>Ga0185307_1002209_pt1 | contig 10208 bp, 16 predicted proteins | sample LHCtaG_FD_128010 | JGI IMG/M metagenome (GOLD analysis project Ga0185307, IMG submission 128010) | Hot spring microbial communities from Little Hot Creek, USA to study Microbial Dark Matter (Phase II) - LHC4sed_matched (SPADES... | ecosystem: Environmental > Aquatic > Thermal springs > Hot... | reverse complement strand
CGGTGAGCATCAAAAATGAAAGTTGCTAGTAGTGCTAAGAAAGCTGAGAGTGAAAAATAAATTATATCGTCCGTTATTTCTTCAGGCTCAATTTTTCACAGATAAAATTTTAGTTTTTAAGATTTTATTATTACTACGCAAAAATTTAACTATGGAAGTAAAAATTTTCAAGTCTTTTGAAGAAAAATTTAAACCAATATTGAATGAAGATTTTCCAAGGCTTATAGAATTTTTGTCCATTGGTCCAAGACAGTGTATAAGAACAAACACTTTAAAGGTTGATGCAAACGAGCTAAGAAAGAGGTTAAAAGAAAGAGGGTGGAAGCTAGAAGAGGTCCCCTGGTACAAGAATGCCTTCTTTGTTAAAGCTGAGGAACAAATTTCTAAAACTTTAGAATACTTTCTAGGCTACTACTTCATCCAAGATGCTTCTAGTCTAGTACCGCCCTTGGTGCTCAACCCTTCTTCTAGCGATGCAGTATTAGACTTGTGTGCAGCACCCGGCTCAAAGACTACTTTCATGGCCGAGTTGATGGAAAACAAAGGTCTTATAGTTGCTGTAGATGTGGAGACGAAAAGGTTGAAAGCTTTAGCCTTTAACTTACAGAAGATGGGCATAACGAATACAATAGTTTTTAGGCATGATGGAAGAAAGACCTTGAAAGGCATAGAGTTTGATAAAATTTTAGTCGATGTTCCTTGTACAGGTAGTGGAACTACAAACCTCTTCTTTTGGAGCAACGAAGCTCTTGCAAGACTTTCTAAACTACAGAAAGCATTGCTTGAATCGGCATGTAAAATGCTGAAAGAAGGAGGTTTTATAGTCTATTCTACTTGCTCAATAGACCCTGAAGAAAACGAGGCTATCATAGACTATGCAGTTACTCGGTTAAACTTGAAAGTAGAGAAGGTTCGTGTACCAGGCTTAAAGTACAGAGAAGGCTTGACAGAGTATGCTGGTATGAATTTTGTAGAAGAAGTAAAAGATTGCATAAGGTTCTATCCTTTCGACAATCAAACAGAAGGGTTTTTCATATGCAAGTTAAAAAAATAAATCCAAGGGAAATAGAGGAGTTGATAAAAGAGAATTACGATTCAGACTTTTCTCTAGATAGCTTTAACGTTTTTATCAGAAAAGACCAAAAAGTTTTCCTTGCATCAAAAGGCTTGCCTATGCCTCTCATAGAAAAGAGCGACTACCTACTTCACTTCGGAACTATTAAAAGGAATAGGAAGATTCAACTTTCAGTGGAAGGCTCACAGCTTGTTGGAAAAACTGCAAAGAAAAACATAGCTATTCTAGACGAAGAAAACATTTCTAAGTTTGTGGAGGGTTTGCCTGCTAAGCCAGAAAAGCTTATAGATTGTAGCGTGGGAAACTTCGTTCTTGTAAAGCATGGGAAAGATTTCTTTGGTTCTGGAGTGTTGAGAGAAGGCTATATAGAAGGGTATATCCCTAAGGAAAGAAGAATCATGAAAGAAATGAAAAAAGTATGAAAGAAAAGTTTAATACTTTGTATGTTCAATTATATTAAAAGGTGGTGTAATGGTATACGAATATACTAACAGTAAAGGCATAAAATACTACTTGCATCAGAAAGGTAAGCTATTGTTCTTTTCCAAAAATCCTGAAGGAGCAATAGACTTGCCAGCTGGTTTAAAAGTTGAAGAAAATCCCAAGACAGGCTTACCAATGGTAAAGAAAGCGTGATTGCATGGGGCTTTTACACGATTTAGCATCTGATCTTAAAAGAATAATACCAAAGAAAGAAGAGACAGAAGTTCAAGTAGAGCCTGAGCAGTTACAACCAAACATTAACTTAAGAATAGAAGGGATAAAAAGTCTTCAAGATGTGGAAAGAGTGCTAGAATTTCTGAAGGGTGGAGACATAGTTTTTATCAGGTCTAAAGTTCCGACCATGGAAGATTACAGGAATGTTGTCAAGAGGCTAAAAGATTTTTGTGCAGAGATAAACGGAGACATAATTGGAATTGGAGAAAACAATTTGATAGTAGTTCCTGGCAACGTGAAGATTGTAAGATAACTCCTAGACTGGTTAACAATGTTTCTCGACCTTAATTTATTTTTCTTTTGTGCTATTATAAAGTGAACTTTTGTGGAATGCTCCCGACGGGATTTGAACCCGTGTCACAGCCTTTCCTTGCTATCATCTTCTATCAAACCTTTCTGTGCCAAGCACGAAAGGGCCGTATCCTTGACCGGACTAGACGACGGGAGCTTATACTTTAGAATATAGTTTAATGTTTTTTTAAACATTAAAGGTTTCCTCAAACCCTTCCAAAAGCTCGTCTACACACTTTCCAACGTTATATCCATTATACCCTCCTTCCAAAACGAAAAAGGTATGTTTTTCCAGCCTGCCTATCCTTTTTCCTACTTCCCTGTAACAATTTTCTGTCAGGCCTAAAGAAGCTAAGTCTCCTCTGTGAGCATCAAAACCTGCTGAAACAGCTACCACTTCTACTTTTTTTGCATCTACACTTTTCAAAGCTTTATCAAAAGCTTCCAGATAAGTAGCATCACCACATTCAGCTCTTAAAGGAAAGTTTATACAATTTTCTTCTGTCTTATAACCAGTGCCAGGATAGTAAGGATGTCTGTGTAAAGAAACATAGGTTACTTTTGGATCTTTAAAGAAAATTTCTTGTGTACCATTTCCATGATGTCCATCTATGTCGATTATCAGCGTTTGCTTGTCTAAGTGCTTTACAGCTATTGCTATATTATTAAGATAGCAAAACCCTTTGGTTGCTGCTCCGAGGGCTTTCCCATTTCTACCAGCATGATGTCCAGGAGGACGCATCAAAGAAAACCATCCATTTTCAGCTGCAAGAATTGCTGCTCCAGCTGACAATAGTGCATAATAATAAATGTTTTCATAAGCTGGTGTATCTGGATCTTCTTCTAGCCCTTTTTTCAAAACTTCCAAGTATTCTTTTGAATGGACCTTCAGAACATCTTTCTCACTAGCTGGTTCAGGCCTAACAAACTCGTACCCTTTTCTCCTCAAAACTTCATAAGCCTCAAAAACTCTATTAGGACTTTCTAGATGGCCTAAGCCATACTCTAAGCACTTTTCTGAAAAAACTATCTTTGTTTTCATGAAAGTCCCCAGGGCCGGATTTGAACCAGCAACCTTCCGTGCCTGAAGCACTCCGGTACTTACCGAGCATTGGCTACTAGCAAGTGCCAAAAGCACTCGCCTACAGCCGGATGCTCTACCAGTTGAGCTACCTGGGGGCTAAAAATAATTATACTAGACTCAATTTAATATTTTTGTCGTTTATACTAGCATGCGTAAATTTTGCGTGTCCCTGAAAAGAGAAACATAAACGTTTACAGGTTTTCTTCTCTCAAGTTCTCTTGTATAAACTTCTATAGTGCTGACAGGCTTCTTTGTGATTAGAGCATTCTCCAGAATAACTTTTATGTCCCCTCTTACCCTTTTAAGAGCTTTTATGTATCCTGTAACATAGAAGTTTTCATGAGTTCTTACACTTATCAGTTTTTTATGTCTTCTTAAAGCACTATACACAATGCTTAGAGGATCGTAAGCTTCCATAATTCAAAAGCAACAGTTCAACTATTTAAAGCTTACACAGCTAGATAAAAGTGGGCGAGGAGGGATTTGAACCCTCGACCTTCCGGTTATCAGCCGGACGCATGTTGCTCAACGTTCCAACCAGGCTAAGCTACCCGCCCATTAAGAAAAATATCTGAAAAAGAAAAAGATAAAGCTTATCAAATCTGTTATCCAAATAAAATTTATGGCAATCACAGATTTTCTCGGAATACTACAGCTCATTCTCTTGACGATAATCTTCGTTGCTGTCTTGATGATAGGGATAATGGTATGGGAAATTTACATGGTCAGCAAAACCTCTAAGACCAAAAAGTCTAGGAAAGAATTGGCTGAGCTACCTGCTGTCGAGGGTGTTAAATGCCCGAAGTGTGGAACAGTAATGAAGCTTACTTATGAAGGAGCTATAGTAGACGGATATACCTGTCCAAAGTGCGGATCTACGGAAGTGAGTTCCAAGAAAGAAAAGCCAAAGGAAGAATCACAAGTCTAAGTATCTTTCCAATTCCCAGTCCGTAAAAGTTTTAAGCTTATCTTTTCTTACCTTTTCTGGTAAAGAAGAATATCACCAATATAATAAGGATTGCTACTATCAACAGTAACGGAGCTGTGTGAGAAGATAGCAAAGCTAAAAGTCCTGTAAATAGTGTTGTTGGTAAAGTAGTTGTAGTTGTTAGAGTCTCTCCTGCTAATGTAGTTGTTGTGGTTGTAGTCTCTTCAGATGATATATTGATTTCCTCTGCCTCTGGAACTGCAGTATTTGTCGAATCTCCTGCCACTACAAGAAGTAGCAGGAGAAGGGAAACCTTGACTGCACCCTTGGCTAAAGCCTTAGTATTCATCAATATATAATGCCTAAGATAACTATTTAACTTTTTCAAAAATTCGTACACCAACCTTAAGCCAACCAATTTTTTAAACACCTGCTATGACCAAGCCAAATGTAAGCCTAACGTTCTTATTGATGTTATACATTCTGTCAAGCTCGTTCATGTTGCAGAAGTGGTTAAGGACGTAAGCATAATTGATTGAAAGAAAAAAACTTAAGTTCACTCAAAGAAATCTTTCAGCCTTTTTAGAGCTTCTACCTTTTCCTTTTGACCAAGCTCAGCCTGCTCTATTGCTGATTGCAAAACTTCTATGCTTTTATCATAAGTTTCCCTGTCAACAAAGTATGGCGTCCCATCTTTTCCACCATGAGCAAAAGAGAAAGTAGCAGGGTCTCGCCAGCTTACTTCTGTACCAAATATCAGCTTGCTCAACAAAGCTAAAGCTCTTACAGATTTTGGACCTATTCCCTTTACTGCTAATAGCTCTTCAAAATTTTTTGGCTGTTGTTCATAAGCCTGGAAAAAGCTTTTCATCAACTTTTCATAATTTTTCAATTCTATCTCATCTTCAGCCTGCATATGCAAATACTTGAACAGAGGGGAAAAGTACTTTTTAAGATGAATAGGATTGTCCTTCACCAAATCAACAGAAGCTTTTCTTGCTTCTTCTGATTCTCTTGCAACCATGTTCAAAGCTTTTCCTCTAAAATCGCAAACAACAGCAGCATGAGGCTCGACAACAAAGCATGAAACTTTTTCTGAAAGCCAGTGGTAGCGACGAGCATATTTGTTTGAAGGGTTCATTCCTTGCTGAACCACGGCCCAACCTCCATCTTCAGTTACGATGAAAGAATGGTGATAAAGCTGGAAACCATCTTGAACTGCTGAGTTGTCTACTTTAGCAGACATCTTGCTTGCATACTTCAACTGCTCTATTCTTTTAGTTGTCAGCGGGAAAGTTTCTGCTAACTTTTCTATTTCTTCAAGAGTTTTTCTAGAGGCTTTACCTTTTCCTCCTAGAACTGCTATGCCAAGCTCTTCTGCTTTTAAAGCTTCTTTAAGAGCTGCACAAGTTACAGTAGTTGTTCCACTAGAATGCCAATCATAACCTAGCACACAAGAAAGAGACTGGAAAAAGAATGGATTTGAAACTCTTCTGAGAAATTCTTTTTTGCCGTATTCTAAGACAATAATTTTCGTTATTTCACGAGAGAGCTTGACCATTCTACCAAAAAGCCATCTGGGACAATTTCCATAATGTAAAGGAAGATCAGCCACACCAACTCTCATACTTTAAAGGTTGCATGTGAAAATTTAAGCTTAACTGAAGCTTACTTCCTGTAGAAAAATTAAGTTTTAGATTCTTTCTTAGCAGACTTAAGAACGCATTTTTCTGTAGAAAGAACAACACAACTCCCATGCGGCTTTTTAAGATGAAGTTGTTTTAGTATGTCTCGAGCAAACTTTCTGAAGGCTTCCTCTTTCTCTACCTCCTTTCTCTTTTTCCAGTCATAGATATAAAAATAAGTTAATAAACTGTCAGCGCCTAATCCTACTGCACCACCTAAAGCTGCTCCAGCAAGTGGCTTACCCATTATACCACCTGTAAGTGCACCTACAACTGCTCCAGTAATTGGTGAAGCTGAAAATACAACGATCTTCTCTAATTTTTTGTGTGCTTCACACCATTCATATATTCTATCAGACCATGATCTTGCTGGAATAGGAACTCTTACCCTCGGCTCTTTCTCTATTTTACCCATCATACTCAGAGCAAACTCTGCATCAATTTTAGCTTGGGGGTTTGGAAGCTCGTAATAAAAATTCATTGCATCCTTCTTTACCTCTAACAAAGAATACGGTGATTTTAAGTTGAGCGTCCAATCTCCCGGCATCCTAAGTAAAGTTCCTGTTACATAAGAAGGAATGTCTTCCTTTTTAAGCTTTCTGTAACTTGTGCAGAGCTTGATAGCTTTACAGCCGTCCTTAAGCATGATCGTCTCTGGCAAGAACGGTGTAAAGCCTAGCTCTTTAGAGATTGCTGACCATTCTTTAATTCTTTCTTCAACTTCTTTTTCTTTTTTAGTAATTCCAACATACACATTAGAACCTACAGGAGAAAGTGGCTTTCCATCTATCAGAAAATCCAAATGCATGTATCCGTCCCCCCACAAAAATAACCAGTATGAACCACTCGTTTGTATTATTGTAGCTTCATGAGTACGTAAATACTCTCTAATTCTCTCTTCAACAAAATCTATAGGAGGATTGTTTACCATAGCTTCTACAGCTCTTCGCTTGCAGCACAACTTCTTATCCTTGTCAAAAATGAAAGTGTATTCCTCCCTATAAGATGGGGTCATCAATTCTTCTAAAAACTCCTTTGGATCAAATTCGTGTCCTTTAAACTGAGAGTATGGTATTTCTTTCCGTTGTAGTTTCATAGTAAGTTATTAAACCATAAAGCTTTTTTATGTTTAACGTTAGAGTTGAGAATAGATTCTTAACCTAGATAAAAACCTCTTATAATATTGAGAGGTATACATTTCAAAAAATGTTGCACCTTTTATTTTTATCTTCATCAAAGTTTATTTAGTTTAGTAATACAAAAAGGGCTCGTGGTCTAACGGTAAGACACTGCCTTCGCAAGGCAGGAACTCCGGGTTCGAATCCCGGCGAGTCCATTTTTTTCCTACTCTAATATCTTCTCATCTTTTGTATGAAAAAGTTGTATATGGCGTAATTGCTGACTAATCCTTAATCTTTAAATCCTTTACCTGCTTTTTCAGAAAACCAGAAAAAGAGTAATAGCAAAACGAGTAATGATAAAATTATACCAAAAACAGAAAATTCAGGCAAAACAAAATATCCAGTTACAGGCTGCGAATAAACCCAAATGAACCTTCCTTGAATTACTGAAAAATAAATTAAACCGACAATTACTAAAATAACTAGTACCGAGCTGATTATACTTTTTTTGTACATTTTCCAAATTTCTTTTAATATTTTAACCACCTTGGCTCTATATCTAAGATCAAATGTGCTATAAACACCAAACCAATTATTAAAGAGTAGGATGGAAAAAGATATAAACTTAATGCATAGATGGAAAGCATGGTAATTGTATGCAGAATCATTCTTCTCCAAGCATGAAAATGCAAAATTCCTTTTTCCTGAAATTCTTTAATTAACTCCTTTGGACGGAGTATACCTCTTTTAATATATTTCCATCCTTTCTTTCTGTAAACAAGAAAAGCATAAAGTATGTGATCTAAATCTATGAAAGTTCCAAAAATACAACCAACTATTATCCATTTTATTCCTGTAGAAATATCTAAACCAAGAGAAGCAACTAATATATAAGAAATAATTAGACTAACTGCCAAATGCCACCATGGAAGCACAAAATATTTTCATTTTCTCAAGTATTTATATTCACGTCGATAGATCAATGGTAAGTGGTTAGTGTATACTCAAATTTAAATCCTTTTTTGTTCCATCAATATTTGATGAGAATGAAGCTTTTCATCATGATTCAGACCGAACCTGGAAGAGAGGAAGAAGTTGTTAAAAAGTTAAGGAACTACAAAAAAGAAGGAGTTGAAAATGTCTACCTTGTTACAGGACCTTACGATTTGATTGCAGAAGCTAGAGTACCTGATGAAAAAGAGTTAAACAAACTTGTAAGTTCTATTAGAAAAAAGGTAGATGGAATTTACAGTACTTCCACACTAATCTCCAGAGAGTAGATCATACTGCTCGGATAAAACCGCAGTCAGGAGTAACTTCTATGAAATGATGGGATGTTTGATTGCGATAAGATTGACACTGGTTTTCTGGCTGGTTGTCTATTGCTTGTCTTGGCCAGTGAGCTACGTCACAAACCCAGTCAGGATCTTGAGGCATAGGGTCAAGAAGGCATGGTCCATCTTCTAGGTTTCTTGTTTTAGCAACATCCTTACATGCCTGGACACACAAATCTATCAAGCGTTGGGGCTTTTGCGAAGGTTGATGCGGAACATACACCATGTAAAAAGCCAGTATAATTATAGCAATTACTGCTATCAGTAAACACATGTGTGAAACTCTCATACAATTCTTATTAAATTTGTGCCAGTTTAAAACTTTTTCTAATGCTACGATAGATTTTATATACTGGAAAATGTTACTATTTTTAAGTGGTTAAAATGAACAAGACTGAAAAATTGCTGTACTTTTTGCAAAGAGGTTTAGACGCGAGTAAACCAGCAACTTTGCCTAAACAAATAGACTATAAAATATTCCCTGAAATGAAAAAGATAGAAGAGAAAAAGTCAGAGGAAGAGCTAAGCCTGCATGCATGCTCTTACCTAATTCCTTGTAGAGACTATCCGAAAGAAGAAAAGAAGTAGAAAGATTTCTAAATCCAAACCAATTATAAATTATGCTCATAGCAGCTACTGGCGATGTTCATTCACCTAGATACTATGAAGAGTTTGTTTCTGCTTTGGATAGGTTGCAAGTGAAGCCAGACTTACTGCTGCTTGTAGGCGACATGATAGAAAGGGCAAACGTGAAAGAATTTGAAAGGATAAACAACGCACTCTTTGGCAAGGTTGCATGCCCAATAGTAGCATGCTTTGGAAACAATGAGTGGGAAGAATGCAGAGAAGAGCTAAAGGAAAAATATAAAGAAATTAAGTTTTTGGACGATGAAAGTGTTGTTTTGCGAGTAAGCGATAAGTCTGTAGGTATATTCGGTTCTACTGGTGCTCTTGACGAGCCTACCAAATGGCAGAAAGCAAACGTACCAAACATAGAAAATATTTACAAGCGAAGGTATGAGACGGCGGATGGACACTTGCAAAGGATGAACGTAGATTTTAAGATTTTGCTTTTGCATTATGCTCCTACTTATAAGACTTTGGAAGGAGAAAATCCAAGGTTTTTCAGCAGCATGGGTTCTCTTTACTGGGAAAATTTGTTGATTAATAGGAAGCCAAACTTGGTAGTTCATGGCCATGGGCATAGAGGAAAAAAGCAGGCATGGGTAGATACAGTACCTGTTTTCAACGTTGCTTTGCCTTTAAACCAAGAAATTGTAGTTATAGATACGGAAAAGCTTAAGGCTGGGTTACAAAAGTTTGTTTAAAATTTTACTTATGATAAAAGCAGTTTTGTTCGACTTGGACAACACGCTAATAGATTTTATGAGGATGAAAAGGCTTTCCTGTGAGGCAGCAATAGATGCGATGATAGACAATGGCCTAAAAATTTCTAAAAGAAAAGCGATGAAGATTCTTTTTAAGCTGTACGACAAGTACGGATGGGAGTACCAAAGAATATTCCAAGTTTTTCTTAAAGAAGTTTTGGGTAAGATAGACTACAAGATCATGGCTGCTGGAATAGTTGCTTACAGAAGAATAAAGGAAGGGTTGCTCTACCCTTATCCAGGTGTTTCTTCTACACTCGAAGAATTGAGAAAAAGAGGTTATAAGCTAGCAATTCTTTCAGATGCCCCAAGAATTCAAGCATGGATTAGACTTGCTGCTATGGGAATTCATGACAAGTTTAATGTTGTAATAACTTTCGACGATACAAAAGAAAAGAAACCAAGTAGAAAGCCTTTCTTACTTGCTTTGAAAAAGTTGGGAGTGAGCTCGGAAGAATGTATGATGGTTGGTGATTCTGTGAAGAGGGATTTGAACACTGCTAAAAAGCTTGGGATGACAACAGTTCTAGCAGTTTATGGACAAGTAGAAAAAGAATCAGGGAAGGCTGACTATGAGATAAAAAG
>Ga0185307_1002205_pt1 | contig 10230 bp, 7 predicted proteins | sample LHCtaG_FD_128010 | JGI IMG/M metagenome (GOLD analysis project Ga0185307, IMG submission 128010) | Hot spring microbial communities from Little Hot Creek, USA to study Microbial Dark Matter (Phase II) - LHC4sed_matched (SPADES... | ecosystem: Environmental > Aquatic > Thermal springs > Hot... | reverse complement strand
CCGGTCTGTCCTAGCGTTTCTCCTAGGCTTAATGATGGGGTTTATGCCCATCTCTCTGAGCAGAGCATAGGTTCTTAGATGAATCGTATGCTCCATCCATACATGCCTCGGATATCAGCCTATGCCTTGAGGCATTAGCTATTATGCTTGGCAGAACCTCAGAGTCATGTGTGTCATCCGTAGTCACATCCATCGCTACAACCTCCCCTGTTTTAACGTCAACTGCGAAATGTATCTTAACATAGCGCTTCTTCCCGCCGCAAAGTTTCTCAACCCACCCACCACACTTATGAACACTTACGCCGCTCGAGTCAACGGCTATAGCAACCGGCCCATTATATCCACTCAAAGATTCGTATGGGCTTAAACCAAGCATACGCCTCCTAACCCATGAGTAGTCTATTGTTGGAAATTGTCTATTGTTGGAAGCCTTGGAACAAGCCTACTCAAAGCCCTAGTGAACCCCTCAAGCTGCCTATAAGGCATGGAGAATAAGTAGCGGACAACAGCCAAGAAAACAATATACCCATCCGTAAGCTTAAACGGCCGCCCAACCTTACAATCATTCATAGATTTAAGCTCAAACTCATAGCCTTTAAGGAAGTCTAGGCTGAGCAGGAGCTCACCGCGCCTAATAAGTCTCTCACCAACAAGCCTCCAATCCATAAAGAAAAAAGAGCTAAACAGAGAAATTAATTAAACCACAAAGCAAAGCAAAATTTTATATTTTTATAATTGGAAATATAATTACTTTTGGGAAAAATATTGGAAAGGAGGCTTTAAGGTAATGAGGCAAAACATGTCCATATCACTTGTGCTGATCACAATGTTGCTGGCGGCATCTACCCTAACTACTATAGTGAGCTTTAATCCAAGCCCTCTAACTAGCTTTTCAAGTCCTTCAGAGAGCAGAAATGGTGTTGATTGGCAGCAAGTAGAAAAACAGGAATCAATACGTGGGTCTGAGATTAAAGTTAATGAGACATTCAGAGTATCTTTAGTGACTGGGGATGTTGTTTACGTTACAAATACTTCAAGAGGTCTTCATGTGGTTTCAGTAGACCCTGCAGATCCATCTAAGATGGGCCAAGGTTTCCAAATACTGTCTTTAGGTGAGCACCTTTATGTTATTCCAAGCTATGTAAACATTAAAAAGTACGATTTGGGCCTCTTCGACGTAGGTTACTTAGTTAAGGAAAACTACGGGAATCTAAGCTACTACCCAATAATAGTTAAAACCCTGAATAAGGGGGTTTCAGCCTCAATATTGAGTAACGCGGAGAAGGTGGGGGCGCAAGGTAAATTAGTATCAAGTTCTCTGAATTTGGCTTCTATAAAAGTGAGAAATGAAAAGGCTTCTTTAGCTGATCTCTTTAATCAAGTTTTAGAATCTAATGACGTAGAGAAAGTTTGGCTTGACAGAAGGGTGCATACAAATCTTTACGTAAGCGTTCCATTGATAGGAGCGCCCGATGCTTGGAATCTAGGCTACAACGGCTCCAGAATAAAGATTGCAATACTTGACACTGGGATAGACCCCTCCCACAAGTCCTTCTATTTTGAAAACGGAACCTCGAAAATTGTTGCCCAAGTAGATTTCACCGATGACAACGACCCCTATGATTACTTCGGTCATGGGACTCATGTCGCAAGTATAGCGGCAGGTATAGGAGTAATAGTTCCAGTAATCGACTACACCTGTGAATATATTTCAAATGAGTGGATTGAAGGTGGGGCTCCTATGGGTTGGCATGAGGATGACAGATGCTGGGAGTATGCGCTGCCTTTCCCATTCGCCTTCTACGGTGTAAATTATACTGAGATATATATTTCGAGTAATGGGTTAATAACCTTCCTCGGGCCGGATTCTAGCTACTCAAATAGTATTGACGATTTAGCCTATAGACTAGCTATTGCCCCAGCCTGGGATGACTGGCGTACAGACAGACGGCCCGGAGACGACATTTACATTTGGCAACCTACCCCTGACTCTCTGATCATTAGGTGGAAAGTTATTGCCTTCTATAATAATAGCATAGAGGCGAACTTTGAAGCGGTGCTTTACCGCAATGGCACAATAAAATTCAATTACGGTCCCAGTAATGGTTTTGTATCGGCAACTGTTGGAATTTCAAACGGCGGTGGCAGCATAATTGCGGAGGACCTAAACAACCTTAACTATATCGACACTAGAATCTTTACACCATCTTCTTCTAGCGCTTTTCTAAGTGGGGTTGCCCCAGGAGCCTTACTCATGAACGTGAAAGTCTTAAACAGGTATGGGTGGGGATGGGAGAGCTGGGTGATAAATGGAGTGGAATGGGCGGTTTTAAATGGAGCTGATGTAATATCAATGAGTCTTGGAGACGGCTATACTTCTGGTGATGATCCACTCTCCCAGATGTGCGATTGGGCCGTTAGCCAAGGGGTTACTGTGGTGGTTGCTGCTGGAAACTCGGGACCCAGCTACTGGACGACGACTGCTCCGGGAACAGCATTTAATGTGATAACCGTCGGAGCCTCTGATAAGAATGATAGAATAGCATGGTTCAGTAGTAGGGGTCCAACATTTGATCTTAGGATTAAGCCGGACATTGTTGCTCCAGGCGTGGGCATCTGGGCGGCTTTGGCTAAAAACTCCCTTATAGAATATTGGGCTAATCAATCCTGGATCCCCGGTATGGATGTGGACGGCGACGGGCGCTATGATTATGTTCAACTCAGTGGGACAAGTATGGCAACCCCGCACGTGTCAGGCGCAGCGGCAATATTACTACAGAAGTTCCCAGACTTAAATCCAGCAGATGCTAAGGACATCCTGCTGTCGACCGCTAACTGGCTTCCTGCGTATAACGTGTATGAGCAGGGCTCTGGAAGATTAAACGTCTCATATGCGGTTAGCCCAGTGCTTTACTTAAGCCCAGCCCAAATAAACCTAAAAACCCCCAACGCAAGTGTAGTCAATACTACGATAACTTTAACCAGCCTATGGAATGAGAATGTTACTTTACGCTTTGACGTAGTTGTCTCTAGCGTGGATAATCCAGGATTAGATATTCCAAGCGATGCCTTTTATATTGCCAACGAAACCATAGTGCTCCCGGCTGGAGGCAAAGCCAATGTGGCGTTCGTGGCAAACTTCACGTCGCTTCCAAGCTGCGACCTCTGGGGCTTAATAAATACTATAAACGCTACTGGAGGAAACATTTTAGCACACGGTGTCTTTTCAGCCTTCAATTGGCACAGGCTAACTGTACAGAAGATAGATATCAATGGCAACCCGGCTGGAGACAACATCGTGATCGTGTTTTATAATGAGTCTCGTTATCGTCCCTTAACTGGGGACTATATGTGGTATGGTTATACCGATTCCAACGGAATGATGAGCGTATACTTGCCGGAAGGCTTCTATAACGTGGCGACATCCAGATATGAGGATGGGAAAGTATACGCAATAATAAGGCAGGTCCAATTAGCATCTGACGTGACAATAGTTCTCGATGAAAGGGAGACAAATGAGGTTAGGCTTGCAAGCGGCCAAAGCCTTACTCCAACCGAAAAAATGATCATATGCAGCGTACCAATCTACAAGGTTTATCCGGGATGGACTTACTTATATATGTATATGCTTGGCTGGTTGATATACTACCCCTCATCCCTCAGCGACTATATGCTTACGCCATACCCGTCCATCCTAAGCTATAGGCTCGTCCCAAGCGATAAGGTTAACCCATCCTACCCTGACCTACTTGAATCCGACATACTCTACATGCCCACAGCATTCTTTGAAAACGTAACTTCACCCAAAATACTCAGCCCAGACTACATAATGTCGACAAGTATAGAATATAGAACTTATGCAACGCCAATGGTCTCCGCTGAGACAAGCTGGACTCAATGGATGGATGGACAATATAACGGAAGCTGGTATTATCTTTACACCTGGTCTCTTAGCTATAAGGTGAATATACCTAAGATTGTAAAGGTGAGGATGAACCCATTCTGGCTTGGCACTAGTTTAGATTTGGCGGAGCTTGATGTATATGTGAGGAAATATCGGGACCTTCCGGGAGTTATAACGCCATACTGGAGCTACTACTCATATGCTCCATTAAAATATCTGTACGAAGCTGGAAAATATGAGAGTAGGCTCTACCTCACCGCTGAGCCAGAGTATCGAGTAGCTGGTTCCGGCTTTGAATTAAGTAATGGTAGGCTGACTGGTATCAATTTTTGGAGCGGGCAGAAGGGGGCGCTTAACTGGACGTTAACCGGTCTGTCGGATGCAACCTACTATGATGTTAAGGTTTTCATTAATGGAACAGACATTACAGATCTAGTCTCGAAGTACTGGTGGTGGGGTGGATCTTACATTGAAGCGCGGGTGTACGGCATTAACTTTAGCCTTCCAGCCAAGGTGGAGGTTCTCCACAACTTCACCCGAATCCATACGCTCTCAAACAGCATAAGCGCAAAGCACACGTTCATAATTGAAAACTGGGGCGACGGCTGGTACTATCACGTACCCTTGCAGTTTGATTATGAGAGGGGAATCGAGGTCGTTGGTCTTGACGCAAATAACACGCTCACCACCATAAAGCCCGCAATCGTTAAAGTCTACGCCTACTCGTACTATAATCTTACCCACGCAGTACTAAAGTACAGGTTAGGCGACACATGGTATAACTCAACCCTCCTATCCGGCTCCCTCACTAGCGGATACCACGAGCTCACATTCGCACTTGACAAAACGATTAATAATGCCTTCGTTGACTTCTCAATATGCCTAAGGGACATTAAAGGCAATGAAATGGAGCAGAACATAACAAGAGCAATATATATAAGAACTATAAGTGCAATTTCACCACTCTATGCGTTTGTTACAGGCTTAGGGGGCGAAGTATGGTATCGCGAGTTTGATGGCGAGATATGGGGTTCATGGAAATTACTTGGGGGTATAGCATTGGATTCTCCGAGCGCTGCCTTCTTTGATGGCAAGCTGTATGTTGCGGTGAGAGGTGATAGCAATAGTATCTGGTACGGTTATATAGATGTAGCATCTGGCACCTTCAGTGGATGGATCCCTGTACCTGGCCTAACATCGTCAAGGCCTACACTTGTATCCACATCTAATGGCGTCTTAATGCTGGTTAGAGGTCTCGAAAACGATATTTGGGCTTACCCGCTAACTCAACCTGCGCCCTCATGGATCAGGTTGCCAGGAGCAACAGTTGACTCGCCAGCGGCAACCGCCTTAGGTGATAGAGTACATATTGTTGTGAGAGGCCTGGACAATTATAGCCTATGGCACGGCATCCTAGATGTAAACACGTGGAGCTTTTCAGGATGGACTAATATTGCTGGACTAACAGACGCCACACTAGACCTATGTGCCGATAATGCAGGTAAAGTTATTTACCTTGCTGTGAAGGGGCTGAACGGCGGAATCTATATTAATATATATACGGAGTCCTTAGGCTGGCATGGATGGATCAACGTAGCTGGAGGGTTTACTGATAAAGGCCCGGCAATTCAAGCAAGCGATCACTTAATAATTATGATTAAGGACTTAAGTCAAGGTATCTGGATTAACCTAAAGAACCCGGATGGAACATGGGCTGGATGGCAGCCAATCGATGGACTTACCCCTCACCAACCCGAGCTTATAAGCACCGCCAGCTGAGCTTATAAGCGCCCTTATTTCCCCCTTTTATTTTTGTTTTTTAAAAACAAATATTTCCGTTTTAATAAGACAGAGCCTTCCAAGAAGAAATGAGAGAATTGTGAAGAATCTTGAAATAAACCTAAGTTTTGTAGGTGAAAAACTTATTATTTTATCAAGCACAGATGGCGGAAACGCAAAATACAGTCTCTTATGTATCAAAAGCATAAAACCAAAACGTTTCGCTGCTTCAACAAGCTCCTTGGAATCTGGTGTTGAAATATGCTCTGGGTATCTAAATCCAAGGAGGTTCTTAACTTTTTCATCAGGAAAAGTTACGATAATAAACTCTTTAGAAACCTTTAAAAGGTTAATGAAAAGGAGTAAAGGCTTTTCAATGTGCTCCAAAACCTCGCTGCATACTATGCACTCTGCTGCTAAATTTTTGAATGGGAGATTGCAAGCATCACACATAACCCTTTCACAATTAGCACTCTTAAGAAGGCTCTTATTTAAATCGCAGCCGACGAATATGCTTGGGCTCACTCCAGATTTTAATAACCATTTGTAGAGAATTCCCCTACCACACCCAACATCCAATATTATGTTTACTCTCTCGCCCATGAGTTCGCGGATAATTCCCACAATCGCATCGTATCTGGGCCTGTGGAAAAGCCTAGCCAAGTATGTTTGAGGTCGTGGGTCAGAATCACCTATTGTGGTCAGCAGAATCTTTATTCTTCTCATCAAGCTGCAACCACCTTAAAGCGAGATAGGTTAGCGCGGTGATTTCAGAAGCCAGCGCAGTAATAAGCAGGACATGCACATGTGTCGGAGTAAATTTACGGAAAATATAAATACGGGGTTTTAGATCATATTCGTCGAAAACCTTTGCCTTAACGAGATAGATCTCACCACCGTTTAGTACAGAGAGGTCGCCCACACTTATAGTTGCAGAAGGCTTTTCATCAGCACCCCATTGCTCCCTGTAAAAACCTATCCCCAAGAAGATAAACAGGATCTTTTTCCCGAGAAACTCGCCGTTTCTCCCGAATAGTTCCATGCTTCCGGCATTGATGTTAAAGTTTATTGTTTCTCCCTCCTTCAAAGTATCTGGCGCGACCCTAAATGCATACCACGCTTCATCACTTATTAATACGAGATTGACATAAGCTACTTTGCCCTCAACAAGTTTAAAGGTTCCTTTTACCTGAAAATCCGGTTCAATTGTTTTTTCATATGATTGGATAAGCATAAGTTGACTGTAGTTGTTTGTTGGGTTGAACTCTTCAATCATCACCGTTAAAGATAAAAACTCATCAGAATCATTGTGCAGAACATATCTTACTTTTCCCTCGATTGTCTTTATGGCGTAAGGAGCTTGAGACGATAAAGTTAACTTTATTCGGGCCGTACCTGAAGAGTTAGCAATATAAAAGAAGCCTCTTTGAAGCATTATTGGGTAAGTAGCATCATGCTCAAAGCCCTCTACGTCTAGTGGCAGGGGATGCAATATATTTGGCTGTATAATTATGTCGGCTACAATGATATTCGCAGGGAGGAGCATGTAGACCCTATCGTACTTGTTAAGATTCGGGATCTCCAACTCGATGGGCTTTCCAGCTTTAACTCTTACCAGCGGCGTTAGAAGCGCCGTATCCGTCTTAATAAACTCATAAAGATTCCAGAAAAGCACGCTTACATTAATCACTGTGAGTAGGATGGTTACAGTAATCAGACTTTCAAGCCTCATATTCTCACCTATGTAAACAAGTAATAAAGAGAGTGGAAAGCAGGGTTGCTCTTAGGCTTACAACCATAATCAGGGACAGCTTAAAGTCAAGGGGTAATCCGGGAGACCATAAGAAGAAGTGTAGAGAATCGACAATAGCAAATAATGTAATTATAAGTAGTTGGTAAATCAAACCTCTTTCTAGTGTGGAAAAAATTATAAGGAGAAACACGGGAATAGCGACTAGAGGATTCCAGAAAGCTGAAAGGGTAAAGTAAACTAGTGCTGTGAGTGAAGCTTTTTTCATGCTCTCAATGCCGGAAAGGCTTTTTCTAAACATTAAGGAGAATAGGAGAAATAGACCCGCTTGAAGCAGTGAGAATATATATTTTAGGTAGGGATTATTCCAGCCGTATCTGAAGTGGTCGTAGGAAGATGGCTGGTAAACCTTGGAGAATTGCCAAGCATATATTGCAGCTTCATAAGTTGGGTGGAGAAAGCCTGTATGAGAATAGTAGCCATCTAAAAGCGCTAAAATCGACTCGCTTGGTCCTCTAAGCAAATGATGAGCAAACGTGGAGGCATACATGGAGGGGTCTAACATCAAAAAGGGAAGTGATACTAGTGTCACAGAAAGCATAAAAGTGCTTACCAACAATATTTTTTCTTTCAAGTTATATTTGAAAAAGGCTGGAACCAATAATATTGCCGGGTAGATCTTCGTTAAGAATCCGAGACCACAATAAACACCTACGCGCGAAGCTTTACCTTTTGCAAGAGCATTTATGCTAAGAAGCATGAATAATAAAGCTAGTAAATCGGCATGATTGTAGCAGATGGTTGCCAAAATTATAATAGGGTTTATAGCAGCAGTTATTGTTAGCATTGCTGCCCTTCTCAAAGACGTTATGTTGCTAAGCGTTTTAAAAAGAACGTAAAGCACAACATCCAATACGATGATATTATAGATTATTGAGGGTATATGATCTCTGAAAAAAATATACAATAGAGTATAGGGAAGCTTACCTAGGGGGGGATAACCCGGCCTGAAGTCAACATAGTGTAGGAGCCCATTTTCAACAACAAAATTGTCATCAAAGAACCATATTAAGGGATTAAATGTTAAGTATAGTAAGAATAGTACTAAGTCGTAAATGACGATTAAACCACCTATGATACGCGTTAAGCCATCAGCATGATGAAAAAGCTTCTTTACAGATGTTGTTGGTAAGGGCGCACGTGAACCATTATATGTTAACGGCATTTTTAAAAACCTCTTCATGTTTTTTAATATAATACTCTGGAGTGTAAAGAGATACATATTTATATGCAGCATTTTGGGAACTCTTAGCGAGGGCAGCCCATTTTTCCTTATCGCTTGAAAGCATCCTTATTGTTTTTATAAGAGAAATTGTGGATTGTGGTTCTATAAGCAGACCCTTTAGATTGGAAACGTTTTCCCTAACGCCTGGTAGATTAGACGCTAGGGGCAAGCATCCGAATAGAGCTCCTTCTAATAGACAGAGTCCATAAGCCTCGCTGGTGTTTACTGAGGGAAGACATATCACGTGTGCACGCCTGTATAAATCCATCAACTTACTATCGTCAACCTCATTCAAAATTTTAACATTGCTAAGATTTTGAGCCTTAACCAGCGCCGAATACTTGGGTTTCAGCCAACCTTCTCCAGTAAGAATGAAATTAACATCTTTTAATGCAGAAGCTGCCTTTAAAAGAACATCGACTCCCTTGTACGGCCTAAATTGTCCTACAAAAAGAACTGTGAAAACATCTGGTTTCTGAGAGAAATTAACGTTAATAGGTTTAAATTTACAGGGCATGCGAATAACATATACTTTCTTCTCTCTAAATAGGCGGGCATAATCATTAGAGTGGACTACAATTGCCTTTGCCCTTCTTACTAAAAACCTGTGAAGAAACCTATAGATCTTTGAAACCTTCTCCGAGATCCAGCTTGGTTCACAGTGATGGGTGTAGACTATGGGATGCTTGCCATTAGTGATTAGCGTTAAGTCAGATAAGAAGGGAGTTGGTCCATGCAGATGTATGACATCATAATCATTGTAGTGTCGAAACGGTATGCTGCTGAAGGAAAGCTCCTTAAATTTAGTTCGAGGAATTAACACTTGAACTTCATGGCCTCTCGATATAAGACCCTCGTAAAGTATGCCTACGAGACGGCTGACACCACCCTTATATGGAGGAGCATTAGTCGCTATTTCAAGGATTTTCAAGAATCTTTCCCTCCAGTCTCAGCCGCAAGCTCGTCTAGAATGTTCCAACCACCTCTTAACGCTCACCAATTCAATCAATTTAAGAACCGTATATATAAAAAGATTAGAAAAGAAAGGAGGTGGAAAGGTTTTTTGCTTTCAGCCTGTACTGGTGAGCTCCGGCTGAGCGTCGGTTAATCCATCTATTGGCATCCAACTCTTCCATGCTCCTCCCTCATAGATGTTTATCCATAATCCGTAATTAAGGTCTTTAACCATCACCATCATCTTGTCGTCGTAAGTCATCGCTGCTGGTCCGACGTTAGTGAGACCTCCGGGTAAGGGCTGCCAGCCCAGCCAGGAGCCATTGTAGGTGTTCATCCAAATGTCGTTTCCAGTAGCCTTAACGATAAGATACATATAGTTATTATTATTTGAGAGCCCCGGGGTTGCATTGCTCAAACCGTTCAATGGAATCCAGCCTAAGAAATCCGTATACTCATCATTCAAGCAGAGGACAAAGGTATTCTTCAACAACATAACATCAAACCCACTCAATAAAAGCGAAAGATATAGGAGATCAATAGCATGCTGGAACCTAA
>Ga0185307_1002203_pt1 | contig 10237 bp, 7 predicted proteins | sample LHCtaG_FD_128010 | JGI IMG/M metagenome (GOLD analysis project Ga0185307, IMG submission 128010) | Hot spring microbial communities from Little Hot Creek, USA to study Microbial Dark Matter (Phase II) - LHC4sed_matched (SPADES... | ecosystem: Environmental > Aquatic > Thermal springs > Hot... | reverse complement strand
CCTCCAGTCATTAGTGCTCGGGTCAAACCTTAAGACCTCAAAATTAGACGACGTTAAATCCCTCGCAGGACCGCTTTCTTGTATAACTGTGACATTGATATTCTGTATATTGTCTAAGTTTTTCGCTATGTATGAGGTGTCAACTTTTGCGTAGAGGTAGTACAACGCGCTTGTGTTGTACCCGTAAAGGCCAAACTTTAAGGCGTCAATTTTCGCCTCTGCACATATGGCAGATAAGCCTTCAGGAAAGTGCCAATAACATTTTATGAAATCGTTAACCCAGCGGCTGTAAGACCCCACCGTTATCAACGCAGAGCGTTTAGAGAATGAGACATTTAATCCGTAGCCTGGAAAAGCCCTGTAAAGGTCTGTGGCCCAACGTAGAAGCATATCACCTACAACACTTTTGTCGGCGATTCCAGTCTCGTCGAAGCTTTTTGTGTAGTTGGCAAGCATTGAAACCAACACTTGTTTGGAGCCAGCCATCACATTATCAACCACGCCCATGTATTCTTCCCAGCTTTCGTATCGATAATAGGACACGGTACTATACATAACAACAGCAATAGAAACAATCATTATGGCCATCATCAACGCTGCGATAATGACGAACTGCCCACGTTCCCCTCTCGAAGACTCGTATTGCCTACGAGTTTTCTTTAAAAAGCGCAAAATGCTACCTCCTTGCAAGCTGAAGAACCAATATTCTAGGGTCGTAATAGTCTCCAGAGCTTGCTAAAACATATGTCACAGTTGAAACCAATTTGGGATTTTGAAAGGCTTCGGGATCTCCATAAAATATGTTTTGCCCTTCCATATGAAGCCCCCCGTACTCGTCGAGCCGATAGATTGTGAGATTGAAATAGACATCTGACGGAAGAGAAACCATTAACGCGGATCTGAGAAGGCTCTGTCCCTTTGCAATGTCCGGATCGTAAACGTAGCGAGTTAAAATTCCACGCGCCTCCAAATTGTGCAGGACGTTATATCCTAATTTTTCCAGCTCTGTTGCCTCATAGCGGGGGCTGTATGGAGGGATTACTACGCTGTTGACAAAGGTTAAAGTAACCATGATAACTATAGACGCTAGTATTGTTTCAACGACACGCATCTGACCCTTCTCGTTTTTCAGCATTTGAGCTCACTCTTTCCAAACCCAAAGCTCAGCCGTGTAAATCATATTCTCAATCAAAACATTCCTCTGAAGTTTCACAGCTCCACTACCAACTGGAACTTTACCGCCATACTCAAACACATTATAGCTTAACAAGTTCTTGTAAGGCCCAGCGACAACGATTTCTCTGCGACCCCCTTCAACAGCTGAAAAATCAAATATTAATATCGCCGGGTTAAGATCTCGCAGGCCATCAAATGTTTTGTTCCAAAGCGCAAACCTAGGCGATTTCCCCGTGTTAAAGTGGTCATCTTTCGTACCGTTGTACAACGAGACTGTTTCCCCATCGGTTGTATAAACGTAGATGCTGACTATTTTCACATCCTCATTTGACGGGTTTTTAGCCTTTGTTAACACCACAGTGTCGCCCACAACATTTATATCTGCAACATAAACGGAGGCGTCTCTTCCCATGGTCACTAGAATTGCGGCCACGTCAGCCACTGAAATCCTTAAAATTACCATCACGTAATCCGGAGATGACAAATTTAACCTTATGATCTGTGAGCAAATTCCGGAGGCATTCGTCACCGTAGGGCTAAGGGGGCCAAGGCTAAAGTCTTTCCCTTTTGAGTAAAAGATAAAGCCTTCCACTTTAGCGTTGGGTATGGGCCTTCCATCCAAATGTACAACTTTTAGGGCATACTTTAGCGTCGTTGAGTCTACATAAGACAGCGGCGTATGTTTTTCATCAATTTTTGTTCCATCAACATTTGTTACATTAAATGGCGGAACTAGTCGAAAACTAAACCCATACCCTTGCAAGTTTAAGATACTTTTTAGATACTCGTAAGGCAAATATCCCAAAGGATTGTAAATATTTAATCTTTGAACTTTGTCGGGATCAAGCACATAAAGTGTTGGATCCATGTAACTTGCTAAGCCGAATCTTTCCACAACAGACGGATAGAAGTAAAATGTTCTATTAACCCTTGAGCCCCAGTCAACTGGATATCCGGTGTCTAAAAGCATAGCGTTGAAGAGGTTTAGAGCTATGTTTCTCAACTGTTGCTGTTCAACAGCCTTAAAGTTTCCAGCGTTCATTTGGGGTAGTATAACAACTGCGCTTATGAACATGACGCTTACAACGACCATGGCAAGGATGTGATCAAAGACGGGGTTCATTTAGTTCACCTCTATGAGATAATATGTTGAAGCATATATTAAGTCTTACTATTCACGTACAAGAGAAAAACAAACATACACCTCTCCACCCCTACGCTCGCAACATGCAAAAATCAACCCGCTAAAACTGCTATCTACAATCAGCACGTCTTTAACCTTTAAGCCTCCAATAAGCCAAGACTCCCCACTAATGTAAGGTTTACTATCCATGTAGGCGTGTATACCCAAGGCGTAACCATTAGAATCTCTGACAATTTCAACAGAATAAAATGAATCTTTAATCATTCGAGGGATCCTCAACTCCTTCTTTACAAAAACATAAACACCAGAAGCATTTCTTGTAAGAAGATACAAATTTTCAAAAGTGTTAGCCACATAATCGGCAACCTCCTTTAACTCTTTCGCCATCATGGAGGCCTGAACATTTTCTATAACAGGAAAATAAGCTATGGGCAAAACAAAAATTAGCAACAATAACGCCGCAGTACATATGAGATGACTTATTGTTGGAGACGGCATTGCTACTTCCCTCCATAAACACTTATGTTTACAACCGAAACAATGAAGTTAAAAACTACAATCCCCTTCCTTAACGGTGGACTAACCCAGAAATACCAGGAACCTTCATTAACTTTCGCATTTACAGTCGCCGTGAGTCCATCGCTTGGCACAGCAAAGACATAAGAATCTTGGGCTGAACAACCCATACACTTCGCTATAACGTCAAGCGTTCCCGCATAGCTGGAAGCCTTGGGAATCACAATTTTTATCATCCTTATATCCACATATGTGACATTCTGCCCATAGGACACGGTCTCATATGTTTTCGCAACATAAACCCTATAACTTAAAACAACACTCACTCGACCGGATTGTTGCTCAATAACTATTTGGCCAAGATCATCTGTTGCACGGGAAACTATAACCGTTTCATTTCCTAAAATATATTCCTTGTAGCCATTTCCATAGTTAACATAATCTGTGCTTATGCAATACTTGATCAAACCAGACGTAATGGTGGGGTAGGATTTAAAATTGCCGGCTACACCAACAGTCACCGTTAGGTTTAACGCGTTGGGCACTAGGGCTATTACTCCATAATTTGCCTCAAACTGTGTTGATCGTGAAGCTTGAGGCTTATCCGAAACATACCATATTGAGTCGTTAAGTTTTAGCATAGCCTTTTTAGCAGAAGCAAACTCCGCTGCCCCTTTGTTTTGCTCCATGATGCGATAGGCATACTGGCTTGCCACCAACACCAGCACAATGGTCGCCGCAGTAATTATGACCGTTGAAATCGCCGGACTAACGCCTTTCCCGTTTCTTCTTAGCCTATCTCCTCCCAACAGTTAACCCCCAATCCCCCATTTTAAACGCCAAATTTCACAAACATAGGCACCAGCTTGGCGGCTAGAAGGGCGATTACAACAAGGATTGCCCCATGCTTAAAACCAGCCGCAAGGGACTCCTCGCTTATCTTTCCAGCCACAATGCCTATGAGGTAGCTGTGAAAAATAGCTGACGTAGTGAATGTCGTCACCATAGCCCCTAAATCTTTTACCTGGCTCGTTTCCGCAATTCCCAAAGTACCGCTTGTAAACCCAATCATCATTACGGTTGTAGCTACGAGGAGAATGGCGGCGAAGTAGGGCATCATTATGTATGGGCGGACAGCCATCTTCTTTTCCTTCTCAACCTCCTGAGTCAAATTATTGAATCTGGCCAACGACTCAATCATGGCAATTGTGCCACCGCCAACATCTATGGTCTCAACAAGCAGGAACATTACAAGCTGGGCCATCCAACTTTTTACACGCTTAACAAAATCCATAATCACCTTTCTAACCGGGACACCCCAAGAGATCTCGGAGCTTATTTTGCGCAGCTCTTTGCTGAACTCGCCGTAATCCCTGTTGGAGAGGCTTTCAATACATTTTTCTGGGGACAAACCTGTTTTCCTTACTTCCGTCAAGTCCCTTAGGAAGCTTGTTATGCCCTGCTCCATGCTGGCCTTCTTGCTGCTGACTTTGTGGTACACTATGGCTGCCGGAAAAGTGGTCACAAACAATGACAGCGCAACAGCCACCGGCAAGTCCACGATATGTTGAAGTTGGCTAAAGAATGGAACTTCAATGAACCCAAAAAAGTTTGTCAATAGTAGCAGCAAAACTATTCCAACTATGCTACATATCCCGAAAACCTTGTAGGGGCGCATGTCCACAACCGGAGTTTTAGGCTGCATGCTATGGGCTAAGTATATGAACAAAAGCGAAAGCAAGGGTGTGAACAAATAGGTGTAGAGGATTATGCCTGAATACGTTGAAATGCCGACGCTGTATATAGATTCAACGCTGAAGAGTATGTAAAAGCACATCGACATTAGAACCATGACGATTATAAAGGTTTCTAGGAGCATCCCAAGCCTTTCGGCGGCAGCCTTCACCCGCATAGCCCTTGTTTTAAAAATGTCCTCAGCCTTTCTCTCAAGGAAGTGTCCGATGTCTCCACCTATTATCACCGTTGAGGCGTAGCCTGCCAAAAAGTCTTTGAAAATGTCTAGGGGGTTTCTTTTAGCCGCGTTTTCTATCGCTGTCAATGGGTCTATTCCAAAGATTTCCACATCCTTTATTATTTCTCTGGCTTCGCTTCGCATGGCTGGCATTAGCTCAACCTCGGCTAACCGCTTAAAACTTGTGTATGGGGCTATGCCGCCAGAAGCCATAACGCTGATGTACGCCGCTACGAAGGGCATTTCTCTCTCAAGGTTTGAAGCCCTCTCACTAGCCTTTGACAAAGGTATTAGGAAGAACCCTATCATCACATAGATTGGAAATGGAACAAGGAATATAGCCGGCAGAAAACCGAAAAAGTACAAAACTATTATGGAGATTATGGTTACTGGAATTGTTAGAACTGATACAAAAAGCATCAGTGAAACATAGGTTTCAGGGTAGATTTTTATTTTCGCCCTTTCCAAGTAGTCCTTAAACTCAACAACATGCTTTAGGAAGAAGGGTGCCACTCGTCCAAAGATGCGGAAGGACCATGCTTCAAGGGTTTCTAGAAATGGCAACAGCCTTCACCTCCTCCCCAGCGAGAACCTTCTCATAGAACTGTTTTGGACGTGCGTAGTATTCTGCTATTATTGCGGCTACATCCCGGTAGCTTCTTATGTTGCGCTCCCGCATCCAATGCAAAATCCGTTTGCGCCTATCAATTTCATCTAGCAAGTCCTTCTTGCTTACTCCTAGGCGTTCCGAAATTCCAGCCAGCATTACGCTTTTGTTCAATGATGGCAAGTGCTCGTCTTTCACCGGATGCCATTTGAACGTACACCTGTAATCCTCGTAGTCGGCTATCTCATTCACGTTCATCACACGTCTGTAGGCTTTCCGTTCGCCAGATTTCTGCAAGTGCACCCTCTGAACCGACAGGACAATGTTCATTAGTGGAATGTAGGCTGGCGCAATGTCCATGGGCTTCTGTGTCAAACGCTTTATAGCTGAGTCTAGGTTTTCAGCGTGCATCGTGCACATTCCACCGTGACCGGTGGCAAGCGCCTGGAAAAGCACATAGGCTTCTTGTCCTCTAACCTCACCCACTATGAGCACATCGGGGCGGTGCCTCATAGAGGTTTTAACAAGGTCGAAGAGAGTTACCTCGCCAACGCTGCTTCCGCCAAGCCCATAGCTTTGTCTGGCTATGAGGGATACCCAGTTTTCGTGGGGGAGGTTAAGCTCCGCCGTCTCCTCTATTGTGATTATTTTGCTTCCAGGTCTAATTAAGCACGCCAATGCGTTTAGGGCTGTTGTTTTCCCAGCTGCTGTTCCTCCCAAAACCATTATTGAAGCTCTGTTTTCTAGGCATAGCCAGAAGTAGGCAGCCATCTCCTCGGAGAAGGTGCCAAGGTTTATGAGGTCTACTATTGAGTAGGGGTCTTCCCTAAACTTCCTAATTGTGAAGGCTGTGCCGAAAGGTGTAATTTCACGTCTATAACAGACTGCAAGCCTATGCTTTCCCGGAAGTGAGGCGTCCACAATTGGGAAGGCTGAGCTTACGTGTTTCCCAGCCATATGGACAAGCTTAACAACCATGTTGTCAAGCTCTTCATCATTTTCAAATTCCAAGTTTGTTTCAATGCTTTCGTAATTTCTATGCCAGACATAGACGGGTTTGTTCACACCGTCGCATGAAATGTCCTCAATGTTTGGGTCCCGCATTAATGGGTCTATTCTTCCAAACCCTACAAGGTCTCTCTCGGCGTGGTAGAGAATTTTGTACCATGAAACGTCTGGAAGCCATCCTAGGCTAATGCGGTACTTGTCAACAATTTTTTTGGCTTCTTCGGCGAAGAACTTTCTAGGATCGGCTATTTCCTCTTTAGGAGATTCTATTTCGGCGAGGAGTATCTCAAGGATGCGGTTGTAAACGCTTCTCTCCAACGGGTCAAGCTGCAGCTCGTCCAGTATATACTTGTACTCGCCTGTTTTAGGGTTTTGAACTATGGCTACGTGGGCGAAGGGCTCGTAAAGTGGATATCTCTCTACAACTTTGAAGCCCTTTGGAATGGGCTTTGGCGGGGGCGGTGGAATAGCCACCTTCTTGGGTTTTCCAATGTTGATTCTTATTCTCATTTTCCTGATTTTCGCGAGTCTATCTTTGAGGTGTAGTTTGGTCATGTGTCCTCTCCTGTACTTATGTTATATATCTATACACTTTGGTTATTAAATATTACGTCTTACGAAACGCTACCTTCCTCTTCCTCGCCGAACGAAACTTGAATAATCCCCTGTTTTACTAACACAACAATTACAACCACAAGCAACACTGGAATAAGCACAAGCAAAATCGTCAGCCAAGGTATCCCCCCAGCCTCCGGAACAACATCGAAGAAAGCACAATTCGGCAAGTGCACACCGTTATACCCAACTTTGGCTACATCCACCGTAATGCCCACATTCAAGGTCCTACTTGTTTGGGGAGCAGGAACATAAAACTCACAGTAGCCATTAACATCTGTCAAAGAAGTCATTGAAGGAAAGCCCCCCATCGTGGCGGTTATAGTAACGTTTGCATTCGCAACAGGTCTATCACCACATGTAACATAAACAATAACTTTGGAGAATTCCCTCGGCTTGACAATGGATGGAACAGCATAAACAACAACTGTTAGGTTTCCAGGTCTAGCCACCAGCAAAAGCGTGTCATAGTTTTCGGCATAGCCATCCTTGCTGGCCGTTGCTGTAACGGCGATCACCATGTCGTGGGGGATCGCGGTCATGTTGAAGGTGAAGGTTACATTGCCATAATTGTCTGTGAATTTAGTTAAAGGTGGGAGTGCGGAAAGGTTAAAGGATAACGTTACACTGGCATTGTTTATGGAAACTCCATCATACTCTACGTGGACAAATACGTTAATTTCCCCCTCAGAAACTGTAACATTACGGTCAGCGGTTACATATACAACCAGCACTTTAGGCACAATCCTAATAACAGTCCAGTTTGCACCATTAACGTACCCATCCTTTGTCGCAGTGACAACTAGATTGGCAGTAATGTTAATGGTTGTTTTCGGCGCTATGAAGTTGAACGTTGCCACACCAATCCAATCGGTCATGGCAAATGCTCGGTCAAAACTCCCATAATCAACATGCAAGGAAACATTAGCGTCTTGAACAGGTTCGCCTCTCCAATGAACAAAAACTGATACCGGTGTGGACTCCTCCGATAAAACTTCTTCCTTGCAATAAATTATTACATCGAGTTCCCTTGGCATTACTTCAATTTTACACGCATTGAAACCCTTTGCATACAAATCCTTGATGGCTTCAACACTAATGGTGAATATTGAATATTCATAAACTAAGGGCGCAGCGAAGTTGAATATGAATGTTCCATTAATATCGGTCAACCCCTCATTAATGAGCGAGTCGTTCATAAACGAACGAATTTGCACGTCTGCAACGGGCTCCCCATAAGCATCGGTTACATTCACCCTAACAGTCATTTTTTCTTCAGAGAAAAGTTTCTCACGGTCAGGCTCCAATGCAACATTCAATGGTGGAAGAACCCTCAAATAATTGTAGGCTGATCCGTCGGCATATCCATTCTTCGATGCTCTCGCTATAATTCGGACGTCGGTGACATCCTTAACGTTTGGAGCAACAAAAGTTATTGTGGAATATCCCGAGGAATTTGTTGAGCTAGTGAGGTTTGCGAAGAAGCCCTTTGCAACAGCGAACAAAGTTACATTAGCTGAAACGGGGTGTGTACCATTTGTAACGTAAACTGTGGCTAAAACCGTAGAGTTGTAATCAACTATATAGTCGCTGAGTGTTAATGCCGCCTCTAATGGAGGAAGATTCACAACCACTATGGTTGTTGAGGCAATCTCACTTGTGCTGTTAAAGTCATCTCTCACCTGTAAGCTTGCAGTGTATTCGCCAATCAAATTGTATGAGTGGAAGAACATGGATAAGGTTGTCCAACCAGTTCCGCCGTCTCCAAAGTCGTATAGGTAGTAGTCGACTCTTCCATGCTCGTCTTCATCAAAGGAGTTGGTGCCGACAAAGGTAACGTTTTGTCCGGGCGCCACATTTACTTTGTCCGTCCAGAGAATAGCCTTCGGCGGATGGTTCTCATGATCTATTGAGGCTGATAGGAAGAATATGAAGCGCACATTAGCTGCATCGCCACTTACGGGGTTACCCTTGCCCCGCGGGTTAAGTGACTCATGATAAGGTCCGCTCCAATGACCCCAATAGTTATATGTTGCGTCTGCAGTGGCGTTGGCAACGTCAATACCGCGCGTATTGTTATAAATATCGTTGAAATGGGCATCGTGTTTTCCTTGCTCATAGAAAATTCCGGCTTCGCTGTTGTTGTAAATGTAGTTCCATGTTATGACCGTACTACTGTTTGTCAAAACATAAAAACCATAATCGTTGGAGTGTACTTTGTTCTTTTTAATGGTTAAATTCTCTCTGTTATAATTTTCCATGTCAAATCTCATTCCGCGCACGTTGTGGGCTATGATGTTTTGTGTTATGTTAATGTTGGATGCTGTTAGATTTCCCGTTAAGGTAATGCCTTCTCCATTAAACGTTACATTACTGGCACTAACTGCTAAGTTGCCTCCCAATATGTAGATGCCGCTTGCAGTGTTATTGCATATTAGGCTATTATGTTCAATAGTTGCTGAGCCATTTAGCACCATCACCCCATTCATAGAGTTTAGACGTATGACACTGCTTCGGATGGTTAGTTCTCCATCAGCTACTGTTGTACCATTTGTTCCATACTCTATTATGCAGTTTTCCAGCAGCGAAGGAGACTGACCAGTTCCATTAAAGAAGAGGGCCCCCCAATCTCCGGGCTCAGGTGCCTCCTTGTTTGAGGTGAATTTTATCAGCCTATTAAATTCAGATGTTCCTTTCGCGATGAGCCTCCCATTAACGATGATTGAGAACCTTCCGCCGAATCTTACCTCAACCCCAGGCTCAATGGTTAATGTCGCGCCTTCACGGACTGTGACGTTTCCAGATAGAATAAATGGACTGTCAACAAGAGTCCAAACAGTATCCATGGTGATTTCTCCCTCAACATAAGTCGCCCCTACAGTTGGGAGTAGACCGTTAAGCGGGAAAATTGCCAAACTGAAAATTACAACGAGTGTTAAGGCTATAACTTTGCTTTTGCTCTTCATATGGATGCATCCACATTATTGTTGTTAAGCTATCCTTTCGCCAAGGCTTGCTTAAGCATTACGAATTTAAAATAAAACTTGGAAATACATCGTGCAAGTCTATTTCTAGAAGCTGGTGGAAAGCAAGAGTTTTAACATCGAGGAGGCACATCATTTAGGAAAGCAAAAGCTGGCGTAAACCTTGAAGGAGTTTAAAGCCATAGCCCTTGAAGGCTTCCCCCTCATAAAACAGG
>Ga0185307_1002202_pt1 | contig 10243 bp, 10 predicted proteins | sample LHCtaG_FD_128010 | JGI IMG/M metagenome (GOLD analysis project Ga0185307, IMG submission 128010) | Hot spring microbial communities from Little Hot Creek, USA to study Microbial Dark Matter (Phase II) - LHC4sed_matched (SPADES... | ecosystem: Environmental > Aquatic > Thermal springs > Hot... | reverse complement strand
CTTTGCATAAGCTATTCCGCTTAACCTTACAATTGGATGGGTTCTTAAGTATAGATTTATTAAGCCATCATCAAAAGTTATTTCAACATCCTCAACCCAAGGTCTTGTAAGCACTGAACCAAGAAGTATGTAGTTTACAGCATGATTCTTAAGTAGGAAATAATCTATCATGTTTGCTGGATCATTTGTTCTACTTTCTATAAAGTATTTTCGAATGATATCTATAATTTTACGTCTGGAATTCTCAACTACTTCTTCATCAAAAACCTTTACCAGTAAACTATCGGTGAAAACCCTTGTAAATCTATTATACACGTACTCAGCAAGTTTTGTAGGATTATTTGTACATAAGCATTTTTTAAAAAAGTTTATGTAGCTTCCTCTAAAAAGAAGATCTCCTTCAAATCCATGAATATATATATCAATATATTTAGAAATTATGCTAGCTACATATGGAAGATAAAACGCAGGGCTCCCTCCTAATGTAAGGAGGATAGATAAATCCACATATCTCTTAATTTCTCTATAATTAAACGGGATGTAAACATTATTTAAACGTAACTTTTTACTAATGAGATTAGCTATCCTGCATTCTAATGACTTTAAATCACCATAAGTATAAGTTAGTATATTTCCCCCTGTAGTTAATGATGCAGCTACAATTCTTGAATCTAGACCCCCACTTAAAGAAATTCCAATTCGATAATAATTGTGTTTATCTAGAAAAGATAGCATAGCATTACGTAATTGATGTGTAAAAAGAAATGCCCATTCATCATCACTAATTATTTGAGGTTTAAAACAGTAATCCCAATAACCGTGAATTTTAAAGTTTAGGGAAGATACATTAACATTTAGAATTGAAGCATTTTTAAGATGTTTGACGTTTGTAAGTAAAGTTCTATCTTCTAATACCTCACCAAACCTTAGGAACTCCATTAGTGAGGAAAAATCTATATGATAATTTTCATTAATAATGCTAAATATTATAGGTGAGCTTGAAAACCAAAATTTATCATTACTGATATAGTACCAAAAATTTCTTAAACCATATTTATCATTAATTAACTTTAAAATATCATGATCATATTCACATACACAGAAGCCTCCATTAAGATGCTCTATGTTAATATCGTTAATCGGCTTTGTAAATACATCATATAGGAAGCCGTTAATAAGATAACCTTCAAAAAATAAGAAGCCTGTATGTGTCTTTACTGGTTGATTAATGCTACAAATACTATTTCTACGATATACTCGAGCAATTGCAACTTTATCATCAATAAAGGTATTTACATATTTATAAGGAATATTAAGATTTAGGATTCTTGTGATTAAATTTTTAATTAATGACTTATTCTTTGTATAACTAGAATTATCCGCAATAAATCCAAATATCATAATAATAGCTAATTCACTAAATCTAAAATATTTTTCTTAGATGAACTACTTTAGATTAATTACTACAGGAAATAATGAAACTAACATAATTCCTTCATCATATTAACTTCAGTCTTCGCCACGTTCTCCCATGAACTATGGTTCTTTAAAAATTTCAATGTTAATTCATTTTCATGAAGATCTATCAATTTGCTATGCTCCAACTTGAAAATATCAATAACTTTTTCAGCCATAGCTTTAACATCATACTCAGTTACAGTGAAGACAGCCTTAACATCCTTATAGACTGAGGTTATAGCTGGAATTCTATAAGCTACAACAGTAGTTCCAAGTGCTAGGCTTTCTAAAACTATTAGTGGAAAAGCATCTTTATGTGAAGGATAAATTAAAAGTTTTGCTTTCGAAATTGTTTCTAGCAATTTACGTCTCTCAACAAAACCTAAATACTTTACGTTTTTCTCTAAATTAAGCTTCCTAATAAGAAACTTAAATAATGACTCTACTTTTGGCTTATTAAAAGCTCCTGTTATAATGAGCTCTGCTCCAGGTAATTTCGATAGTACCTTACGCCATATGTAAGGTATTTCTAAAATTCCTTTTTCACATGTAAGTCTTGCTGAAAATACAGCATAATCACATTTATCATCAACTTTTCTATATTTAATAAGATCATCATCATAAGCATTAGCAGGACATAATATCCTAATATAGTTGTTATTTACCTGTCTTATCAATCCTGAAAACTTAAGGGGTGCTTCTGAAACTGAGGCTAGAAGTTTCAATTTATTATCTTTAACTACATTTAGATATTCATGTTTAACATATCTATTAATGTATAGAGCTGCAAGATATTTTATAGTTAATCTAGGTATACTCCAGCCCTCCATATTGATGAAACGAAACTTTTCCTTTAAATTCTCATAGTATGGTTCAAGTTGAAGTAAAATACCAAAAGGCTTAGATAATCTATTAGCAGCATAGTAAGTTATAAATATATTATTCAATGTCTCATTAAGAGAGTAAATAAATTTAATTCTTGAAGCTTCTGATTTTACCTCCTCTAAGTATTTCTTTGCAGTTTTAAATTCAGTTTTCTTAAGCTGTATTAGTTCATGAACTGTTAGCTTCTTTAATCTTTTATAATGATTACTTTGCAGCTGACTAACTATTTTTTCAAAATATTGATAAGTAGCATTTGGAATCATAACTCCGTTTAAGGATAGTTTATTGATTATTTCCTTAAATTCATGTATGATGTCTTTACTGCTAAATTTCAGATTATACATTCCCATTAATGCGAAACCATATAATGCAGTGTATGGAATAAATAAAATAGGCTCTACACCATATTTAGAATAGTGTTTAATAACTTCAAAACTCCTCTTTGTTCCACCTGAAAGTTCAGGAAAAGCTCCAGCAACTACTAAAACTTTCATAAGAAAGTACTTATGTCATTCTATTATATAAGCATTAAGTTCTAATGGAAATTAAGGTATTCAAAATAACCTATAAACATAACAACCTATTGTTAATACTAGGTTTCATAATTCTACTAGACTATATTTCTGATAATAGAAAGCCTATAAGCGCTATTAGCATTACATATATCATTATGTTCTTTACGGCTTGAGCCTTTACTGGATTCAATACCACTATTAATGCTAATAGAGTATAGAGGACTCCACATACTCCTAGAACTACTGTATATATTAATCCTGCTAGTTTAGCTAAGCCTATTACTACAGCTATTATAGATCCTGTTATTGATAGTAGGAGGGATGCTTTAGCTGAGTTTTTAACACCATACATTGTCGCTATTGTTTTATAGTTGTATTTTAAATCCCCATTTATATCAGCTATACTCTTAACGAATTCTCTAGAGGTATTTATTAGAAACACTATGATAGAGAATAGAATTATGAATATAGCTTTCTCAGTTTTAGCTAGTGTTAAGCCATATATGAATGGACCAGTTACAGCTAAGCTAACTAGAAACTGGCTATACCAACTCCTCCTTAAAAAGCTGTAAACATAAGCTACTATAGAGTAGATGAGAGCTGTTAGGAAAGCTATATGTGAAACGGGAATGTTTATCATTACCCCAACTGCTAGAAACACTATACTAATATCTCTTATTGATTGTGGTTTAAATACTCCCCTCGGTAATGGCTTCCAAGGCTTATTAACCTTATCCACATCTAAATCTACAACATCATTAATAAGCATTGAAGCTGATGAAGCTAAAAACCCTGTGGAGAAACCTACAATAACATTAAAATAGTTGTTAGTCATGTATTTTTCAGCTACAAAAATAGTGAATACAACAGCTAACCCAGTCATACAGCAATTCATAAATCTAATCATCTTAATAAACTCAACAAATCTAATCATCTTAATGATCACCACTACCAACTACATAAATCCATGCATACTATTAATTAGCTATCACCATACTTCCATTAATATTTATTGGTTGGAGAGTGTTAATGGGGTGTGTAAGGATTAGATTATACCTATAGAGATTAGGCTTAAGCTTTAATATCTCCACCAGCATGAAAGGTTAATTCCAGTAAGGCATAATTGCTACTAGGATTCCTAGTGTATTAGAGGGGTAAGTTTTAAAACATTTAGTAGTAGATAGTTTATGCATTGGAGTGTTTTATGTAGGTTGGAGATTCCCTATTTACCAACACCTGAAGATGTTGCTTTAAGAATGCTTGAGCTTGCTAATCCTTTAAAGGATGAGCTTCTTGTTGATCTTGGATGTGGTGATGGTAGAATACTTATTCTTGCCTCTGAGCTTTATGGATGTAGATGTGTAGGTTATGAGGTTGATAATAATCTTATTCGTGAAGCACTTAGAAATATTAGGGGTAGAGGTATTAGGAATGTTAGGGTTTTAAGAAGGGATTTGTTTAAGGCTGATATTAGTAAGGCTGATATTCTTACACTATACCTAACACCTAAAGCATTAGAAGTTCTTAGTAAACGTATTGTTAGGGAGATGAAGAATGGTGCACGTATAGTTTCCCATGACTATGAGGTTCCCGGTTTAAAGCCGTTAAGAGTTGAGTATATTGAGACTCACGGTATTCATACTCATAAAATCTATCTTTACAAAATCCCTAACTCCATAACTTAGGTTATGAGTAGGCTTATTGAGTATTTTAAATCCATATTTCTAGATGAGGAGCTTATAGATAGTCTTAGTAGGGTTTTTGGGGATAGGTTGAGGGGTATTGTTGAGGCTTTAAGAAGGCCTCCGAGTAGATATTATGTTAGGGTTAATACTTTAAAGGCATCTGTTAATGATGTTTATAGGGGTTTAGCATCTAGAGGTTTTGAGGTTTATATGGATTGCTTAGTTAGGGATGCCTTATATTTTAGGGTTAGGGGTCCTAATAGGCTTCCATCAGCTAGTAGGGTTGTTGTTGCTGATAAGTATGCTTCTGAAAGTGTTTATCAGGGCGCTGATCTTTATGCTCCTGGTGTTTTAAGAGCTGATGGTGTTTTTAAGGGTGATGAGGTAATTGTTACTACACCTTACGGTGAGCCTGTTGGGTGGGGTGTTGCTGAGGTTGATGGTGATGAAATGGTTAAAAATAGATCTGGGGTTGCAGTTCGTGTTTTAAAGTCTGTTTATGAAGCTCCTAAGATTCAGGATCTTGAGGAGTATAGGGGTGGATTAATATTTGATCAGAGTTTACCAGCAATACTTACCAGTATTGTTCTTGATCCTAAGCCTGGCGAGGTTGTTGTTGATATGTGTTCTGCTCCTGGAGGTAAGGCTACTCATATAGCTCAGCTTACAGGCGGTAATGCCTTAATCCTCGCTTTCGACAACTCTAATCGTAGACTTGACAGGTTGAGAAGGGAGATTTGTAGAGTTGGTGTTAGCTGTATTAAGGTTTTTAAAGCTGATTCACGTTATCTCGATGTTGATTACTCATGGATTAAGGCTGATAGGGTTCTTATAGATCCTCCATGCTCAACCATTGGTGTAAGACCTAAGCTTCAAGACGTTAAGAAATATAGGGATGTTAGGGCTCTTGCAGATTATCAGAAGCAGTTTATTAAGGTAGCTGCTAGAATAGTTAGGGATGGTGGTGTAATAGTATACTCCACATGTACATTAACACCTGAGGAGAATGAGTTTGTAGTGGATTATGCTGTGAGGAATCTTAAATTAAGAATTGATGAGCAGCCTATCTATATTGCTTCAAGAGGTTTAAGTATTGTTGATGATTACGATTTACTACAGAGGTTTTACCCTGATGTTCATGATACATTAGGATATTTCATAGCTAGATTTGTGAAGAGGTCTTAGCTAGTTTTTGAAGCTGTACTGGTGGGTTAAGTGCTAAAGCTATTGCTCCATAAAGTACTGCATCCTCACCTAGTGGTGTAGGTATTATTCTAGGTATTCTATTTATAGTGTATCTAACTATACTCCTCCTTATTATAGGTATTGTTAAGTCAATATTTCTAAGAATTAAGGCTCCACCTACCGTTATTAGTGATGGATCATACATGTTTACTATGTTAGCGAAGCCTATAGCGTTTAATCTACCGATTTCCCTAACTATTTTTAAGGCTAGGTAGTCGCCCATTCTAGCATTTAGAAATACGGCTTCAGATGTTAGGTTTTCAAAATCTCTGTATAGAGAGCTTTCCTTAACCCCTACTTTACCTATTTTCCTCAATATTAGTTTTGCATAGTTCGGTATGTTTCTACCTGAGCAGTATGCTTCCCAATGTCCTCTCCCCCCACATCCACATTTAAGTCTTCCCCTAAAATCTATTACCATATGTCCAGCTTCATGGGCATTCCCATCCTTACCTAGTAGTAGATTACCGTTAACATATGCTCCACATCCAATACCTGTACTAATGGTAACATATACTAGATTATCTACTTTTCCACCAGCTCCAAAGAATTTTTCACCAATAACAGCAGCAACACAGTCATTAACTAGATATACTGGAACCCTAAATCTATCTATTAGAGGCTCTACAACAAAGACTTTTTTAAATGGTAGGTTTGGGGGATTAACTATTACTCCCCTCCTAATGTTTATTGGACCTATTGATCCAATACCTACTCCAGCAATCCTCCTAATAAGTTTCTCAGGGATTTTTTCAGCTAGTTTAATTATTTGTTCAGCAACTGTATACTCATCCCCCTTGTTAACCGTTTTCTCAGATGTTTTAAATAGGATTCCACTTAAATCTCCAATAGCAACCCTAGTATTTGTTGCTCCAATATCAACTCCTAAAGCTAATTTATTCATGAAGTTTATAGATTAAACCGGTTTAAATCCTTAATTAGCTATCTTAGCTGTACTTTCTCCCTTAATGTTTGTAGCTGTATCGGTATTTCTGGAAGTTTCTCCCTCATTTTCTGCTCTGCAACTATTGTTGCTTCTCCAAGTATTTTCTGAGCTTCATTCGATGCTTCTACTTCAAATCCTGATTGAACAGTTATTCCAGCTTCATTAATCATTGTCTGCAGGTTTTCACTAATTTCCCCAAGCTCACTACCTATTTGGGGCATAAATCCTGAAAGCTGGCTTCTTAACGCTCCTACAACCCTTGTAACTGGAGCTATTACTGATGCAAGATTTCCGAAGTCACGTATTGTTTCAAGCCTTAATGAAACCTGCTCTAGAGCAAGCTGGCTTCTCAGAATTAATCCTGTAATTTTTCTAAGTTCTGCAACCTCATTTGCATATATTTTAGCTCTAAGATCGTCTCTAGACGTTAATGCTTGAACACATTTCTCAAATAAGTCCCTATCACGCTGTAGAAGCTTATATGATTCCTGTTCAAGTCTTGTTTTTAAACTATTAATTTTAAAGGTTACTGTTAATATCTGCTCGCTAAGTGGCTGTTTTGAGCGGAAAACCCCCGTCATCCGTCTGAAAATAGAGTTCTCACTTCTACTCCACTTTCTACTGAATCTTTCCGACATAATCACACTATCAACATACCCCATAGGGAATATATATGTTATCAATTTAAATTCAGGATAATACTAGGTTAAGCAGTATTAATACTCTTCAGAAATACTCTACTACTAGCACATATACTGCTTAAAATACATTCACTACATTTAGGTTTTCCTGCTTTACATGTGTGTTTTGCAAGAAGCCATAGTAGCCCTACAACTCTACTCCACCTCCAGCTTGGAATCATACTCCAAGGTATGAATCTTATTAAAGCACTCTGTACTTCACCATACCCAGCACTTCCACCAACTATACCTAAACGTTTAGCCAGCCTATTCATATGAGTATCAACAGCTATTACCTCACGTGGACTATGTATACTTGATAAAACCACGTCAGCTGTCTTATCCCCTACACCTGGAATCTGTTTAAGTGTTTTCCGAGCCATCTCTATAGGTAGCCTCAATACTTCATCCAGGCTACCACCCATTTTTTCAACTATGTATTTTGATGCTTCCCTAATTCTTCTAGCTTTAACCCTATGTAGTCCACCTACCTTAATGGCTTCAGCTATCTCCTCCTCACTAGTATTTGCTAATGATTTAGGATCTATTGGAAGCTTTAAGCTTAAACTCCTATATGCTCTATAGGTATTTATGCTTGAGGTATTTTGTGAGAGAATTGTGAATATTAAGTTCTTAAATGGGTTATTAAATATCTTATTAAACTCCTCTTCCTCCTCTCTACTCCACCAATATCCACCATATTTATCTTCAAGCTTATCTATGATCTCTAACGGTATCTGCATAGGTACACCTATGTTTCAGCAGTAATCCTCTATGTTAACTCTTAAACTTATGCTTTAGCATACATTAAATGTATTAGCTATTTTGAGCTGCTTGATATAGGTAGTAAAGAATTATGAGGGTTTATGTGAAGTATAGCTAAGCATTAGGGTATGATTATTCATGTAAGGCTGCTCTAAATTAGTATTAGGTTAATGGAATATGATAAGGGTTAAAGATAGAATTTTAGAGAAGCAATATCATGATGAATTGATCAACATGCTTAAGTTTACAAAGCCTAGCATATTGTATTAAAGTTTAAATATGTTTTTATGATTGAGCATTTATGAAGTATTTTGATGTTGTAGTGCAGACTCTGCTTGATTGTAGGGATAGGGTTTTGGAGTGTATGAAGTGTTCAAGCTATAAGCAGCCTATTCGCCGTAATGTTTTCGGTGATGAAGTGAAGCTTATAGATCTTGTTGCTGAGAAATCTATTGTTGAATCTATAGGAAGATACTTCAGTAATGCTACTATTATAAGTGAGGAAAGTGGGGAAATCACTATTGGGTGTGGTGGTCCTCCATATGTTGTCGTTGACCCAATAGATGGTAGTGTTAATGCTGTACGCGGCTATCCATGCTTCAGCACTTCAATAGCTATTGCTGACGGGGTTATGTTAAGTAGTGTTGTTGCTGGTGGTGTGGTGAATATTGTTAATGGGGATGTATACTATGCTGAGAAGGGCTGTGGAGCATATCTTAACGGTGGAGCTGTTAGGGTTTCAAGTATTGAAAGTATTGGGAAGGCATTAATATCCGCTGACCTAAACGTTAAGGGTAGGATTCCAGGCTATATTGCTAGGATTTCATCAATACTTGAGAGGGCTGCACATGTAAGGTTTCTAGGTACAGATGCTCTTGAAGTCTGCCTTGTAGCTTCAGGTGCTGCTGATGCCTTTATTGATTTAAGAGGCTTTCTTAGAAGTACGGATTTATCAGCTTCAGTATTTATAGTTAGGGAGGCTGGAGGCTTGGTGGCTGATGCTGACGGTAATGATCTTGAAATATCCATCTACCCCCCATCAACAGCTCAATTCATAGCTTCATCTACAAGAGGTTTACTTAACGAGATAATTAGGGGGTTGAAGACTTGATGAGGGCTGTAGGTATTGATCTTGCTGGAGTTGAAAGTAGGGTTACTGGGCTATGTTTACTTAGGAATAGCTATGTTAAAACCTTAACCGTTCATAGCGATGATGAAATAGTATCATCTACAGTATCTTTTAACCCCCAGATTGTAGCTATAGATGCCCCGTTAGCATTACCTATAGGTAAGGGGTTAAACTCTAAGGGATGTGTGAGGAGCTGTGACCGTGAGCTTTGGCGTATGGGTATAAGGTTTTTCCCAATAAATTTTGCAGGTATGAGGAGGCTTACTGAGAGAGGTATAAGGATTAGGCTAATACTTGAATCTAGAGGATTAAAGGTTATTGAAACATATCCTGGAGGTGCTCAAGACATACTTAAGCTACCTAGAAGTAAATATGATCCTGAAGGGTTAAGGATAATGTTGAAGAAAATGTTTAAGCTTTATGGAAGTATTGATTTTAAGCTTTCAACCCATGAGCTTGACGCTATTACATGCGCTGTTATCGGTAGGCTTCATCTTGAGGGGAAAACTCTAGAGATAGGGGATCCTAAAGAGATCTTAATGGTTCTCCCTAAACCTGGTGATTTAATTGTATGAAATGTTGATAGTTTTGTTTTTATCTATGACCCCCATAGTTGAAGCTCGTGGAAGTATAGTTTACGGTATAGCTATTGGGCTAAGTCCAGCTCAAGTATTAGCTATTTCAATTACAGGTAATTTAGCTATAGCTCCAATAATAATTCCACTATTAAACCTTATGGAGGAAGCTCTGAGAAGATATAGGTTAAGTAGATTTAAACGCTTAATATCTCTATATCTAAATATACTAGATAACATTAGGAGTAGGGGATGTAAATATGTTGATAAGTATGGTTTACTAGGATTAGCGGTATTTGTAGCAGCACCTATACCTGGATCTGGTGCATGGGCTGGATCTGCATTAGCCTACATGGTTGG
>Ga0185307_1002201_pt1 | contig 10243 bp, 16 predicted proteins | sample LHCtaG_FD_128010 | JGI IMG/M metagenome (GOLD analysis project Ga0185307, IMG submission 128010) | Hot spring microbial communities from Little Hot Creek, USA to study Microbial Dark Matter (Phase II) - LHC4sed_matched (SPADES... | ecosystem: Environmental > Aquatic > Thermal springs > Hot... | reverse complement strand
CCGGTTTTTAATTTTGCTGAGTTGACAATGCTTATATTTAAACCATATGAATACCACAATTATAAAGTTTAAGTGGGGTAGAAGCATGCCCTCTGGAAACTATAGAAGCGTTTCGGTTAGGGAGGAGCTGGTTGACCGCGTTGAAAAGCTCATTCGCAGAGTTAAAACCTACCACAGCGTTGCGGAGTTTGTTTCTGAGGCTGTCCGTTTGAGGGTTGAAGCCATCGAGAGGCAGGAAAAGTTGAGGGGGGAAGATGAGCCTGAAAAGTGATCTGCGAATTTTGGTGAAGTCCGCTGAGGATTTAGCCTACGCCCTAAGGGACACGCTTGACGTGTTGGCTGATCATGAACGCAGAATTAAGCAGCTTGAGCAGAAGCTTGGTTTTTTGGCTGACGTGGAGATGCGGATTGTCGGGAAGGCGGTTGCTGGGGGGCGTGGCGAGTGAAGCTTCAGCTCTTAGCTAAAATCACTGATGCAGAGTTGCTGCGTAAGAGCATGCATGAGCTTGGCATGGTTTTGTATCAGACGGATGGCGATGGGACCATTACAAGGGTTGTTTACTTCAGCGGTTCGAGGGTTGTGGAGTTTGTCGGTAAGCTGGATGAGGCTTTGGCGAGGCGGGTGAAAGCCGAGGGGCATAGGGTTGAACTGATAGAGGTTGACGAGTCTCAAGGCCTTGTAAGGGTCGTCCAAAGCTAAAACAAGGGGCTGGGGACGGGGGAAGCCTTTGATTTTGAAGGCTGTTGTGAGGCTTTTGCGGAAAAACCACGTTTTCTATACGGGGGAAGCCAAAATAGACCGCACCTTCAACAGCGAGAAGGGGCAGGGAAGGTTTCAGGGGTTCCCAAAGGAGTTTGTTGAAGCTTTATACAGAAAGGGAAACCCATGCGACGGGGAGGTCACAGCCTGCATCTTCGAGTTCAGCGCGGACGACCACTTCTTTCCGGACAAAAAGTGGCTGATATGGTTTCCCAAAAGAAAAGAGCTTGAAGCAATCTTTGAGTCCATGGCAAAGACGGATGAAACAACGGAGGACATGCTGAAAAGGGGGTGGAAGGGACATCCAATCTCGAAGCTTCACAATCTTATGGGATGATGAAGCATGCCTTTCAGGTTTATCTGTAGCTACTGTAAGGCGTTGTTACTTGAGGCTGGCGACGAGATTTTACGCTATCAAACGCCGAGAAACGCCAAAAGGCGCGACGCCATTCTTTCACCCATAGAAGCCTTCATAACCCACAAGATTGGGGACACTTGTCCAAAATGCGGGCATAAACTTTCGAGGCTTCCAGTCGGAGTTGAGGTGAAGGCTTACGGGAAGGGCTAAAACCATCGTTGAGGTTCCAATCCAGCAGACGAGGTGCTGGAGCTGCGCCCTTCTCGAGAAAACCGTCTACGAAGACAGCTCGCAAAGCTTGCGCAACGCTTACAGGTGCCCGAGAAACCTGATGCTTCCGGAAAGGCTTCCGCCCTACTTTGCGGAGAAATGCGAGCTTTACAGGCGAAAAACGTGAGTTGACGATTATGAGTGATGATGATGGCAGTAGAAGAGAAAAGATAATGCAGAAAGGGGAATTATTAAATAAATTATTAAATAAGTCTACAATCATCACAAGCTTTTCAGTTAGACCTGAAGACGTCCCAATCCTTGAGGAGTTCAGGCGTATCGCAAAGCGCGAAGCTGGCCCAAGGGGCTTCAGCCAAGTTCTGATAAAGGCCATGAAGGAGTACAACAAGCGCCACGGAATAGGCAACCCCCAGCTTCTCATAACACACTACACTAAGCCAGAGGAGCCTCAGCCCCTACGCGTCCTATGCATCTACTGCCAAGGAGCATTAACGGACGGGCGAGTGTTCTGCCAATATAAGGGGGGCATGTGGATTCCGGGCGTCTCATGTTACAGCTGCAAACACAACAGGTTAAGGAAAAGGCTTTGTTAAATCTTGTGTTTTTTCCTTTAGCTGTAGGTTGATCCGTATTCCATGCTTAAGGCTATGATGGTTATTGATGTTGTTTCCGTGTTTTCGTCTCCAATTGGGGTTCCATCTTATTTGTAGTTTGTTATTATTCCACCGTCCTTTTATCTTGCATCTTCCATATGGTTGCAACAAGTTGCTGTCAAAGTCTTAAGGCTCTTCGAGGCTTAGACGAAAAGCGTAAATCTTGTTTTGCCTTATTTTGCGTTTTATCTTTTCTAATTCTTTCAGTTTTAAGCTTATTTCTTTACTTGCTTGCATTTTAATCTTCTCGCTAAAAGTCTAGGCTAATTCTCTAAATTTGGGTTAGAGTCGCTTCAAAGTGAAAAATTAAGCCTAAAAACGGCGGATTTCACTTAATGGTGAGCCAAGCAGTTTTTACGTGTAAATTTTAATCAACAAATTAACATTTTTCTGTTGAAAAAATATTTATGCACGTGTTTATACGGTCTAATACGTAGTGATATGTATGAAATCGTCCAAAGCGAAGCTAACTGTTACTATTGAAAAGGGAATATTAGACAAAGCGAAGTTGGTTGCAGAGCAAAAACGAATTCCAGTTTCCAGATTGATTGAAAATTTTCTCAACTTTTTGGCTAATCCTTACGTGTATTGCTTTAAGTGTGGTGAACGCTTTGACTCTTCCAACTCAAAGGTATGTGTAAAGTGTGGTTGGCTGATTTGCCCTAAGTGCGGCGCTTGTGGATGTGGGCTATCAGAGGAAACTGCTTCAGCGATTTTTCATATGAGGCGCGTTTATGAGGATTTACTTGCTGGGAGAGTGAAATAGATTTGAATGTAACAGTTGGTCAAAGCAAATCATTAGAAATGACGAGGATAGGCATTTTTGCGGCGCTCTATGCTGCTACGAGCACTGTTCCAATTAGTATGTTCATTGGCGCTCCAAGTTTTCTTAGTTTAAATTTAATTATTACACCTGCTATGGCTATTCTTTTAAGTCCATTAGAGGCGCTTGGCGCCTCTTTAATTGGTGCATTCATTTCACTTTATATTGCTCCGTCTCAAGCTATGTTTGGACCATTTACTGTACTACTTCCTGTTGTGGGTTCAACTCTTGGAAGCGCTGCCTTTCGTAAGCCAAAGTTTGGCGTTATCGCTACAGTGTATCTTCTTATAGTAGCAGTATTTTACGTAATTGCACGCCCAGAATTCCCATACTGGATTATCCCGCATATTTTTGCAGCTTTTGTAGCTGCTGTTTTGAGCACCATCAATTTGTCGAATCAGAAGTTTCAGATTCCCGCTTACGCATTTATAAGCACCATCTCTGAACAAGCCACTATGTTAATTGGGGCTACTTTTATTCTTTCATTGCCATGGGTCGTTTTTGCCACAGCTTTTCCACTGATGATTTATGAAAGGACTGTTGCAACCTTGGGAGGTTCGATAATAGCATATGCCTTACTAAGAAGCATTCCAAAATACTTTATAAAAACTTATGCCATTGATAGACATGGGGCATAGTCTTGAAAATTCTTATTCTTTCAGAATGTGTTGCAACTAAAAAATATGACCCCTCTAAAGAACCTATAAAGTCAATTTTGGAAAGACATGGCTTACAAGTTCCTGCTTGCGATTTAGAGAATGAAGAAAAATATAAGGAGGCATTAAAACAGTATATTCTTCCCGCGTATCGGATGTATGAGGGATCTTTTAAATTTATCAAAGAGCTCGTTACTAAATTCCGTAGAAAGGGGGACAAAGTTCAGCTTCTAATAATCTCTGCACGCTATGGTTTAATAGATGAGAATACCCCGATAATTCCTTATCAGTGCACTTTTAAGTCTCTCAATAAGAATGAAATTCGTGAAAGAGCAAAGAAATTACAAATTTACGAAAAGCTATTAGGAATAATCAAAAACGAATGGTTTGATTTATCTATAGTTATATTAGGGAAAAATTATCTCCTTACGATATTTGATAAATCTGAGTCAAAAGACTTTTTCAGAGAATTGAAAACAAAAGAGCTTATAGTTTTTGGAAGTAAAAACCTCGAACGCGAAATACGTTGCAAAGAAGCGAAATTGAAGCTTATTCCAGTTATAGGCATAGGTGATCGAAACAAAAAAATTAAAGAGCTTGCTAATAACATAATCCATAAGCAATTAAGCTTGTGACGCTATCATTCACCTAAATCGGGTATCTCTGGAAGGCATTTTTCGTCTTTTCTTTGCTTGTTTAATTCCTGCATCGCTGAGTATTCTCCGGAGGATATCTTGATAATGTTCCTCTTGTAAGTCGCCAGTGTCTGAATAGCGACTCATACTTATCGTTATTACGCCTGCATCTTCAAGTTTCCCTTCATCATATTTTGAGGCTTTTAGATTATACTTTTGTTCATAGCCTGAGTTATTATAAACAATAAAATCTATACCTTTTGCATCTTCTTCAACGGTTCCTAATCTTATTTTTAGCCCGTATGGTTTCAATCTTTTCGACATTTCTTCTACAACTTGTAATTCTGTTAAAAATGAATTAAATGATGTTCCGTATCGCCTGATAAGTGCCCATACAATTTGGGCCTCCGTTAATGAAGGACATTGTGCATTCCCCTCTTTTCCACCTATAAACCCCGAGAGGTATTGTAATCTCGAAACGATAGCGGGTAGCGTTGTCTTATTTTTCTCACATATCTCTTTAATAGTGAAGAAAAAAATCAAACCATTTAAGTTTGTCTGAGGGTTTCCCTTTTGAATATTTTACAAAGAAATCTTTTACTTTTGTCTTGTTTCCAAAAATTTTCCGATTTACAAATTCTCGATCCAGAAGAGTCCTAACAGCAGATATGATTCCTGTTGAAAGCGGAAAGTATGCAAACCGATATCTGTCCCATGGGCACCTTTGTGTTCTCGTATCTATAGGTATCCCTGTAACTTTTTCGATGTATCTTTTGATTTCATTCTTTTTCATTTACATCTGAGGCTAAAGTGCCTCATAGATGCAAAAAATTGTACCACTTAATTGCCATGAAATTTAGTATCAACATTACCTTCTGAAAACACTTTTCGCTTATTCAGAATTAGAATTCGATTTGTCTAAAATAATATTTAAAGTATCTTTAAGGCTTTTTTGACTTAAGCTATAGAATTCGTTGACTGGTACTTGTAATGTTGTTGTTCTTTGGCCCAACCCTAAGGCTCCTGCACTTCCGGCTATGGCTGCAGCGTAATTAGCGTATAAAAGAAATTTGTCCAAGTCTATAATTTTCCAATCTTTGAACGCCCTATTGTTTTCACTAACAACTTCCCTAATGCAGTAAAGAACCTTAGCATTCATTTCTTTCGTAAAAAGAAAGTATGGAATCATTCGATGGGCATCCCAGCCGAATTCGTTGGTTTCAGGTATTGGAAATTTCTCCTTTATTTCGACAATGAATTTGTTGCCTTTATAAAGCAAAATAGCATCTAAATCGCCAGTTTCAACAAGAGAGAACCTTGATGCAAGATAGTTGATGAAAAATCTTTTGGCATATAACGTTTTAAGAAATTCTGTGCCGAGGGCTTCTCCTTCAGTTGATGTTACTTCGTTAACATATTTGTCATCGTATTTTGAAAATCTCGGTTGCTTACCAGTCCTAAATTCAAAGGGAGGTTTTTCAAGGATTTGTTGGTTATTATAATCTACGGTTCCTATGTAATCAAAATTCTGATTGTATATTTCATAACGGACGGACGGAAGCAATGGACGTTTAGTACTTATTCGCCAGATACCAGTACTTTGTACATACCAAGGTGGTGGATATGGCACGGTTTCATCTAAAATAGAAAAGGTTAAAATGAATGGTCTGAGGTATGCAGACTTTATATCCATGAGTTGTTTAGGAAAGGAATCAATATTTTCTGAATGAAAGTACAATAAAATTCTAACCGGTTCATAACCTGCTCTCAATACCCATGGGCCTTCAACAAACTTAACTCCTTGCTCATTTGCAAGTTTGTAAAACTCAAACTCTCCCCTCCAACCCTTTAGCAAATTGACAAAACTCTCTTTATTTTTAAGTTTTATTGTTTCGAGCGTTACTAAACTTTTAAAAATGGCTACGCTTTCCATTTTTCTCGAAAATCAATTAACGGGAAATGCTAAAAACAATTGTTACCACTTAGTTACCACCGAACGCTTATGTACCAGCATTGATTAGTGAAATACAGAGAAGGAGATGGAGAATAGGCAACAGAACTTGCAGATGTACTTGGAAAAAAGAATAGGTAGAGAGTTATCCTTTATAGATGTTGTATTTCTGGACGAAGTCGAAAAACTAATGGTCAAGCTTCAGTTAGAGCCAAATTCATCATTAATAAACGATTTTCTTGAAAAATTTAAGGGCGCTCGCTTTCCTGTATACCTGCTTTTCATCGAGCTCAACGAAAAATTGTTTTATAAAGTTTTAGAAAATTCGAATTGGCCTTATGATATTGCTTTAATGCAGCTCTTTATTTTTGATCCATTGAGTTTCTCTGATAAACACGAGCTTGTTAGGTGTAAATCGATCAAAGATTTTTGTTCAGCGTTGCTCTTCACACCAAAAGACATTTTTGGGAAGTGGTCTGAGAGATATGATTTGATAGTTCAAGAGGTTTTTGAAACGATTTCTCTTAATCCTGAGGGTCTTACCATAGAAGATATCTATGGCAAACTTGGCCATTTAGCAAGTCAACAAAAAATTCGGAGTGTTTTAAGTGATAGTTCTATATTACTAAAATACTCTTTTATTGTTAAACAGAACGGAAAGTATTACCCCTTTTTCAGTAACAAAATTGTCCCAGATACTTTGATTAGAGTCAGAGAACAATTAAAAACAATGGCTTCTCAAAGGGCTGAGCTTCTAAAGATAGAATATGATATGCCGAAATATCACATCGATGTTATACTTAAATTATTGAAAGGTGCTAAAAACTTGACCTCAATACTTAAAACTTGGGCGGATAAAGAAATACGGTTTGATGATCCCAGGATTACGAAGATCTTATTAAAGACAAGAAAAACTGGATTGTCCAAATATATGATTTCAAGAATGAGAGAAAGGTTTGAAGCGCTTAAAAGCGATGGGTTACTTCAGCTTGTTCAGGGTAAATATTTTCTTACAGATTTGGCTAAAGAGCTTATTTTTAATCATGGAATAGTGTTGAGTTCAAGTTTCTCTGACATTTTATTGTTTGAAGAGAAAATAGTCAAAAAAGGTCATGAGTATTGGGATATTAAGGAATACTTGGATTATATGCTTCGTTTCGGTTTACTAAAAGAAGTTGCTCAGCGCCCGTATAGACTTTTCTATGTCACATCAAAAGGAAAGGATGTTTTGCGAAGAGGGTTTGACCCGCGCATTTTGTTTGAAAGGTGATTTAATGCAAGGTCTTGCACGAGTTACAGTTAGAGAAATTAATAATAAAAAAGTGGAATTTCCACTTCAATGGTTTACGTGGTATACCGGCAAGCCAAAACCCTGGATTTTTACAGATTGTGAGGGTATTTTCGTTAATGCTTATAATCTATTTTTTGAACAAACAAACGCAAAGAAAAAAGAAATATTGGAAAAGGGCCTTCATTCATATCTACAAGTGAGTGAAGAGAAACCAATTTTCATTGATTCAGGGGGTTTTCAATGTCTTAGGAGGGGCATCCAACCAGATTTAAAGAGAATTTTAGAGTTTCAACTCGCATCTAAAGCGGATCTAATTGCCGTTGTTGATTTTCCCTTTAGCCCGAAAGCTTCAATGCAAGAGAAGCTTTTAAAAATGGAGCAAACCTTACGAAGCATTGAATTTTATGCTAAATTTTCCTCAGAATATAGGTTACCAACAGTGATCGTTCCTGTTGTTCACGCTCACGAGGAAAAACTTTTGGAAAAAATGGTTAGTGCCATTGCCTTATTAGAGAAGAAATACGATGTCGATTTTCCGGTTTACGCTCTGGGAAGTATGGTTTACATGGTTTCAGCGACTATAACTGCGAGTTTTGCCAGATATTACCGACTGATAGATCTTGTTCTCGCAGCAAAAAAGCTTTTGCCCGATAAGATTATTCACGTATTTGGTGTTGGAAGCCCTAATGTTATGTATTTGCTCATGTATCTTGGTGTAGACAGCATTGAAACCTTCGGATGGGCTGGACATGGAATCCACTACAGTACCTACATTGCAGGTGAAGGAACAAAGGCATTAGCAGACCGTAAAAGATCATTGGACTCAGAGTTTGAGTGGGAGAAATATGCGTGTCAGTGCGTGGTGTGTACCGGACGATGTCCGGTTTTAAATGGTAAATGCGCGGCATATGAAGAAAAATGCATAGCCATTCCGTTGACGGCTGAGATAAAGGAAAAATATGAAAAATGGAAAGCCACTTGTGATACAGTGGCACATAAAGAGTGGGTTGAAGAACTTCGAGAGAAAGTGCTTTACGCCAAAGGAGGTTGGACCCCAAGAGCATGTCATAATGCTTGTGTGTATTCAAGCGAAATGAAATTGGCTAAAAACGCGCTAAAAAAGGGGGAATTTGAGCTTTTTATTGAAAGTTCGCTAAGTAATGCTCTATTTAGAAAAGCACGCGTAATAGATTATGCCAAAAAACGCATCCAGGAGATGGGATTATATTAGTCTATTAAAAAATGCTCTATCCTTTTCTGTTTCTTTCGATTTTTTACATATTCAAATAAAGAGTGAAGTTGCGTATTAGATAAGCGTTTGTCCACATATGCTTCCAACTCATCTTCTTTTAAGGAAGCAAGAAACTTTGCTTCTTTTACGTATACAAATGCGTTATGTAAGGCTCTATCGGTAAATCTATCTCTTAGTTTTAAAGGGTTATCCTTACAGACTGGGCACTCACATTCTTGCAACATTTTGAACTCTTCTTCTGATAGTGGTGGATTCCAAGTTGTTTCTTCTTCTCTTTTTGAAAAGTATCTTTCGCCAACTTGAAAGACGTGAACAAAACCATGCGCTGCGCTCATTCTCCAACCGATGCTATCAATTGAGTCTGCTCCCGCGTAGTAACAGAGAAACATCATACTCGTTCCCCCGATTCCAAACACGTGGATGGGAATGTCATTTAATTCATTTTTTATAAGCTCTTTTGCTGTTAAGATAATTTCAAAAGCGGTTTTTCTCCTGCTTGTTAGCCCCCATATTTTAGTGTATCTATCTTCAAATTTTCCTGTTGATCTTATTAGGGGCACGAGGCTGCCTAAGGCTACCATGGGTATCAAGTCGGAATATGAGTCATAAAGTTGTGCTATTTTTTTAATAACTGATTTTAGCGTTATAGCGTCATATCCATGGATTGTTGGAATTATTGGGAATTTTTCTTCAACTTTTTCCATAGAATTTAACATGAATTCTAAATTTCGCATTGTTAATTCTAATCGTTGGCTGTTTTCCTTAAGCGTAACCGCGGGGGATAGAGGATGATCGAGGTTTACTGCTAAGGTGGGTTTTGCTTTAACATAAAAATCAAAGATTTCTTCGGCGGTAACGTTAACCATGTGTTTTGCTTGAAATAGAAAACCTCCTGAATCTATCATTAAATATTTAGGGGCTTTGCCGGCTCCCTCTTCTTTTAAGTATTCGAAAATTCCGTTTTTTTCCATTTTCTCTCTGGCTTTCTTATTTGAAAATATATCGCAAGCATTCATAATTACATTATCTACTTCGAAAAAAGACCAAGGAACAGGTTTTCCCTTCACAATGTGGCCTAACCAGAGTACAGGTGTTTTTATAGTTCCTGAAGGTAATTTTATTTCTCTAACCATAATCATCAAGCTTCTATTTAGACAATTGGTTAAAAATTCTGACGCCGTTATTCGTAAGTCCGTATAATTTTCCTTTTCTTTTATTTGGCGTGAGGCATTTTATTAAACCTCTATCCTCAAGTTGCCGAATTGAACGACTTACATGAGATAAGTTATACTTTGTCTCATCTGCGATTTGTTTTGGTGTTTTTGGTTTCTCGGCAAGTGCCTTTATTACAGCCTTTCTATACTCACTTGCCAGTACAAAGCCATAATTATTCCATTCATCTTTAGCCATCGCATTCAACCTGAAGGTATCATCAAACTTGTTTAAATCTTAAGCTTTTTGCACCTGTTTCACTAAAGCTATCTTTTTACTAACGCAGGAAGTCTTCCATTATGGAGTTCTCGATATTTTGTCTTTAACTCCTCTTCTTCTTGTTTAGGTCTGATGGATTTTTCCATCCAAATTCGAGTTTCCAGTTGAAGTAGAGTAAAACCCATTAGGATACATAGCCGTA
>Ga0185307_1002200_pt1 | contig 10247 bp, 6 predicted proteins | sample LHCtaG_FD_128010 | JGI IMG/M metagenome (GOLD analysis project Ga0185307, IMG submission 128010) | Hot spring microbial communities from Little Hot Creek, USA to study Microbial Dark Matter (Phase II) - LHC4sed_matched (SPADES... | ecosystem: Environmental > Aquatic > Thermal springs > Hot... | reverse complement strand
ACAGCGAAAGCAGAGGTTGACTTTATTCTTAGCTCAGTAAACGAAGTAATTCCAATTGAAGTTAAGTTTGAAGAATTTAAAAAAGAAAAAATCGAAAAAAGCTTATACAGCTTCATCAAAGCTTACTCGCCAAAGGCTGCAATAGTAGTTACGAAAAACTTCTGGGGAGAGAAGAAGGTCAACAACACAAAAGTAAAGTTCATTCCTATTTGTTATTTTTGAAAGTTTACTTCAGCCTTATCGCTTCTAGATTTCTCGGCACTACTGTCTCTATCCTGAAAAGTTTATGAACACTCTTAGCAAAGCTTACTGCCTTTTGAGGTTCGCCGTGAACAACTACTATCTTATCAGGCCTAGCAGAAAGCCTGCTTATGTAGTTTATCAGCTGCTTATAATCAGAATGGCCTGAAAGCCCTTCTGCTGTATAAACTTCCATGTTTAGAGCAACAGAAACAGTCTTACCGTTTTCTGTTTTGACAGGAATTTCCTTCCATCCTTTCTGTATCCTTCTTCCAAGAGTTCCTTCAGCTTGATAGCCCACAAATATCAAGGTATTTTTCGGATCTTCTGCCAAAGCTCCTAGATGCTCTAGGACAGGACCACCGTTGAGCATGCCTGAAGTAGAGATTATCATGCAAGGCTTATCTTCCCATGCCTTTTCCCTTTCTTCCTTAGAAGCTATTCTCTTGAAAATAGAGCTTAAGAAAGGATTTTCTCCTGCGAATATTTTTCTCTGCATGCTTTTACCAAAGTATTCAGGATAAGCGGTAAAAATGCCGTTAGCATCCCATATCATTCCGTCAAGGTAAACAGGATACTGAAAGCTGTTTTCTACAAGAATCGTCATAAGTTCTTGAGCCCTTTCTACCGAAAAGCTTGGAACTAGACAAATTCCTCCCCTTTCCATTGTTTTGTTTACTACATCCATGAGCTGTTTCTCAACTTCAGGTCTAGGTGGGAAAACATCTTCTGAGCTGCCGTAAGTGCTCTCTATAACTAGAGTCTCCACACGCTGGAAGTCTGTAAAAGCTTGGTCTAGCAAGTTTGTCTTTCCAAACTTTTGGTCCAAAGCATAGACTATGTTATGCAGACCTTCGCCTACGTGCAAATGTACCAGAGCAGAACCAAGTATATGGCCTGCATTGTATAGTGCAAGCCTTACGTCAGGAGCTATGTCAGAAACTTCTCCATAATCTAAAGTTATTGCATGTTTTACAGCTTCTTTCACTCCCTTAGCAGTAAACAAAGGGTTTGTCGTGTTCTTTTGCATCACGTCTATATAATCAAGCCAAAGTAGGGTAGCTAAGTCTAGGGTTGGTGTTGTCAAGTAGAGTGGACCATCAAAACCTCTTTCGTAAAGGATTGGAATTGCTCCTATATGGTCTAAGTGTGCATGAGAAACTACTATTGCATCTAGCTCTGTATAATCAAACTCTTTTGTGTTGAAGATTGGAAAAGCCTCAGAATTGTTAGCCCCTGCCTTTATTCCACAATCTATCAAAACTTTAGACTTAGGAGTTTCAACGAGCATGCAACTTCTTCCTACTTCTCTACAGCCACCTAGGCATACTAATCTAATCCAGTCTCTTGCAGCTTTTCTCTCGCTGAAAATGCTTTCACCAATCCTGTTCAAAAAATTTTTCCTAAACTTAACTTCTGAGTGCATCATCCTCCTTATAGCTTCCACGACATCAGACTTTATGCTAGGTATTCTTTCAACTCTAGGAGCCCAGAAAGTTTCTTTTTTTATCTGCTTTAAAGTTTCTCCACCCTTGCCTATAACTAGACCAGGTTTTTCTGCGACTATGACAACAATGCTTCTCTCAGGCTCAAAGTATATGCTTCTTACGTTTGCCTCCTCAGGAACTAGCTCCTTTATCTTTTGTTTTGTGTAATCTTGATCCATTGTTATGCTCAAGTCTGCTCTTATTTCTATCCTTTTCTTGATTTGGTTTACTGCTTCTCTTACGTCAGGCTCACAAGATTGGAAGAATTCTTTATCTTTTGTATAGGCAACTATTTCTGAACCTTCTAATTCTAGCCTGTCTATTTTTGGAGGTAGTAAAATCTTAACTCTTTCCAGAATTTCCATCCTTACCACAAAACTCTACTTGGACAATTCTTGCCTTGTAATCTTTATTCCTTCTTTTGAGATAACTGCTATGTCTATGGCCTTTCCACCAGAACCTATGTCACGTTCTATAGCAGATTTAATTGCACGAACAGCAAGCTTTATTCCTTCTTCTATCGACATGCCCTCTTTAAAGTTGTCTTCCAAAACACCTAAAGCAATGGGCGAGCCAGAGCCTGTGGAAAAGAACTTTTTCTCCTCTTCTATGCCGCCTATTGCATCCAAGTCGTATATCCTAGGCGCATCGTCGTAACCAGCAACTATCAGTTGTACGAAGAAAGGAAGGTACTTGCTTCCTTGGAGGATGTTTGCTAGAAGAGTGGCAGCACCTTTTACAGAAAGTCTTCTCTTGTTTTCTAGCTCGAAGATCTTTAGTTCAGCTTGCATGTACCTTGCAAGAGTTTGTGCATCCCCGCTTACACCAGCTATCGTTAAAGCTATATGATCTGCTATAGGTATTATCTTTTCTGACTCTTTGCTGGCAACCAAGTAGCCCATGGTAGATTTTTTCTCGGCTGCTAGGACTACTCCATCTTTGCATACGATACCAACAGTAGTAGTTCCAGTTTTTTTCACTTCAGGCTTTTCCTTCAACAGTTTCACGAAAGCATCACCAGAAATTGATAATCATAATTGGAAAATCATGCTTAAATATTTAACGTTCTTTCCGCCTAGTAAGATTTGGCAACATAAACAACTTCTTTCGCTTCCTTCTTGCACCAAACACACTTTCCAAAAACCTTTTCATTTTTACCGAATAAAGTGCCTCTTACAGTTCCACCCGCAGTTTCAGCCTTTATATAATCAGCACACTCTTTACTTCCGCACCAATTCACCCTTACAAACCCACCTCTTTCTTCCAAAATCTTCTTAAGAGTCTCGAAATCTTTTGCTTCATGTAAATTTTCTTTGAAAAACTTATCAGCCTTCTTAATCAAGTTAGATTGAATTTCTTCCAAAATCTTCCTTAAAGATTTTATCAATTGACTATCTTTGATAACAATTTTTTCTCTTGTATCTCGTCTGGCAACAACAACCTGCTTTTTCTTCACATCCGTAGGCCCGACTTCAACCCTTACTGGCACACCTTTCAATTCCCAGTAATTGTACTTCCAACCAGGCGTGTACTCTTTTCTTCTGTCGAGATAAACCTCAAACCCGTTTTCTCTTAAAACTTTTTCCACTTTTTCTGCTTTTTCCATGACTTTTTTATCCTCTTTCCCAAGGATTGGAACTATGATAACTTGAATAGGAGCTATTTCCGGTGGTAGTACAAGACCTTTGTTATCGCCGTGAATTGCAATCAATGCACCCAAAATCCTCCAGAAAGCAGGACCGTAGCAAGTCTGCCAAGCATACTTTGTTTTTTCATCCTTATCTACAAATTTGATGTCAAAAGCTTTAGAAAAGTTTTGACCTAGAAAATGGGTAGAAGGTAGTTGAATTGCTTTACCGTCAGGCATAATACTATCAGCAGCAAAAGTACTTACCGCACCCTTGAACTTGTCATGCTCAGGTCTTTTGAAGAAAAGAAAAGGAATAGCACATTTCTTGTGCATAACGTTTTCTGTAGTTTCCATGTCTTCCTTCACTTGCTCTAAAGCCTCTTCTTCTGTAGCAAAAACATCGTGGCTCTCGATCCAATAAAACTCTCTCCCCCTTATGAATGGTCTTGTTACACTTTCGTATCTCCAAACTTGGCAAGTCTGATAAGTTTTCAAGGGTAAGTCCCTCCAGCTTCTTATCCAAAGAGAGAACATAGTGTACATTGCTGTTTCAGAAGTAGGCCTAAGAGCAAGTTTTTCTTCCAGCTTTTCGAAATTTTCGCCAGCTTCTGTTACCCAGAAAACGTTTGCAGAAAATTCTGCATGCTGTTTCTCCTTTTTCAAGAAGGATTGAGGAATTACAGCTGGGAACCAAACTGGCTCATGCCCCTTTTTTTCCAGTTCTTCTTCAAAAAAGTCTCTTATCTTCTTCATTATTCTAACAGACCATGGCATGTGAACTAGGAAGCCTTTAACGTTGTACCTTATATCAGCAAGTTCAGACTTTTGGACTACTTGAGTATACCATTCAGAAAAGTTTTCCTCTTTTTTAACAGTAATACCTTCCTCTTCAGCCATAAAAAGAATTTAGGTTGTTAAAGAGTTAAAAGTTTTATAAGAAAGAATATATAATCGGTAGTAGCATGAAAATTGCAATACTCTCAGACTTCCACCTAGGGTTTTCCTTTGGCCCTGAAACTGAAAGGGATAGTTTTGAGAATGCAGAAGAGGCTTTAGAAAAGGCTTTGGATTCAGATTTAATAATAATAGCTGGAGATATCTTTGATTCTAGATCACCAAAAACACAAACATGGGCCGAAGCTCTTAAAATATTCAGCAAGCCTCTTTTAGCAGAAAACACAGGCATAAAGCTTGTCTCTTGCACCAAGCAACTAAAAGAGATTTCAAAAAAGACTTTGAATCATTTGCCTGTTATTGCTGTTCATGGAAACCATGAAAGAAGGAGTAAAGATGAGATAACTGCTGTAGAAGCTCTGGAGAATGCAGGCATGCTTATTCATTTGCATTTGCAGACTATAGTGCTAGAAAAGGATGGTGTGAAGATAGCAATCCATGGGATGTCTTCAGTCCCAGAAAGATACGCAAAAGACGTGTTGGACGCGTGGAACCCAAAACCTCTGGAAGGATGCTTTAACATCCTACTCTTACATCAAAGTGTAGACCCTTATGTTTATTCTCCATTAGAGCCACCAACTCTAAACTTATCAAGCTTACCACATGGATTTGACCTCATCGTTGACGGACATGTGCATACTCATGCCTTAGATAAATGTAACAGTACACCATTTTGTGTAGTAGGTAGCACTGTTTTAACACAGCTACAAAAAAATGAGACCGAATCAAAAAAGGGTTTTGTGAAAGTTGAGTTAAAAGATAAGGTTAAGCTAGAGTTTGTTCCCTTAGAAAAGTGTAGGAAGTTCTTTTACGAGGAGGTGGAAGCAGGAGAATCCCCAAGGTGGCAAATAGAAAGAAAGATAGCTGATATACTCTCGTCACAAGTTTTTAGAAAAGAGCCAATTATCAGAATTAAGATTGTGGGGAAGGAAAGTGAAGTTATAGACAGAGATTTGAGGGAGATAGAAAGGAAGTTTTCTGGTAGAGCTATTCTCTTCTTCTCTAAAGAGGTTGAATCGGAAGAGGTGAGTGAAAAGATAGAATTTTTGAGAAACCTAAGGGAGCAGAAGTTGTCGGTAGAAGAGATAGGACTGAACATCCTAAAGAAAAACTTGGAAGAACTGAACTTTGAACCTGTTTTTGATCACGAAAAAGTTTTTTGGTTGTTGAGCGAAGGGAAGGTAGAAGAAGCTTTAAATCTAATCGTGGGTGAACAAAAAACTTTAGATTTGTGGAAGAGGTGAAAAATTGATAACTAGGGTTAGATTGAAAAACTTCCGCTCACATTTAGACTCTGAGCTAGTTTTTTCTACTGGTACAAATGCTTTGCTCGGACATTTAGGAAGCGGAAAAACTTCTGTACTAGAAGGTATTTGCTTTGGATTGTTTGGAACTACTCCTCTTTTGCAGAGCAAAAAACTAAAGTTGAACGACTTGATAACGAACAAACCTATGATTCAAAACAGAGCAGAAGTTGAAGTAAGCTTTCAAATAGCTGAAAAAGTTTATTCTGTGAAGCGTGTAATAGAAAGGAATAAAGGAACTACTTATTCTGAATTAAGAGAAAATGGAAAGCTTGTAGAAGCACCAAATACACAAAGAGTTACAGAGCTTGTTGAGAAAATTTTAAAAGTAAACTTTGAACTCTTCTCAAAAGCCATATACTCTGAGCAGAATGCTCTGGATTATTTTTTGACTATACCGAGAGGACAAAGAATGAAAAAGATGGACGAACTTCTGATGATAAACAAGTTTGAAGAGGCTAGAGCAAATTGCATCACTCTAGAAAACAAGATAATAGAGAGGAAAGTTGGGAAGGAGAGCATAATAGAACAAATAGATGTTGAGCAGTTACAGAAGTCTATAAACGAAATAAAAGAGTCTCTGCAGACAAGAATGCAAGAAGCTGAAGAATTGAAGAAAATTCTGGAAAATGTTACTGTAGAAAAAGTAAAGCTAGAAAAGGAAGTAAGTGAAATCAAGTCTCTGAGGGACCAGCTCGAAGTGCTGAAAAGAGAAGAAAAAGGTATATCTGCTGCAATAGAAGAAGTTAGTAACAACTTAAAATTTTTGGAAAGAAGTTTAAAGGGTGTTAAGTACGAAGAAGTTGAAAAAAAGATAAAAGAAGTTACTCATTTTGTTAAAGAAGTTGAAGATACTCTGCTAGAAAAAAGTAAAAGCTATCAAAAGTTACAAGCACAACTCTCAAAAACCAAAGCTGAGAGGGATGCGTTAAAAAAGGAGTTAACAAGATTAGAAAGGGAAGTAAGTGAAAAAACTAGGATAAAGGAGGAGTTTGAAGCATACCAGAAAAGTATATCGGAAGATTTGGAGAAAGACGTAAAAACCAAAAAAGAGCTTTTGGAGAAGGTTATAGGAAGTGCTGAAGCTGCTAGAGCTAGGATGCAAGACTTGAACGATTCTTTAGTGCAAATATCGTCCTTAGGCGGAAAATGTCCTGTTTGTGAATCAAAGCTCACACCTGCTAAAAAAAGAATGTTAATAAAGCAAAGGAAAGCGAAGATCCTTGCTCTTAAAGAAGAGTTGGAAGAGCTTATGAAAAAGAAAAAAGAAACAGAAGCTGAGCTTCTGCAGCTTGAAGAAGCTCGTAAAAAGTTGGAGGAGATGAAAAAGGAACTGGAAGATTTTGACAGCTTGAAAATTGAGCTCGAGAATAACAGAAGCATATATCTGGTGCTGACTGAAAACGAAGAAAAGGTGAGAAAGGAGCTTGCAAACCTAGAAAAGGAGCTTGCAAGCTTACAAGAAAAGTATAAGATTGCCTCTGAAGACAGGCAAAAGCTAGAAATGTTAATGTTCCAGCTAAACGATTATATGGAAAAGAGTAAAAGGATTTCTGAGCTTATTTCTCAGAAAGAAAAATACATGACAAAAATTATGGAGATTGAGAAAAAATTGGAAGGGGTAGACTTGGGAAAAAAAGAAAAAGAATTCATGGAGCTTGTGGGAAAAGAGAGAGAATTGGTAACAAAAATATCGGGGATAGAAAACGTTATAAAAGAGAGAGAAATAAGGCTGAAAGATTTGGAAAAAACTCTTCACACGGTAGAAAAGGAAAAGAGAGAAATAGAAAAGTTGGAAAAAATTATAAGAGAATTGAAAATTTTTGAAAAGGCTTTGACAGAAGTTCAATCACAACTTAGAAAAGAATTTGTAACTTCTGTGAACCATACCATGAATAAGCTTTGGTCAACCCTATATCCTTACAGGGATTTTGAAGGGATAAGGCTGAACATAGAAGAAGGAGATTATGTTTTGCAACTGTTTTCGAGGAGTGGTGGGTGGACTAACGTTGAAGGATTTGTGTCTGGTGGAGAAAGGAGCATAGCATGCTTAGCCTTAAGGATTGCTCTTGCGTTGGTGCTTGCACCCCAATTGAGGATAGCCTTCCTTGACGAGCCTAGCCATAACTTGGACTCCAAAAGCTTGTCAGAACTGGCTGTAACGCTAAGAGAAAGAGTTGGCGAATTTCTCGACCAAGTAATACTCATCACACATCAGGAAGAGCTTATAGACGCAGTAACCGGAAAGTCCTATAGGCTAGAACGTGACAAGGTTATGGACGGTGTTACAAAAGTAGAGTTGATAGAATAGTTTATCTTCTTTTTAGTCTAACGACTTTTATTGTGCCTTTAACATGAGGCAAGACTTCTACATCTTTTCCAAACTTTGGTAGACTGTAGACTGTGCTTCTGGTCTAAAATTGAACAGTCAAAAATGAAAATTAGACACGTGTCTAAACTCTTCACATAAAAGCTTCCAAATCTTTAGCATCTAAACTCTTTTTGAGCTTATACCTTACTAAAGCTTCTTCAAGCTTCATTCCTTTTTCTGTCTTTTTGCTCCTTCTTTCTCTAACCTTAACAAGAACAGGATAGTTGACTGCCTCTCCCACCACTAAAGCTTCTCCAACTTTTAGCCCAGGTATCATGTCCAAAACATCTTTAGTTATCCCTTCCGTACTTTCTGCTATATGTTGCAAGTCTACAGGATTTGTTATCCTCAATATTATGTTTGTGTTAGCTTGGCTCAAAGCTGTAGTAGAAAGTCTTTTTGGTCTTTGACTGATGAGAACTAAGCAAGCATTGAACTTTCTTCCCTCTCTTGCTATCTGTTCTATTACTCCACGTGAAATAGCAAGCTCTTCTTCCTCTCCACCAGGAGCGAATTGATGAGCTTCTTCTACAAACAAAACAAAAGGTGGAATTCTTTCTTTCCTCCTTGCATCAAAAAGCTTGCGAGCAAAGTAAGTTAGAACTATTTGCCTCTCTTTTAGATGCACAAAATCTGACAAGTCTAGTACGCTTAATTGACCAGGTTTTGCTAAATCTTCTATCGATGGTGAATCCTTGTTGGTGAAAAGTTTAGTCGAGTTGAGCTCACTCAACCAAGCAACTAGGGCAATTTTAGTCTTTGGGTTCATGTTGCTGTTCTCCACTTCTTTTATTAGTTCAAACATGTTGTAGGGTCTTTTTCTTTCGTATAGATTTTCAATTATTGGGGATAACTCCCTTTTTTGGACTGGGGAAATTTGAGGTATAAGCTCTGCTATGTTGGTAGCTGATAGATGGCAGGCAGCTATTGAAATATTGCTCTTATCATAAACTTTTGTTCTAGTTATGTAGTTTGCATCTTCTGCAAACCCTACATACTCGCCATGAGGGTCTACCACTATTATAGCTGGTCTACCAAGTTCTTCTGGCCTGTCTAAAAGCTCTTCTATTATGACAGAAGTTAAGTAGCTTTTACCAGCACCAGACATTGCAAGTATTGCTAAATGTTTTTGTAAGAGTCTGGTTATGTTTAGCTTTGCGCTCACGTTGTAGAATTCTACATTACCTATGTTTATCCCATGCTCGTCAAAGCCAAAAAATTCTGAGAGAATCTTTTCCTCAATCTTATAAACTTTATCACCTGGTGACACAGGAAAGCTAACCCTTTGCTGATTCCCATTTACATAAACGCCTAAGGGAAAAGCATGAGCAACCAAATATTCCCATCTTTCTACAGGAAACTGTTCGAACATTTTTCTTCCGTTCCTCTCGTATTCGCTCACAGACTCTGGATGGAGAAAATATCTGTTTGTCTTGATTACTTGGTCTACTCTAGCTACTAATAAGCCATCTTTAGCTTGCAACTGAACAAACTCTCCTTTTCTCACCGGTATTCCTTTGTTTTCTTTTATCACAAACCAAAATTCGTCGCTGGTTGGTCCTTCAGGAGAAGATATAACTGTGCCTATTTCTTGCATAGTTTATATGTTTAGCTTAGGCCAATAAATAAATTTGCTCTAACCCAGAGTGAAATTTTCTCTACCCTTTAACAAACCAGGGAATAGAATTTATTTTTCTAGTCGCACATTAGAATTATGCCAAAAATTAAACTTCTACTAGACTACCCTGTTGCTTTTATAGAAGAAAAGAAAGCTTTGGTGATATCAGATCTGCATCTAGGGATTGAACATGAGCTTTTCCGTTCAGGAATAACCATTAATCCTCAATCAGAAAAATTTGCAAAAATTATCAACAAGCTTATCCAGCAACTTGGAGCAAAGTATCTTATAATTCTTGGCGATGTAAAACATGAAGTACCAGGCATGAGCTTCAGAGAGCTGAAACAAATCCCAAAGTTTTTTGAGGCTGTAAAAGATGTTAAAATTTTTATTGCTAGAGGAAATCATGATGTCGGCTTGGAGGATATACTGCCTTCTTATGTAACTCTGCACGGAAGCAGAGGGTTTAGAATGCAAGAATATGGCTTCTTCCACGGACATGCCTGGCCTTCTAAAGTCTTGACCCGATGCGATTATCTTTTCATGGGCCACCTACAGCCTGCAGTAGAGTTCGTCGATAGCTTTGGTTTTAGAAGCATAGAGCAAGTTTGGCTGAAAGGTAGGCTGAACAGAGAAAAAGTTA
>Ga0185307_1002199_pt1 | contig 10249 bp, 9 predicted proteins | sample LHCtaG_FD_128010 | JGI IMG/M metagenome (GOLD analysis project Ga0185307, IMG submission 128010) | Hot spring microbial communities from Little Hot Creek, USA to study Microbial Dark Matter (Phase II) - LHC4sed_matched (SPADES... | ecosystem: Environmental > Aquatic > Thermal springs > Hot... | reverse complement strand
GAAAGGCGAATGCTACTCCAAAGTCTTAAAAATCTCATCCGACAAGAAGTCAAAAGAGGGAACATATACGGGCCACATCTACCTTTACACTGGAACGGGCGGCGGGAAAACAACCAATGCTTTAGGCTTGGCTTTACGTTCCGTCGGGCACAAGCGGAAAGTTGTAATAATCCAATTTTTGAAATGGTGGAAGAACACCGGCGAATACAAAATCCGCAAACTACTAGCCCCTTACTATGAGATTTACCAGTTTGGCAGAAAAGGATGGCACGGTCTAGGCAATCTAGGCGAAGAGGACAAAAAACTAGCCCAAAAAGCTTTAAAGTTTGCAGAAAAAGTGGTGAAGGAGAAAAAGCCGCATCTATTAGTTTTAGACGAAATAAACTTGGCACTTCACTGCAAACTTTTAGACGTGAAAGACGTCCTAGCCTTTCTAGACAAGGTTCCCAAAAAGACGGATGTTGTTTTAACTGGAAGGTTCGCTCCAAGAGAACTTGTTGACAGGGCAGATTTCGTAAACGAAATAATCGATGTTAAACATCCAAGGGAAATGGTTACAACAAAAGGCGTACAATACTAGCTTTCAGAGATTTCCGCTTTCTTAACCTTCGGCTTTTCAACAATTTTCATATTTATCTGGACAATCTCATCTGTTATAATGTTTCCCCGAACCCTCTTCCGCCGTCTTTCACCTTCTCTTGTAGGATTGAAACCCACACCACCGCTTAAAACAACATTCCTACGCACTCCCCCATGAACGTTTGGCCTCATGGGAAAGCCGTCCTTATCAGAACCACCCGTTATCTGCACCTTATACCCTGACAAACCGAGAATGGCTCCATCCACAACTTCGCCTATCTTCTTCCCGATAAGCGGAACAGCACGGGCGTCTTCTAACTCAACAGTTTTTGAGATTCCATCTTCGGGATCTGAGATTATAACCTTGAATTTAGCCATTAACCCAATACTCTCCAAGGTGAGTATGAAAAAATTTTAACGTTCTAGCTATTAAGGGTTATGAAAACCTTTCTAAACCCAGTAACTTTTACTTTGTTTACTTAGAATTTCAAGAGTAAAAGTTTTAAATTCGGCTTCCGTGCGCTTCTGGCAATGTGGCGACTGGGCTTCCCATTCCATGAGATGGCATTTGGCTTACTTTCAATTTTCCTCCCCCTATACGTCATACACATATGTGGATCTCTGATTGATATAGGCGTAATGACTTCAACTGCCCTCTTCTTGTCGATTCCTGCATCCTTCTTTTGGGGATACGTCTGCGACAAAACAGGGCATTATAAACGTTATATTTTGGTTTCGTTTATAGTATCTACCACCCTACTTTTCCTGTTCACCTTTTCAACTAACATAGGATTGCTCATAATCCTTTATGTGGTGATGGCGATTTTCCACGTTGCCCACGAACCTCCTAAAAACGTTTTGATAGCTGAGCTTTACTTGAGGGACGAGTGGGAGAAATCCTTCGCCTTTTATGAGGGGTTAACCGAGTTAGGCTGGCTTATTGGGCTTACAATTGGAACCTTAGTGTCTTTCGCAGGCTTTGATGCAAAAACAACAATATTTACATGTTGTGGGCTGAACTTCTTGGCTTTTATTCTCTCTGCTTTTTTGATTGAAGATCCAGTTCTGGTGTTTGAAAGAGGGTTAGTCAGTATAGAAAAAAATGTAGACCTCACTTACAGAGGCATAACATTAGCCTCAAAAATCTTAGACGGATTCCATATTAACGGAAGCCTTAAAATGGAAAATATTTACGCTTTTTGCAGCAGCTTGTCCCTTTTCTCATTTGCTACAAGCACCCTATTCACACCTTTACCTATTTTCTTCTCTCAAAATCTGCATTTACCAACAAACGTGGTCTACTCTGTTTTCATTCTCAATTCAAGTGCGGGCGCCGCCGGATACTTTTTGGCAAGCGGCAAACTTAACCAGCAAGAAGATAAAAAGCGTTTGCAAAGAACTGTTTTACTCAGAAGCCTCCTAGTTTTTCTGCTTGCCTTGTCCACGTTTATAAGCATTCATACAGCACTGTTTGCGACGCTTGTTCTAACGTTGATGGGCTTCGCATACGCCCTATACCATGTTTGTGCACTTTCCCTGTCAATGGAACTTATTCCAGCTGGAAAAGCAGGATTGTTTGACGTTCTTATAAGCCTAGGCAGCGCTGGAGGCGCCTATCTAGGGCCTTTCATAGCTCAAACCTACGGTTTTGTATACGTTTTTCTTTTGTCAGCAGTACTTTTCCTCTTAGCTTATGTATCTTTCAGAATATTCTCTTAGAGGGAGTGATAAGAAGCGAAGCCGCCGCAGTAGGGCGATGCGTTCATTCTATGTGCACTCTGTACACGTCTATATCTTCCCGCATTTCTGGTGTTAATTCTAGGAATTCCCTTACTGATCGTTCAATGTCCCTGGACTGGGTAACGTAACGTCCAACAACAACTATGTCAGCGCCTTTTTCCAAGGCTTCTTTGGCTGTTTCTGGGATTATGCCACCAGCAACCGCTATGAGGAATTTTTTATCCCTAAAAGCTTGCCTCAACTCTTGAATAAGCTCCAAACCTATGGTTTTGCCGGTTTCTTCGTCTATTCCTCGGTGAATTATGACGATGTCTGGGAAATCTTTAAGGGCTTTAAGCTTCTTTATTGGGTCTTCCACGTTAAGCATGTCTATGGCGGCGTAAATCCCAAGCCTCTTCGCCTCGTAAATGAAAGCGTCAAGGGTTTCCGTTGGCGCCAATCCTGCAGCTATAACCCCATCAGCTGTTTCCTCGTAGGCAACATCCACTTCGACCTTTCCAACATCAAGGGTTTTCAAATCTGCTATGAAAAATATGTCCTTGGCAACTTCGCGAAGCTCGCTTATCGCCTTTGTCCCGTAACGTTTTATGAGGGGCGTCCCAGCCTCAAAGATTATTCTGTCGCTTCTCGGAATCTGCATTATAATCTTCTTTGTCCTCTCCAAGTCAGGTATGTCCAGGGAAATCTGCAGGTATGGCGGTCTCCAGAGGCGGGGGACTCTATAACCTAGCATTGGATGTTTTGCTCTGTCCTTGTCGTAGAAAACTTTCTCTAGGGATGGATATCTTGCCATTGCCCTTTTCAACGCTAGTTTTGTTGCGCTGTAATTGTAATGGTATATCTTTCGGTAGTCGCTTGCCTGTGGATGGACAAAAACACTGCAAACCACAACCCAATCATCTACCTTGTCTTTAGGGATTATCCCCTCTTCAACAGCGTCCGCAATAGCCTTAGCAACAGCCGCCTGCGCCGGACCAAAAACCTTGTTTGCATCCTCCAAATTCTTAACGGTAACCTTTGGCACAAGCAACGTATGAGGCTTAGGCGGAAGATTAGGCCTTATAACCGCCAAAAGAGGCGTATGGCCCATGGAAAGATGGGCTAGGCCATTTGCAAAGGCCTCTCCCACAGGGCCGTCTTTGTCGCCTATAAGCAAGTCTATGTGGGCAACCTCGTTTCCTTCTCCGACAAGGGCCTCCCCAATAAGATACGTATACCCTTTACTTGGCTGTCGTGGTTCCGACACTACCACCGCTGAAACACCTTCGGTGGCCTTTTCAAAATCCACATTAAATTCCCTAAGCCAAGAATAAAGAGTGTCCCTATGAACCCCCAACAATTTAGCGGTGCCGGAAACCGTCGGCTTAGCAAGCTTTCCCGACAAAAGACTGCGAGCCTCAACTTCCTTTCTTGCAGCTTCCGTCAACATTCTGAGAAATTCTTCCCTAGATTCTGGCTTTTTGACATCTTTACCCGACATGTTCTAATACGCCCGAGATAATCTTTATTCGAAGGAATATTTAAATCTGTCGGATAACTCTCAAATATCGAGAAGATACGTCGCTTTATCGTCATAACTTTGTCGGGAAATGTAAATTCCTCAACTTTCTACAATTTTTGGGTGCACTAGTTGCCGACAGTGTGGGCAGTGCACGAGGGCTTTGTCTCCGACAGCCTTCCACTTCTTTTTGCAGAAGGGGCACTCGTACCACACAAATTTTCCAGGCACGATGAGCCACTGTCGGCTTAAAAGCCATAGAATAAATCCCAAAACGAGGGCTATGTCGCCGAAAATCACGAGGTATACAAGCCTAAAAGAAACTATGTTGACAATGTTTATGTTTTCCTCCCAAAGAAGCGACAAAAATTTTGAAAGCGGGTTTTGACTCATGGAAAGCTTAGGGTAAATCTTCCACAAAATAGCCGCTAGCGCCGCTGCTCCGGCTATGATTAAGAGCAGGCTGAAGCCATAAAGAAACCTTTGTTTTCGAAGAACCCGCTTCATATCATTACCTTGTTGGAGGCTATAGTGCTTCGGTGATACGTGCTTCTAGCTCTGAATATCGCCTTCGCGCCTCGCTTTTCAGATTGTCTATCTCTAGGCGAAGTCTGCTTTTTGACTCTGGCGCTAAATCCTTCGATTTCGCAATTTCCTCTTCCATCTTTGCTATTTCACGTTCAGTGCCATGCTTCATTTCCTTAGCCTTTTCCAGCTTCTCAAATTGGCCTTTTATGTCCCTAGCCTTTTTGTCAAGCTTCTGCTTTATCTTTTCCAGTTTTTCCCGGTACTCCTTTTCAGAAGGGCTACCCATTACTACACCGCAACAAAATCACAGCCCACTACATCTAATAAAATTTGTTAATCCAAAATAAACAATAACGATAAATTGGTGCTCCGGCCGGGATTTGAACCCGGGTCCGCGGCTCGAGAGGCCGCTATACTTGGCCGGACTATACTACCGGAGCCATGGACTATATATTACTGAGTTTTTATTTTCTTTTGCGGTATATAGCCACTTCGTCTTGAGTTATTGTTAATAGAAGCGTTTATATGAGCTGGTATGCTCAAATCTGCGGGTGTGTCGTGTCTAATGTCCTACAAGAAGGTTGGTGGTTTTTATGAAGGTGGCTGTTTGTGGTAAGGGTGGTGTTGGCAAGACGCTTGTTGCTGCCGGTTTAGCCTACTTTTTTGTCAAGAAAGGTTTTAAGACTATTGCTATTGACGCTGACCCTTCGCCTAATTTGGCTTTGACCTTGGGTTTTTCTTCTGAAGAGGCCGGTCGTGTTGTGCCTATTTCTGAGAATAGGCAGCTTGTGGAGGCTAAAACGGGCACCGGGTATGCTGGTGTTTACCGCTTAACATTTACTGTCGACGATATTGTGAGGGATTATGCCGTCCAGACGCCCTTTGGCGTTAACCTAATTGTCATGGGAACCGTGCGTTCCGTGGGTTCTGGGTGCACTTGTCCAGCGAATGCTGTTGTGCGTTCGCTCCTTCGGCATTTAATTGTTGAACGGGGCGAGGCCGTTGTCTTAGATATGGAAGCTGGTTTGGAACATATGGGGCGGGGTACAGCCCAGCATGTGGACGTTATGCTTGTTGTGGTTAACGCCAACGTGAAGGCTCTTGAAACTGCCAAGCGCATCCACGAGCTGGGTGCAAAGGCTGGGATGAAACGCATACTCCTGGTGGGAAACAAGATTGAAAATAAAGCCCAAAGGGAGGCTGTAGAAAATTTCGTGAAGGAAAATGGCCTAGAAGTTTTGGAGTTTATTCCCTTCGACTCGATGGTTGTGGAGGCTGAAATGCGGGGGGAAACACCCCTAAAATATGGGGATGCCCCGGCCATCAAAGCCATAGAAAGATTATGCGATAAGCTTTTGAAAGGCAACACCTAATAAGGCTGGAGCCTTTTAATAGCTTAAAAACTACGGAGCATGGCAAGCATGAAAATGCTGGTTACAATGGGGCGGGGTGGAACCGGCAAAACAAGCTTCGTGGCCCTAATGACAAAATACTTCATTGAACTGGGCGAGGCTCCACTGCTTTTGGTGGACGCCGATCCAGACCAGAATTTGGGCGAAATGGTGGGCGTAGACCTCCACGCAGCTGGCAAAAAGTCCATTTCAGAACTGCTTGTTGAAACATTCCTAGAAGAGGGCGGAACCACCGTCGGCGTGCCTCCAACAGAGCGCATTGAAAGCCGCATATGGGCTCAAGGCATGTACGAGGGTGAATACTTCGATTTTATTGCGCTTGGCACCAAGTGGGTTGAGGGATGCTACTGCCTCCCCAATGCAGCCCTAAAAGGAGCTTTAGAGTCGCTCACAAAAAACTATAAGTATGTACTAATCGATTCACCGGCTGGCTTGGAACACTTGAACAGGCGGATAACATCCAAGGTGGACGACATCTTCGACGTCATAGACCCTTCCAAAAAGTCCTTTGACCACGTTGAGCGTGCACATCGCGTTGCAAAGGAGGTTAAAATAGCCTTCAAGAACTTTTATGTTGTTGGCGGTTTCCGTTTTCCTGAAAGCCTCGAAAATCAAGCCAAAAAGGTTTTGCCCTTTAAGTTTTTGGGGAAAATAGCCTGCGACGAGAATGTTGAGGAGTATGTTCTCGCCGGAAAGTCGTTGCTAGACATGCCGCCGGACACTTCGGCCTATCTTTCTGTTAAGAGGATTATGGAAAACGCTGGTTACGGAAAAGCATAGCCTAAACTTTTCCAATTCTAATTTTGCATTGGCATTTAGGCGAATGTTTCTAGAAAAGTTTAAAATGTTGGCCGCCGACATTAAACCTTCTACCCTTTGGTTGTGTTCACCTTGAGCAAGAAAGGATTGCACGTGAAAATCGGGGAAATGAAGACTGATGTAGGGCTTGTAAAGAACCTTGAATTGTCTATTGGCAAAATAGTTGAGGAAGCATGGGCTGAACCCATGGGGCCTACGCCTTTTCCGTCGCTGACGGCCATGAGAGAATGGGATATGAAGCTTCTGCAGCGTTACAGACCGTTTTATCTGCCCTTCTGTGATGTTTGCTGTCTTTGTACTTTTGGCAAATGCGACTTAACTGGAAACAAGCGGGGCGCATGTGGCATAAACATGTCAGCCCAGCAGTCCCGCATAGTACTTTTAGCATGCTGCATCGGGGCCGCAACCCATATTGGGCATGCCCGCCACTTGGTGGAACACTTAATCGAAAAGTATGGTAGAAGAATGCCTTTGGATGTTGGCGGGTTAAACGTTCAAGTGGAAGCGCCTGTAACAAGGCTTGTTTGCGGGGTTAAACCAGAAACCCTCGGCGACCTAGAAGAGATATTGGACTATGTGGAGACGCAGGTTACCCACTGCTTGTCTGTTTGCCACACTGGCCAGGAGGGCAGCAACGTAGATTTTGAATCAAAAGTTTTTCATGTTGGCATGATAGACCATGTTGGCATGGAAGTAGCCGATATAGCCCAAATAGCGGCTTATGGCTTTCCAAAGGGAGACCCTGATGCGCCGCTCGTGGATTTGGGTTATGGCACAGTAAACATTGAAAAGCCCGTAATCCTATGTATTGGGCATAATGTTGTTCCATCTATTGGGATAATCGACTATATGAAGGATAACGGGCTTGACGGCGAAGTTGAAGTCTGCGGGTTATGCTGCACAGCCCATGACATTACACGCTACTATAAACGTGGCAAAATAATCGGGCCGATTTCGTGGCAGTTACGCTTCATAAGAAGCGGCGTCCCAGACGTCGTTGTGCTTGACGAACAATGTATTCGAACGGACGCCTTCTACGAGGCTCAAAGAATAAAGGCGCCAGTTATTGTGGCTTCTGAAAAGAACTGTATGGGCTTGCCCAACCGAACAAACGACCAGGCGGACGCCATAGTTGAAGATCTTGTAAGCGGCAGAATCCCAGGTGCTTTAATCCTTGATCCGGAAAAAGTTGGCGAGGTGGCAGTTAAAGTCGCCTTGAAAGTTGCGCCGCTGCGGAAGAAGTTTAAGGCCATTCCAGAAGTTGAGGAAGTTCTCCAAAAAGTGAAGGAGTGTAGGCAGTGCGGCGACTGTCGTAGGGCTTGCCCCCAAGACCTGCATATCCCAGAAGCTATGAAAGCTGCCATGGAAGGCTCGCTGGCAAAGCTTGCAGACTTATACGATTTGTGTGTGGGATGTGGACGCTGTGAAGAGGCATGTCCAGTAGGCTTACAAGTCCACAGTTTCATTGTTAAAGCTGGCGAGAAGAAGCTTAAGGAGGAAACCTACAAAGTTCGGGCTGGAAGAGGCCCAATACAAGACGTGGAAATCAGAAATGTTGGAAGCCCTATAGTGCTCGGCGAAATCCCCGGTGTAATAGCCTTCGTTGGTTGCGCCAACTATCCAAAAGGTGGAATAGAAGTTGCGGAAATGTGCAGAGAATTCGCCAACAGACGCTACATTGTTGTAACTTCTGGATGCGCCGCCATGACTGCAGGCATGTATAAGAATGAAGAGGGCAAGACGCCTTATGAAGAGTTCACCGGCGAGTTTACGGCTGGATGCATAGTTAACGTTGGCTCATGCGTAGCTAATGCGCATATTGCAGGTGCAGCTATAAAAATTGCCAACATATTCGCAAAAAGAAACCTGCGGGCCAATTACGAGGAGATAGCCGACTACATCCTCAACCGTGTGGGCGCCGTGGGCGTTGCATGGGGAGCCTACTCCCAAAAAGCAGCCTCAATAGCCAGCGGTTTCTGGCGTTTAGGCGTTCCAGTGGTTGTTGGGCCCCATGGCATTAAATATAGGCGCATGCTTCTTGGAAGGGCTGACCGAGAGGAAGACTGGTATGTTTATGACGCCAGAACTGGCGAGAAAGTGTATGTCGGGCCAGCTCCGGAACACTTGTTCTATGCAGCTGAAACCAAAGAGGAAGCCATGGTTATGATAGCCAAGCTTTGCATGAGGCCCAACGACACAACGAAGGGACGCGCCATAAAACTGACACACTACATTGACTTGCACAAGCGGTTGTATGGAACGATGCCTGAAGATATCCACCGCTTTGTACGCACAGTCGCCGACATACCCGTAACGATGAAGGATGAAATCATCAAGATCCTTGAAGAGAAGGGCTGGAAAGAAACTGTGATTCCAGACCCGACTCTTTTGCCTAGGCTTATAAGGAAAAAGAAAGAGTGATGGGAGGCAAGCGTCCATGGCGGCTGAACCATGGCAGACGGCGGAGATCCCTGGACCAAAAAAGGCATTGGTTATAACAAAGCCTGAAGTTGTTGCTGCCATGATTAGGCGGGCTCAACGTCCAGTCTTAGTGGTTGGGCATAAAGCTGCTGAAACAGACTTCGACGGCGGGAAACTTGTAGACTTTATCATAGAGTTTGCAAAAAAGACCGGTATACCAGTGGTGGCTACGGCCCACATGATAGGCGAATTCGCAAAGCGGAACTTTAAGCCGGCGGCTTTCATGCCCGCCGTAGACATTGGAAACCGTCTCGTTGACCCTTCTTGGATAGGTGTTGACGGCAAGGGGCAGCATGACCTAGCCTTGTTTGTTGGGCTTTACTATTACATGGAGTGGACTATTTTGTCGGGGCTTAAGCATTTTGCCCAACACTTGAAGACGATTTCGTTAGATAATGTTTACCATCCCCATGCAAGTTGGTCTTTCCCAAACCTTTCCCACGAGGAGTGGGTGAAAAACCTTAAAGTCATAATGGACAAAGTTTGAAGGAGGCGAAAAGTGAAATGAGCATGTTTCAAGACATACCCGTCGATGTTGGCGTAATCTACGAGGGCGAACGCATCCGCAGAAAAGACATGTACGTTGAGTTGGGCGGACCAGACGTCAAAGAAAAATTTGAGCTGGCAAGGGTTAAAAAGCCCGAAGAAGTTGAGGATGGAAAAATAACCATTATTGGACCAGACATTAAGGACATGGAGGAGGGTAAAACCTACCCCTTCGGCATTCTCATAGAGGTTGCGGGGGCTAAACTTGAGCCCGAACTTGAGGGCGTTATTGAAAGGCGGATTCACGCCTACTGCAACTACATTGAAGGTTTTATGCACTTAAACCAGCGCTATGACATTTGGCTTAGGCTTAGCAAGAAGTCTTATCAGAAAGGCTTAAACTCTTTTCAATTTATCGGCAAGGTCTTGCATAGGCTGTTTAAGAGCGAACTCCCCATAATTGAAAAGATGCAAGTAACCTTCATAACCGATGCCGAAAAGGTTAGGGAGCTCTATCCCCAAGCACTGCAGATTTATGAGGCTAGAGACGCCAGAGCTAGGGGGCTTAAAGATGAGGAGGTGGACAAGTTTTACGGCTGCATTCTCTGCCAGTCTTTCGCGCCGACCCACTGTTGTGTGATAACTCCTCAGCGCTATTCCAACTGCGGCGCCATAAGCTGGTTTGACGCTAGGGCTTCAGCCAACA
>Ga0185307_1002197_pt1 | contig 10255 bp, 10 predicted proteins | sample LHCtaG_FD_128010 | JGI IMG/M metagenome (GOLD analysis project Ga0185307, IMG submission 128010) | Hot spring microbial communities from Little Hot Creek, USA to study Microbial Dark Matter (Phase II) - LHC4sed_matched (SPADES... | ecosystem: Environmental > Aquatic > Thermal springs > Hot... | reverse complement strand
ATATGTTGGTTGAATATTATTTTAATTTATAAAATTTCAAAGATGGTAAAAACGAAAGAGAAATAATTTAAATCTAAAAATCTTTAAATATAAAAGAATAAATAAAATTAAAAGAGGTATTAAAAATGGAAGAAGTTGAAAAAATAATAAAAGAAAAATTCAATCTTACTCCTATAAGCGTATATAATTTAACTTATGACTCTTCTACCCAGCAGTTAGAGCCAATTTATTATTGGATATTAGATTTTGTTAACGATCTGGGTTTTGAAACAGAAAAATTAATAGATAATTTTACAGCCACTCCTGGTGGAGGGTATTTTAGTGAAATTGGAAAAAGGGCTAGCGTAATGCAGGAGCAAGCAATGAAATATTTGGGAGCAATAAACCAAGTAATAAAAAGCATAATCACTTTGATATGGGATCTGAAAGAGTTTGAGATAAGATTAAAACTTTATGATGGTTTAAAAAGCAAGGATGAAAAAACTAGTAAAGCTTCTTTAAATGCCTTGAAAGAAATATGGCTTACTTTCGTTGATTCGAAAAAGTTAAGAGGATCTATAAACGTTTTGACACAACAAGCAGAATTTGTTACCTTAAGGGATGCCTTTTTTATTGTTAAAGATGAGAAAGATGTTGATAAGCTGGATTTAAACGAAAGAGTAAAAAACATATTGAAGAGTAGAATAATAGAGTTTAATCAATGGTTAGAAATGAGTGAAAAGGAATTAAGAAATAGATACCATATAGAAAAAACGTATTTAAAAAGCCAGGTTGCAAGTTTAAAGCTATATGCTAGATGGGCACGGCCATATATAAAAGCTGCAGAAGAATTAATGATTAAAGAAACCAAAAGCGCAGCGTTGGTTTCTGCATTCTCTACAATGCTTTTGGAACTTTTATTGATGGGAAAGAAAAAATTCTCTTTAGATGCGTTGCCAAAGGAACTAAAAAGTTATTTTTCCAAAAAGAGAGTAAGAAATTTTTACGGAATAATTTTTGTCGATTTTGTTTTTAGAGGCATCCCAAGATTAATTCCTGAAACTTCTCATTATGCTTTTGGGGGAAGGGTCGATATAAGTTTTAAAGCATACACACTTAATGAAGATCAATTCGAAGAATTTAAAAAAGAGTTTGAAAGAAGGGAATTTGAGGAAACGATAAAAATTATGAGTGATGTTACTGAAGAAACTTTAAAAACTTTGGCAGAAGATTTGAAGCATTTTTTGGAAGAAGAAAAGGGGGAGGAAAAAAAAGAAGAAAAGAGAGAAGTGAAGAAAGGTATGGGAGAAGGAATAATTTCTGATATTATAAATATATTTAGAAAAAAGGAAAAGGAAAAAAAGGAAATAAAAGAAAAGGAAAAAAAGAAGGGAGGGGAAGAAAATTATTATGAAAAATTTTTAAGAAAAATTGCTGAAGAAGAAATGGAAAAAATTTGTTTTAAGATTTATGATACATACAAAAAGGCACATGGAATGCCAAGTTATCCAAGCCCATACGAATAAGCTAAAGTAAAAAATGAAAATAAAAGAATAAAAATGAGGGAAATGTTTTTGGTTTTGAGTATTATTTTTTTATTTTTGGCAGTTACTTTTTTAATAATCTATTTAATTTCAGAAAAAAATATAAAAGGAGAGGCAGCTTTTGTTGGAATAATTGGTTTTATTCCTATAGCCATTGGAACAAGCAAAAAAGCAATTCTTTTTGCAATCATTTTATTTTTTGTTTTCTTTTTGATATTTTTAATTTTATGGTTTTTGTTAAAATATTTTTGACAAATTAAAATTTTTTAATCAAAAAATATTTAATTTATATGCCCGGGTCGCCTAATTGGTATGGCGCCAGCCTGGAGAGCTGGTTCCCTTTTTGGGATTGTGGGTTCGAGTCCCACCCCGGGCGTTTAACTCTGAGTTAAATTTTTATCATCATGAAAAAATATTATTTAACCTTTTTTGTTGCTTTTAATTCTTCTACTATAGCCTTATAAACCAATAAGTTATCATAGCTTTTTTATCTCACATGGATTCCCTCAAATATTTCTTTAAAAGAGAAAATTTAAAAAGGAGAAAAATTTAAAAAGGATATAAAATATCTTTAGAATAAATAAAATAAAAGAGGGTTAAAAATGGTAAAGAAACCAGGTACAAAGGACTTGATAGGAAGCTGGGCTTTTTTGATAGGTTTTATACTAACAGTACTATTTGCAATTTTAGTAAGCAATGAATCTGTGTGGGCATTGTGGACACTAGCAGCTTTAGGAGTCATAGTAGGACTATTGAACATAACAGTGCATGAAGTTCAACCATTTTTGCTAGCAGGAGCAATACTAGTAATAGTTGCCCATTTTGGAGGAGAAGTATTTGAAACAGCAAAAATCGTAAGTGTATGGCTAGATTATGTTAAGGCATTGTTTGTTCCAGCAACATTGATAGTAGCTTTGAGAAGTCTATGGGCTCTAGGAAGATCAGCGTAATCGAACTTTTTACTTTTTTATTTTTTTTATTTTATTAAAACAACCTTCACAATTTTTTCAAAAATATTTTTAAGGTTTATTTTAATTTGTATTTACTTAATTTTTTCCACCCTATTTTAAGCCTTGTCAATCTTTTAATTTAACCCCTCAACTTTTTTAATTTAACCATTAATACTTCAAGTTTTATTATAAATTTTTATTTTTATATTCTAAACTTTTTTAGTTTTCCCATTTTTTTAACCAAATTTTTAAAACTCTAATTATTGCAGAAAGTTTGAAATTTTTGTTCCTAGCTTGTTATCAATTTAACCAAATAACCAAATTTTTTGACATATAAAAATTAAGCATGATTCAAGCTTTGGATCGCTTCTAACTTTTGCATAAAGTTTCAATCATATTCTCTCCATCTGTATTTGCATTTTGTACAAATAAAAAATCTTGTTTCTGCTTCATCTCCTGCTCTTGTTTGAATTGTAAAAAAATATGCTTCATCGTTTCCACATTTTGGGCATGTTGCAGAAACTGTAGGATAAACGTTTGTTTCCCCTTCTTTTATAACTCCTATCTTTGTTTTTTCCTGTTTTTCTTTTACTTCTATCTTTATTTTTTCGCTTGTTCTATAGTCACCTTTAGGACAAATCCATTTTTCCCCCTTTTTTACCAGTATTGCTCCACATTTAGGACAAAATTTCATTTTATTCTTTTATTTAAAAAAAGATTTATTTAAAAATTTTATGATTTTGAAAACTAAAAATTAAGACAAAATTTAAGTATAAATTAATTGGTGTTTGGTTAATTTTCTTAATAAAAACGTTAACAAGAAGAAAATAAATGAATAAATAAGAAAGAAAAACAAACTAAGAAATTCTTTGGTAATGGAAAATTTGAAAAATATTAAATCTCTTAAAGAATTTTCAACCAAATTGAAAGGTAAAAAGGAGATAATATTTTTTATAACAACTTGTTTCACCATTTCGCTTGGAATAATCGTTGGAGAGAAAAACAAGGATCCAAGCAAAATAAAAAATATAATCAAGATGCAAATTTCCTCATCTCTTGTTAAATAAGCTATGAGCATACCTAAAAATATGAAAGATGTTGAAGAGATCAAGAGTAAAGGTATAAAATTTAACAAGAAAATTTTATCTATCAACGTAGAAAATTTCGAGATCAGTAAAATAATGAAAAAAATTTCTATTACAAAAATAATCAATAAAAAGAGATAAGAAGAAAATATGAAGGTCAAATCTTTTACAGGGGTCAAGAAATTTCTAAAATAGGCTTTTGATTTTTTTTCTTTTATTGTTACCATAGAAGAAAAAAATAAAGCAAAGGTCATTAAGATAAATGCAAGAAGTTCTGGCAATATATAATCAAGATTTTTTTGTGGAATAGATACTGGAATGATGGTAGACCTTATCGGGCTTGTTAATACAGAAACGTTCCTCTCGGTTATTCTTTTCGTTGCTTCATCTATCTTATTCAAATCCGATTGAACATCATCTCTTAATTTTTTTTCTACAAAAATTAGAATACTTATCTTGTTTGTTGAATTTAAAATCTCTTCTTTTTTTCTTTCTATATTCATAAACCTATCTTTTGTTTGTTGTAACTTTGTTTCTATTTTATCGATTAAAGAGTTGAAATCGTTAGTTAAATTGCTGGCATTTGTATCTTTTAATTTTTCAACAAGGTCTCGAAGCTCTGATAATTCAAATTCCCCTATTTTAAAATCTGTATTTATTTCTTTTATCTTGCTTTCTGTGCTATTCTTTTCAACCTCTATATCACCTAGCTTCCAACCCAACTCATCTAGCTTTTGTTTTATTTCCTTGACCTTTTTTTCTGTCAGCTCTATTGTATCGATAATTATTTGGATTAAACCAATAGAAATTTCTTCAGACTTTATTTCAATTAATTGAGAGATTTGGTTTATCAAAGCATATGCCAGATTCAGCTTTGTTTCATCTGTATAAATTTGAAGGTTTAATTTACCTTCAGGCTCTGCATAAGGAATAATACAAATATGCGCAATTCTTAATTTTACTTTTTCTATACAAGATTCATATGAATTTACTTCTGAAAGAATATAATTTTTTGATTGGAGAAGTTCAAGGATGGAATTAAAGGTTTCTGTATTTTCGGGTGTTAGATTTTTATAATATACAATTTTTATATTTTGAAAGCCCAAAACATTGAGACTAATGCATAAAACTAAAACTACAAGGAGAGGAAAAAGAAATAAAGCAAATATAGCAAGCTTTGATTTAAAAATACTAATAAAATCTTTTTTTATTAACGTTTGGATCATTTTTATTTTTTAATTTTTTTCTTTTTTTTAAGTTGAAGAAATATTTCTACAAGACTTTTTTGGTTATATTTCTTTTTTAAAACTTCTATTGGCCCTTTCTCGATAATTTTTCCGTCAAAAAGAATTGCGATATCATCGCATATCTCTTCTAGTTCAGTAAAAAAATGAGAGCATATAATTATCGTTTTTTTCATTTTATTTAATTCCTTTATTATCCCACAGACCTTTTTTCTTAAATATGGATCTAAGTCCTCCATTGGTTCGTCTAAAATTATTATTTCTGGATTATGTATCAAAGCACAAGCCAAATCAATTCTTTTTTGTATTCCTTTCGACAAATTCGCAACTTTCATTTTTTTGTATTCATAAATTTCTAATCTTTTTAACAATTCCTCCATTCTCTCGTTTATTATAAATTTCTTTAAGCCATACAATTTTGCGAAAAATTCTATGTTTTCTTCAACTGTTAAATTTGGATAAAAGCTTCCATGCTGAGCTGAAAAACCAATAAGGTATTTTATATCGTCACTTAAATTTTTTAACTTTTTTCCGTTTAAATAAATTTGACCTTCCGTTGGATTATAAAATTTGGTCAAGATTCTTAATAATGTAGTTTTTCCAGAACCACTAGGTCCAACAACAGCAAAAATCCTTCCTTTATAAATTTCCAAATTTATTTTTTTTAAAATTTCATTTTTACCAAATTTTTTTGATATATTTTCTAATTTAAACAAAACCTCTTTTTTCATTTTTGACTTTTTTGATATTTTTTAATAGATTTTACAGTTTTTTAATATATAAATGTATTGACTTAAAAAAAACAGTCTATACTTTTAATAAATGTTATAAGCTTATCCTTTAATCTTCGATGAAGTCTTTAATAAATTTTTTATATTTTGTTATGATATGATATTTATAATATTTTATAATGTTTTAAGTTTGCGCCAGTGGTCTAAAGGTATGACGCTGGCTTCCCAAGCCAGCAATGCGGGTTCGATTCCCGCCTGGCGCATTTCATGTTTGTAAAAAATTTTAAATAAAGAATTATTAAAGTAAGATATGGTAATTGTTATTGCTTATGTTGATGCTGGCTTAGGCCATCGAAGAGATGCCTTTAATCTCTATAAAGCATTTAAAAGTTTAATAAAGGAAAAAGTTATATTGATAAATTCTACAGACAAAAAAATTGTTGGAAATTTTAATGCAAAGATATGGGATATAGTAAAAAAGTTTTATGAATTTTGCCAAAGACATTTCCTTACAAAATACGTAACAAAATCCTTCATAGTTTCGATGCTTATGCAAATTTATTCCTTTATGATATCAAAAAATATTATAGAATTTATCAAAAAAAATGATGTTGACGTTTTTGTTTCTACTCATCCTTTACCCCTTATCGATCTATGTTATAAAAAAAATTTGAAAGTAAAATTAGTAAATATAATCCCAGATTGTGTAGATTATATTTCTGCTTGGTTTTATTTGTTGCCCTCACAAACAGAAAACAAGCCAATATATTTTGTTAACGATAAAAAATCAAAGAAAGTACTTAAAAATTTAAATATAGAAAATGTTTTTGTTGTTGGCCATGTTTTGCCTTTGGAAGCAGAAATTTCTCTTAATAGAGTAGAAGAAAGAATAAGAAAGCTTAGAAAAAATAAAGGGAGGTTTCTTGTTACTACTGGCGGTGCTGGAACGAATTTTTTTGAAATTAAAAAGATCCTAAAAATTTTTCCTCGTAGGAAAAAGGAATTAATAATAAATTGTAATCATCATGTTTGGTTGTTTAAAAAATTAATTAAAGAATGCAAGGGGGAAATAGTAGATAAATTTATAATTTTAGACAAAGATATAGAGATAGGCTATATATATGTTGTAAAATTCGATCAACTTTTTTGTAAAATTTTGTTGGCAAAAGGTTTTAGCGAAGATGAAAAAAGGGAGAATGCGATAAAAATATTCAACAAATTTTTTCCTTATGCAGATGTTTTGATTACAAAGCCTGGAGAGCTTGCTTTATACTCATGCGGTTTACCAATTCTCCTATTTCCTCCAACGAACGTTGTTGAAATAACGAATTATAGAATGGCTATAAAAAAAGGATATGCCATAAAATTTGATTACAAGTATTTAAAAAAATTTCCTATTAAAAAATTTAAAAACCTCTCTTCAAAATCTTTTTTTGGAACAAAAAGAATCGTTAGAATTCTTAGAAAATTTAAATCCCAATCTTCATAACTTTTTCTTATCTTTTACATCTTAATAAAAAAGTTAAAGGGATTAACAAACTTAACTAGATCTAAAAAATCAATGGGTTTGTCCTCAAACTTAATAATATTCTATAAATCTTTAAATTAGAAAAAAACGAGGATCAAATCTTTACAAACCTTAACCAAAATCATTACATTCTAAATTTTACAAGCTTAATAATATTCTATAAATCTTTAAAAATTTTTGGATTTGTTCACAAACATTAATTGCATCGATTAACTAGAAATCTTTAAATTAGGATAAAAATTTTTGGATTTATTCTACTCGTAAACCTTAACCATAATTAACATTCTAAATTTATTTAAAATGGATAAAATTTTTGTCCTTACAAATATTAATCGCATCAATTAACTAGAAATCTTTAAATTAGGATAAAAATTTTTGGATTTGTTTTATAAATTCTTCCTTGCCTAAACTGGTTGTTCCTCCGCATGCCATTTTGTGGCCACCACCACCAAAATACTTTGCAATTTCTAACACGTTTATATCTTTAAAAGCCCTTAACTCGAATTTATTAAAATTTTTTCCCTTAAAATATGCACAAAGTATATCGGCTTTATCTTTTAACTTATTACTCAAAAAGTATACAGGAAAATTTTCTTCAAGATAAACAAAAGCCAAAATTTTTTTGTTTATTTCTATAAATTCTATTTTTTCCTTTATCTTTTCCCATTCCCTAACTAAATACTCCTCATATTCTTCAACCTTTTTTTCATCTATAATGCTAAAATCGAAATCGTAAGAAATTTTTTTTGCAATGTTTTGTAGTTCTAAATTCAATATAGCCCCTTTATACTTCCACAAATACCAACCAACATAACTTCGAAATTTTTTTGCTTCTTCACTCTTTACATTATTCGTATCGATTTCGTTTGCTATTTTTTCTATTTCCTCTATCCTATTATTTACACTTATTTTTTCTTTCAGAAAATTTATTAATACTGAGAAGCAAGATTCTTTTTTTTGATTAAAAATTTTTACGTTCCTTGGTTTTTCTAGTCTTTCTATGTAATGATGGTCTATCCAAAATGCCTTATTAAACATTGCGCTAAGGAATAAAGTTTTTTGGTTTGGTGATATATCTAAAACATACAGATTAATTTTTTCACAGGTATCTTGTAATTTAAAAATTAAGGAACACAAAACCCTTTTTAACTTGTAGGCATTCGAAAACAATATTTTTGAATTTTTTACATGCCTAAATAGCAAAGCACTACACAAAATTCCGTCACAATCCTTATGGGCTATTATTGTATTGTTAAATATCATTTGTAAAGTTTGTAAAAAATTCTTATTTTTATATTTTTTTATTTTATCATTCTTTAGTTTTCCTTTTTTATCTTTTTGCCGGCTTGATGAATGGTAAAATAATGAGTTAAGAGAATAAGGGGTTAAGTAGGTTGAGGTGTAAAGAAAAAGAAAAAAGAAAAGAGAAGGAATAAGGAAAACGAATTTGGTAATTAGTCCAAAACAAAAAGATTATAAAAATCAAATACTAAAAGAAATTAGGAAGAAAATATGAGAAGAATAAAAATAATAAATTTTGGTGGATGTAGGGCTGTAGCCTATGCTGTTAACTAGGTATCTTGAAAAAGATCCTCAGTGTTGGAAAAAATGAATCTTATTTTGATAAGACATGCGGAATGTACTGGAAATACTAAAGGAGATCCTTGGGCAGAAGATAGCATCAGAATAGGATGCTTAGATTTGCCATTAACTAAACGAGGGGTTTTACAAGCTAGAATTTTAGGTCAAAAATTATCTAAGCTTAAAATAGATGCAATTTATTCGAGCGATCTTGTTCGAGCTATGGATACAGCAAAAGAAATAGCCAAATTCCATAAAATACCAATTCGCTATACTCAAGAACTTAGGGAGCGAAATCTTGGAGAATTTACTGGTTTGCCTATGAAAGAAATAAAGAAACGTTTAAGATTATTACCTGGAGAACCAGATTATAAAAAACCCAAAAATGGCGAATCACGAATCGAGTTTAAACAAAGAGTTGAAAAGTTTTTTAAAAAAATAATAAAAAAGAATTTAAAATCGAACAAAAACATAGTGATAGTTACTCATAGCGGAGTAATAAAAGTGCTTCTCTTGTTTTTATATAAAATCCCTTTTAATTTTGAAAATTTAAAACAAGTTGAGAATATTCTAAATATAAAGTTGCCTCCTGCTTCAGGAATAATACTCAAAATTACTAAAAATAAAGACAAAACTTTGAAAGCCTCTATAATTGAAAATTTTGTAGTAGATTGATTTTTTTTATTAATAGTTGTTCATGGCTTTTTTTACTATTTCCTTTAAAATTATATTCATCAAAATAGATATAAAAAAATACTATATAAGATAAACTAAACAAATATTTAAAAAAAAGAAGTTTTTCTTCATCTATAGGGAAACTTTTGTAATAGTTTTTCAAGATGTTATCTGAAAAGTAAAGATAGTCTGCTATTTTGGCGAGATCTTCCAACTCATGTCCATAATGGGATTTTTCCCAATCAACAATCCCTTTTATCTCTTTAAGATTTTTATCAATAATTATATTTGAAAAATTAGGATCACCATGCAAAAATGAAAACGAATCTTCTTTAAATCTATATTGGAGCTGTAAAAATTTTTGATAAATAAGTGAAAATTTATTTGACACGAAATCTTGAAGATTTTTATCTTTTATTTTGGATATGCTATTTTCTATTCTTAAGAAAAAAGAAGAAAGATAAGAATTCATGTCATCTTCTTTTTTTTGAATTTTCGCTGATTTAATTTTCATAAGAAAGTAAATTAATTGGTCAATTAATTTATATTTTAGTGATTGGCAAACACTTTCATTTATTAAGACTTCTTTTAAAGTAGGTCCTTCTAGATTTTCCATTAAAATATAGAAGAAATTTTCATTTGCTTCAAATATTTTAGGAATAGGAATTCCTAATTCAGATGCTTTTTTGTAACCTTCTATCTCTTTCAAAAATCTTTTATTTTTAGTAAAATGACCAACATCTCTATAAATTTTCAAAATCATTTTAACTTCATTTGTTTGCCGATCTTTCAATTTTACTACATTATTTATAATCCCTATATCTACGGGTTCAATGTTATAATTACTAAATTTTTTTAAAATCTCTTCTAACATACAATTTAACTACTTTAAGAATTTATAAATTTTTTATATATTGAAAGCCAAATTACCATAAAAT
>Ga0185307_1002196_pt1 | contig 10257 bp, 8 predicted proteins | sample LHCtaG_FD_128010 | JGI IMG/M metagenome (GOLD analysis project Ga0185307, IMG submission 128010) | Hot spring microbial communities from Little Hot Creek, USA to study Microbial Dark Matter (Phase II) - LHC4sed_matched (SPADES... | ecosystem: Environmental > Aquatic > Thermal springs > Hot... | reverse complement strand
ACCCGTCGTAGTCCTGCTGGTGGGGTACGCGCTGCCCAGCATCAAGGCCCAGGACAGGGCCTCGAAGCTCGACGTCGAGGCCCCCTTCGTCGCCGCTTACGTGAGCGTCATGGCCACCGGGGGGACGTCCCCCTACGCCAGCCTCAAGAGGCTGAAAAGCTGCGACATCCTCCCCAACACCGCGAAGATGGCGAAGCAGATGGAGGTCGACGTCCTGCTCAAGGGCTTGGACCCCGTGGCGGCCATAGAGAGGTCGGCCGAGAAGCTCCCTTCGAAGGAGTACAAGGAGTTCCTGACTGGCTACACCTACACCCTTAGGACTGGGGGCGACGTGATACACTACTTGATGACGCGCACCGAGGTCATGTTCAGGGATCTGGCGACCAAGTTGAAGGCCTTCGGCGAGCGCGCGGCGATACTCCTGGAGTCCTACATAGCCATAGTGATACTCTCGACGCTGGGCCTAAGCATAGCCTTCCTGACGTCGATCGCCTTCCAGGGCTTCTTCCAAGGGGGCTTCACCACCGAGAGCTTCCTCATGTACTCATACATAATCATGCCGATACTCTCGGTGGTCTTCATATACCTGGCGGACATCTCGAGCTTCCAAGAGCCCGTCTACGAGACCGCCCCCTACAAGGTCTACGCGGCCACGATGCCCATCACTTTCTTCTTGGTCATGGTGATGTTCCTGCCGTTCGTGATACCGGAGCTGACGGTGGCCATGCCGATAGCCAAGACCTTCAAGGACTTTTTGACGTCTCTCAGGGAGTTGCTGGGCTTGGACAGGGGCGTGGAGCCGGCCATAGGCCTCGGCATAGCGCTCATAATCGGGACTATCCCAGCGATAGTGGCTCACGACTACTACGAGAGGCGGAGGGGCAAGGCGCTCGTCTACGAGGTCACTAACTTCTTAAGGGACCTCACGGAGGCCAGGAAGACTGGTGCCTCTCCTGAGGCATGCGTTATCCAGCTCTCCAGCAGGCCCTACGGGGCCTTCACGAAGCACTTGAAGGTTGTGGCCCGACAGCTCCGCTGGGGCTTCCCGTTCAGGGTCGTCTACGAGACCTTGAAGAAGAGGATAAGGTCTTGGATGGCCCTGATAAACCTATACCTCCTCGTGGACGCCATAGAGGTGGGAGGCGGGAGCCCCGAGACCCTCGAGACCATGGCCAGGTTCGGTGAGATGCAGGCCTCCTTGGAGAAGGAGAGGATGGCGGCCCTCAGGCCCCTCATGATAATGCCGTACATAGGGGCCGCCCTCATGGTCTTCTCGACCATGATAACGGTGTACTTCATGCACTCGGCGGTCATGACCATGGCCCGCGTGCCGGTGCCATTCGCCCAGTTGACGTCCACTATAGCCCCGACCTTGGTCCTGACGTCCTACATCATGGGGCTCGTGACGGGCAAGACGGGCAAGGGGGCGGTCTCGGCGGGCTTCAAGCACGCGGTAGTGCTCACCATCATAGCCCTAGTCACCATAGTGATAATGCCGATGCTCAAGATAGCGATGCCGTTTTAAGGTGTTCGGGGTGCTGAGGGCGACTAAAGCGGCGGGTGCGAGGAGGAGGGCCACCTCTCCAGTCATATCGACGGTCATGATCACGGCCACCCTGCTGATAATACTCGTCGTGGCTACGGCCCTGGCCTCCAACATGCTGGAGATGCAGCTCCAGAACCTGGAGTTCGAGCAGGCTAAGACGACTATGATGGCGCTGGACAAGGCGATAGCGGAGGTCTCGCTGAGGCCCGGTGCCGCCAGCTCGGTCCAGTTCAATCAAAGAAGCGGCGGGATAGGAGTTTACGAAGGGGAGACCATGACCATACGCGTCTTCAACTGCTTGAACCAAGTCTTGGAGCTCAGCAACGCCACCTACGTCGTGAAGTACCGAGGGGGGAGCATGGTCTCAGCGGCCCCGACGGACCTAAGCGGCTCGAGTGGGCTGGTGGTCGAGGCCTACAAGCCCCTTGGGCACGTCCGAGTGGAGGTCGGGGGCGGCGCTTGGATAGTCTTGGACTACAACAGGGCGAGGATCTCGAGCAACCCGTCGCTCGGGACCGTGGACGTCTTCGTCATCCTCCTTCAACCGGGGATCTTCAGCGGCACGGGCACGGTGACGGTCAAAGTTCAGAACAAGGGCGTGAGGACCTGGGCCTGCGAGGGGAACTGCGTCGAAATCGAGGTAGGAGGCGCAAAAGAGCAGCTAGGAGACAAAAACCAACAATACTTGTGGAGCATTAGGATCACAGAGGTAGTGATAGAGGTATCGATAATGTGAGGTGCTAAGGGATGGTCCACGTAGCTATACAGCACATAATCGGGACGACGGCCCTGCTTGTGCTCGTCCTGTCGCTCGCCTACGCCTACCAGATAGTGGTCACCTCCGTGCAGATCAGCGCCATCCACACGCAGGCTAGCCAAGTGGCGGAGTACGTGGCCCAGAGCGTGAGCGACGTCGTCAGCTTGACGGAGTTCGCCTACGGGGCCCTCTCGAGCTGGACCGTTTCCAAGAGCTTGAAGTTGCCAGCCGACTTGTCGGGGAAGCCCTACCTCGTGAAGCTCGAGAGCCACGATGGGGGATACTACGTGGTGGTCGAGGTGAGCGGGCTGGGCGACCTGCGCGTGAGATCCCCCATACCCTTAAGGAACACCACCGCCGTGGTGCGGATAGTCGCCGACGAGGGCCTCTATCTATCCGATCAGGACGTCAAGCCGAAGCCCTACGTCTACGGCGGGAACCCGAAGGCAGTGGTCTGGTGCGAGAAGAGGCTCGAGGAGGGAGGCTATGTAATCCTCGTGGGGCTGGGGGTGAGGGGCTGAGGAGGGGTAGGAAGTGGAGGCCTACGAGTACATATTCGCCGCTCTGGTGATGATGGCTGTCTTCACGGCGGCCGCCTACCTCGCAGTCACCGTGCTCCCTCTCTACAGGAGCGTGTCCGAGGTGGACCAGCTCAAGATCGCGGCCCAGAAGGTCGTGAACAACTTGCTCCTCAACCCCGGCTACCCGCACGACTGGGGAAGCGACCTAAGCGTCAAGGCCGGGGATCTGGCCTCCTTCGGCCTGGCCTCCTACACGACCCTCACCCGCGAGGCCTACGTCTTGGACCAGGACAAGGTGCAGAGGCTGAGCCGCGAGGTCCCAGACCCGCTCTACGTGCCGCCGAGCGTAGCCCTCGCCCTCTTGGGCTTGGGCCTCGACTACGGCATTAGGCTGGAGTTCGTCCCCGTGCTGAACGTGATCGTGGAGCCCCCTCAAGGTCCCAACGTGGTCGTTAGGGTGACCTCGGCGCAGGGCTTGCCGATCGAGGACGCGAACGTGACGGTCGTGGCCGTCTACGCGAGCGGTGGAGGGCTGAGCTCGTCTCGACACAGCGGCCGAACCGACGTCAATGGGGCATGCGCCTTGAACTTGGGAAGCCCTCTGCCGGCGCTTTTGATAACTGTAGTAGACCACCACAGTATGAGGGCGGTCAACGTGTCTGTAACAGGTCTTGGAGTCCACAAGTCGCTATTGGTCGGCAAGAGCCTCGTCGTGAGCAAGTCGGTGGACCCAGGCAATGGGTTGGACCAGAAGACGGCCTACCAGCTCTTCCTCTCAACGGGGCCCGAGGGGTCCCTTCAGGTGAATATCGTGAGCAGTAAGCTAAACGTTAAAGATCTTGATCTTGGAGACTACAACGTGTACGACATGGACTTCGAGGAGCCGAACCTACTAGCGGCGGTCGTGGTGTTGGACAATGACGAGCTCTTAGTCGCCTACAGGCTGGTGCCCAAGAGCTACTCCTCGATCGCTGGAGAGGTTCACCCCCCTATCTCCTACACTTTGGAGAGGAGCGTCAGGATAGGCCTCTCCCACTACAACCTCAGGCTGATGATATGGAGGATGTCTTGGTGAGGCCCTCGAGAAAAGGGCAGATGAGGATCTTGGAGGCTGTGATAGCGACCACGATACTGCTGGTGGCATTCACCGCCTTCTACTTCATGCTCTACTCGTCGGAGAAGTTCTTCAAGCAAGAGGCCGTCGACCTGAACAGGCTGAGCTACAACGCCTTGATGTACTTGGTCGAGTCGGGGGTCGTGGAGAGGGCTTTGAGCAGTAGCGCGCAAGCAGGCGAGGCCATGCTCGTTAAGACCCTCCAAAGCATCCTGCCGTCGAACGTCTTCTTTGACTTAACGATAGTAAACGTCACGGAGGCCTCGAGCAGGAACACGGTCATGAGCGTGTCCAACGCTGTGTCGGCTGTCTTCGAGAGATCGGGCGAGGTCGCGTCGGCAAAGGCCATCTACACGTCGAGCAGGGGCTCCGTCTACGAGCTGATACTAAAGCTGGCGGTCGCGGGGGCCGCGTGAAGGAGATAATTTTTTAATATTACGTGTTCGAATATCTATATCGAGATGTCTTGCTTGAGGCCCATTAGGGGAGACAAGAAGGGCCAGTTCATAATCATAGGGGCTATAATAATAGCTGTCTTCATGTTCGCCCTGACCCTCACGATAAGTCAGATGAATGTCCAGAGGCAGACCTTCAGCTTCGAGCCCGTGGACGAAATAGTGATCACCGTATCGAGCGACTTTGAGCGTTGCTTGCAAAGCGCATTTTCCAAGGCCTCGCAAGGCTACCTGCAGAGCTACTTGGTCGAGGAGCAGCCGGAAGACAGCGGAGCTCGAGAATTGCTCGAGGGCGAAGTCCGGAGGTGGCTTAACGCTGTCTCGAGCGCTTACAGCGGCTACGGGATAAACGTGACCTTCACGGCCGATAGGGAGAGCGGCAGTTGCCTAGGCTTGTCGCTTGAGTGGTCTGAAGATCGCGGGACGAGCTACGTGTACACGACCTTCGGCCTAGACGTCGCGGGCTACGGGCTTGAGGGCCTGGCCCTGACGAAGTCCATAAGAGTGGACCTCAACATCTTAGAGGCAAAGATGAGCTTCGCAGGCGATCGCGGCAAAGTGACCATGAAGTTTACGATTAGCGAGAAAGTGAACGAGGGCAGGCCCACTAAGCCCTCCATTAAGGGCATCAGCGTAGTAGCCGAAGGAGGAGGAGTCGACGAGAGTAGCATAAAGCTTGACTACTTGGGCCAGGGGGTGTACTTAGTCGAGTTTGAGACGACCTCTCTCGCTGTGAGGGAGGTAAGGCTGGCGGTCACGACGGATAAGGGCGCGGTCGTAGCCGCGAAGAAGGGGTTGTGCGTAATGGAGCTGAAAAGCGACGACCTCTCTACTCCAGGAGAGGACAACGAGGGCACATTCACCGTCAACGGAACGACCTTCAGCCCTGGGAGCGCGATATCGGCCTTCCCAGACCAGATTCTGCACGTGACCTTCAGCTTAGACGGAGAGCTCCCTTGCGACCTCTCGGTCTCTGGCCCGCTTGATGTAATCGAGCAGAGCGGCACATCGGCGACGATAAGGGTCTTACATAGGGGGGATGGAAGGATAGCGGCCCTATACGGCGTCCAAACATCACGGTGCTTCGTAAACGTGAGTAGCCGAGAGCTTAATGGCGAGAGCTTTGGCAAGGGGGTCATTGTAGTCGACGGAGCTGAATACAGCTTGTCAAGAACCGAGAACGGGATCGTCACTCTCGAGGTCCCCCCAAACTCGACAATCTCGGTAAGCTACAGCCCTGAGCGCGGATACGTGTTCAGATACTGGGAGGCCTCCGGAGGCCTAGTGTTCAGCGGCCCTAGCTCCCAGAACATCACGGTCACAGTCGTGGGCAACGGGTCGCTCATAGCGATCTACGAGCCCTCGAGGAACTCGAGCTGGCAGACAGTTTACCTTAGCCCTCTAAGGCCTCAAGGCCAGGGCCAAGGCCATCAACACAACTTCACGCTGACGCTTAATCCTGAAGAAGGCGAGATCAAGCCCCCGATAAGTTATGGGCAACCATCGCCTTGCGGAAACTCGGATGAGAGGACGCCGAGCGATCTGATGCTAGGGGACGTGATGAAGATATCGTTATACGCGAGGGCTACCTCAAAGGGGTCGGGGGGCCTCGACCTCAAGGTGTCTTTCGGATACTACGATTACGAGAGTACCTTCCACTTGATTGGTAGCGACACTAAGAGGATCGAGAAGTCAAGCGAGTACAGAGAATACGTATTCGAGTTGACCGTAGACCCGTCCATGAAGGTGATCCCCAAGGGGAGCAAATTGGTGCTGATTTTGGAGCGCGCCGACCAAGACCCCGGAGGAGGGACAATACAAATACAGTGCGGCTCCAATAAGTCAAGGATAGTGCTTTGGTGACCGCAACTAGTCGCTTAGAGGCCAGCACTGATTTGCTCGTGTCAAGGGCACGGAGCACCCTCGGGCCTTCTAAGTGGCCGGGTGGGCCGATGTACTCGGCCACACCTCGGCGGGCTTTGGCGACCAACCTGCGAAGGCCTCTTTAGAGCTTCTGAGACGCGTCAAGAGCTCATCAAGCCAATGGATCGAGAGCCGCTCAAAGCACGCGCGCAGGAGGGCCCTCGGCGCAGACGCTGGGATCCACTGTCCCGAAGAGCGAATTAAGGCGCCAGTGCTTCAGCTCGCCACCTTTCACGTCCTCGTCGACCTAATAGACGATGGCGCGTCGTTGTTATTTAGAGCTCGCAACTTCTTAGCGTTCTCTACGATCTTTACGATCACCAACGTTCGCTCGCTCGTGCTGGCACGAGCTGAGCTTTTGTTGGGCATAGGTCGCTCCTATAATCCAAGGAGCAACCTAAGCATCAGCGGCGTGAGTATCGTCGAGGCGAGCGTGACGACTATCGCGACTAGAGAGGCCTTCACGATGCCATATAGGTCGCTTATCCTCTCGTTTAAGCTATTTATCCTCGCATCGACGTAGGCCCTCAACTTCTCCAAGTCCTCCTTGGTCGCCATCTCCCTCCTCAAGGCCTCGATATCTTCTCTAGTAGCCTTCCTCAGAGCCTCTACGTCCTCCTTGGTCGCCATCTCCCTCGATATCGCTATGAGCATTGCCCTCCTCAGTTCCCTGTGCCTGAGGGCCTCTGGTAACAGCTCCTCTGCTAAGGCCCTCCTCAGCTCCTCGTCCCTCCTCAGCTCCTCTAACAACTGCCTGCCAGTTGACATCTCTACCAGAAAGAATATCGCGACCTCGCAATATAAAGATAATCGTGAGAACCCGTACATGCACTAGCAGTAATAATTGCTTCGAGGGCTCTGCACCTTGGGGCGCCTCCTGCTTTTCCCAGCCGTCTTGACTGATGGGAAGGGCGTCGAAACAGGCGGGGAAAGCGTTGAGGACGAGCACTAAGGCCCCCTCCCTCGTTGTCCCTCGTATATCCTCCTCAACGTTTGAATGGTGTCGGCCTCGAGGGGCGACTTGTCCTCCCTGACCCTCACGATCCTGGGGAACCTCAGCGCCAGCCCAGACCTGTAGTGGGGGCTCTTCTGGACCTCGTCGAAGGCGACCTCGACGACTATCTTGGGCTCCACGTAGACCACCCTGCCCTCCTCCCTTATCACTATCTCCTTGAGCCTTCTAGTCATTTGGACGAGCTCCTCATCGGTCAGGCCCGTGAAGCACTTGCCCACGACCTCGAAGCTACTGCTCTCGGGGTCGTAGGCCGCTAGGTAGAGGTCGCTGAGCATCGAGGCCCTGTAGCCGTGGCCGTACTCCGCAGCCACGACGACCAGGTCTAGGGTGTTGAAGACCGGCTTGACCTTGAGCCACCTCTTGCCCCTGACCCCGGGGGTGTAGGGCGACTCCAGGTCCTTGACCACGACCCCCTCGTGCCCCTCTCTGAGGGCCTTCTCGTAGAACCCCCTCGCCTCCTCGTACTTGCTGGTGACAAGGGTCTCGATTATCAGCTCGTCGCCAGCTATACCCCTCAACACTTCTCTCCTCTCGACGTAGGGCAGGTCTATTAGGGTCCTGCTGTTCAAGTAGAGAACGTCGAAGAGGTAGAGCCTCAGCGGTATCTCCTTCGCCAGCTCGCCCACGCCCCTCTGCCTCCTGAACCTCCTCATCAACACTTGGAAGGGCGCTGGCCTACCGTCGCTCGTCAGCGCCACGACCTCTCCCTCGAGCACGGCGCTCTCGGCGTCGATCTTCTTGACGAGTTCCACTACCTCGGGCAGGCTGGAGGTGACGTCAGTGGCCCTGCGGCTGAATATCCGGACTCTGTCGTGGAGCTTGTGTATCTGCACGCGAGCCCCGTCGACCTTCACCTCGAACGACGCCCTCCCCCCTAGCTCCCTCAGGGCTGACAGCAAGTCCTCCGCCTTCTCCGCCAGCATGGGCTTCACTGGGTGAAAGAGCACTATCTCCTGCCTCCTTAGGCCCTCGACCCCCTCGAGCTTGGCCCTCTTGGCCGTGAGCCCCAAGTCGCTTGTTAGCATGTGGGCCCTCCTGACGAGCTCGTGGGGCGCGTTGAAGGCCTCCGCTATCGCCTCCTCCATCAAGCCCTCGCTGAAGCCGTGCCTCCTCTCGCCCAGCGCCAGCTTCACCAAGTACTTGACCTCTAAGGGGCTCTTGGACCTCAAGAGGAGCCCTTGGAACAGCCTGAGCTTCCTCCGTCTCGAGCCCTCGCCCGTCGCCTTGGCTATGGACTTGAAGGCCTCGTAGACCTCCCTGACCCTCAGGCGGCCCCCCATCGAGAGCGCATGCCCCCTCGAGCGCCTCTCGGCGATCTTCATCGAGGCGAGGCCCAGATCCCCCGTCGACTTAAAGACCTCGAAGAACTCCTCTCTTGATGAGGAGAAGGCCTTGACGACGCACTCGACCACGCCCGAGGCCCCTAGGCCCACCTCGGGCTCCCAAGGAGGGAAGAGCTCGCCGATGATGAACCTGACCGCGAGCTCCAGGTCTTCGGCGTCGAGCCTCTTTATGAAGTTCGACACCAAGGCCACCATCGAGCTCCTAGAGCTAGTGGACTCGAGCTCTTCGCATAGCCTGCAGACATCGATGAACGCCGTCATTCGCGGCCACCTCTTGGTCACGGAGCCAGCGAGCCCCGACCAGGCCTCTTTCAAGTGCTTAAAGTATCTGCGCCCTTTAGCGAAGATAAAGTTGACGTTGGACTGCCTTACGTCTAACACATCTAACACATCTTAAGGCCCTGTGATCGTTGTAAATTTTTCAATTATTGCGACAATGTGACCGAAAATAATTTAAAATATGCAATATTATATAATTGTGAGAGCATGTCCTCAGCAGATATGGTCAAGCTGGCGGGGCCATCGGCCAACAAGTTGAGAGGTGCCTTTGAAGATGTCTTCGGCCCCACTTTTCTCAAGGCCTTGGACTTCTACTTGAGCCTCGAAATCGGTGGGGAGCCCCACTTAGACCTCTTATCAATGGTCATGGAGAGGCCGAGGAAGGCCTACGAGGGCCTCATCAAGTTCTTCAAGACGGAGTCGGCGGTCGAGGTCTTGTGGAGGACCGTGTTGGCAAAGGTCGTGCTAGATAGGGCCTTCGAATTAACCTCGAGGCTCCTCGAAGCGCTGAGAAATGACGACAGAGAAGGAGCTCTGAGGCTCCTCTCAGAAATACCAGACCCTTTTCAACCATAGAGCGCAGAGCCTCTACCCCGGGCGAAGGGGAGAGGCCGAGGAGAGCGTAGGCCCCAGGTGAAGGGCGAGGCGTCGAGAGCGTACATCACGACCTAGCAATCGCCTTCCTCACGGCCTCTCTGTGCAGAGGGGTCTGCCAAGCCACTTCCTTCCCGATCCCGAGCTCTGGGTCCCTTTCGGGCGGTGGCTCGTCTATCCAGAATACGGGGTCTCTATCGTACACGTTGTAGACTATGAGGTTCTTGGCGATGAGCTCTTCCCTGAACTCTCTCGGGTAGTCCTCCTCCCACAGGTTCTGGGGGTCCTCGACGACCTCCTTGAGGTATGGCTCCCACCTCTTAACGAAGTCCCTCGTTAACTCCTTTGCCTTAATGAGCTCGGCGACGACGACATCTACGTTCCAACCAGCTCGGTAGAGCCTCGCCAGCACCTCGGGGTTCCCGCCGGTGAGCCCCCATACCTCCTTGAACTCTGGCTTCTGACCCGGCAGCTTCTCGTAGAGTTCTTCAAACCCCCTCTTGCTCATGTTCCACATTGGCGTGAGCTCAGCCCACCTGTGCCTCCCTATTTCCCTCCTCGAGAGGCCCTCGCTCGTGGTCGCAATCGCGACCACTCTCTCGCAGCCCTCCGGCGGGTACTCGGTCAAGCCCAGCAGGGACTTCACGTACATGGCTGCCTTGTCCAGCCCTATCGCTTGGAAGGCGTCGTCGACCAAGACGGCGACCTTC
>Ga0185307_1002195_pt1 | contig 10262 bp, 10 predicted proteins | sample LHCtaG_FD_128010 | JGI IMG/M metagenome (GOLD analysis project Ga0185307, IMG submission 128010) | Hot spring microbial communities from Little Hot Creek, USA to study Microbial Dark Matter (Phase II) - LHC4sed_matched (SPADES... | ecosystem: Environmental > Aquatic > Thermal springs > Hot... | reverse complement strand
TATCCCATTTTTCTCCGCGTACTTCTATAATAAAATCAAAGTTATATTTTTGTCTATCTTTTTTTATTTTGTCAAAAAAAACATAGAGGTTTTTTAAATTTTGTTCTTCAGGAGTAAAACTTGATGGACATTGAAACAAAATTTTTTTACAACCAAGTTCTACTGCAAAATCTTTTGTTCTTTCCCATGCTAAAAATACTTCTTTTGTCGGCGAGAAAAACCCGTAGTTGTTTTTATTACCAATTTTTTCTTTCATTCTACGATAAGTAAAAGATGAACTTTTATGTGTAATAACTTGCCATGATTTTATTATAAACTCGAAATTAGGGTTTTCAGTTTCAGCTTCTTTTTTCCATTTTGTTGCTGTATTTAAAGAAGGAATTTGATAAAAAGTAGAATTTATTTCTATACAATTAAATTCTTGATAATACTTTTTATGTCCTATTGGGAAGCCACAACAACCTATTTTTATTTCCCCTTTCATTGAAAATTTAATATAAAATTCTTATATATATTTTCAACTTTAAATGAAAATAAAAAATTTTATCAAAACTTACAAGTGTTTAGTATTTTATACTTTATTTTTTATCTCTAATGTTTATTCTTTCAATTTTTTAATCAATATTTTCTACAGTATCTTACCACAACCTATCCGCAGCGCATTTAAAGGTGAAGGGTTGCAGATTGACCAGTTTGAATACGGTTTTGGAAACTGTAATTTTTCTTCATTAGGATATTTAAATTCTTCCTTACATTATACTTCTGGAGAAGTTATAAGCGAAAAAATAGAGTTTTCTGTGCCAACATTTTATTTATATGGTGGATATATTGCTCATGTTTCTACACCAATATGTAGTATAATTTATCCTGGTTGGCAACTTGAGACAGAGGTAGGTTATGGTGGAGTAAACTATGATTATGAAATGAAAGAACAAAACAGACAATTTTTTGTGACAGGTACCTCTGGCTTTAACTGGAGAATATATAAATCAAAATACTCCTTACCAAAAAGTTTTACTATAAATTTAATGACAGGATATAAACTACATTATATATTAAAAGATCTATTATATTATGGAGTACAAATTGGTATTTTTGTTAGTCCAAAAATTTCATTTTCTTGTGAATATTATACAACTTATAAAGGAGGCAACTTTTTTATCTTCAGCAGAGAAGGAACTCAAGCAACTTCTAATGAAACACATTTATTATTTAGCACAAACTTTTTAATATCACAAAAGTATTTATTAAAAATTTCTTACCTTTATAAACAATGGTCTTTGGTGCAACTTACACCTCCTCAGACAAAACAAAATGTTAACTTATATGGTTTCGTATTATCACTCATCAGCAAGTGAAGTTTTAGAAATACTACTTTTTTGTTCTTCCAACTTAAAAATTTTTTTTACAATTTTATAAAAAACTATTCCAAAAATTATACCTATAACAGCTCCTGATATCACATCTAACGGATAATGAACACCAACATATATCCTTGAAAATCCTGATAAAAACGCTACAATAAATGCTATTGTTGTATAAACAGGATTTTTAAAAAATAACATTATTAATGTTGCCACAGTGAACGAATTCACTGCATGAGATGACGGAAAAGAAGGTCCTGCTGAGGATACAAGTTTGTAGACATCTGGTAACACTTCAAACGGTCTTTGTCGTAAAATTAAAAATTTTAATATTTTACTGCTTAAAAAATCAGATATAGCAACTGTAATTATTATAGTCCATCCTGCTATACGGTATTTATATTTTGATGAAAACACCATTAAAAACCATAGTATTAAAAATATAATATAAAAATTTTTGGGATTTGTTAAAAAAGGCATTATAATGTCAAAATAAACATTTTTCATATTATGGTTGACAAAATAAAACAGAGTAGTATCTAAATTAATTATAAACTTTAACATTCTATTTTCTTTGGCTAAAATATTCTAACAGCTTAGATAAAATAAAATCAGGTTTTATACCTTCGGCTATTGCTTGAAAATTAAGTATAATTCTGTGTCTTAACGCAGGAAATATAATTTCGTTTACATCGTCAATACTTACTGTTGTATGGTTGTTTAACAAAGCATTAACTTTTGCTGCAATAACAATAGATTGTTCAGCGCGTGGGCTACATCCCCATTGAACATATTTTTTTATAAAATCAGGCGAGGAAAGTTCTGTAGGACGTGTTGCACGAACAAAATCTATTATATATTCTAAAACATGTTCACTTATAGGTACTTTGCGAACAAAATTTTGTAATTCTAAAATTTCTTTTTTTGACACAACTTTTTCTACTTTTTGTTCTAAAATTCCAGTTGTACGATACAAAATTTCCATTTCTTCTTCTTTTGATGGATAATCAATGTTAATTTGGAAAAAAAACCTGTCAAGTTGCGCTTCTGGCAAAGGATAAGTACCTTCTTGTTCAATAGGATTTTGTGTTGCTAAAACAAAAAATGGTTGTTCAATTTCATAGGTAACACCATTTACTGTTACTTTATATTCCTGCATCGATTGTAACAAAGCAGATTGTGTTTTAGGTGGTGTACGATTGATCTCATCTGCTAAAACAATGTTTGCAAAAATTGGTCCTGGTATAAATCTATAATATCTTTTTTTACTGATAGGATCCTCTTCTACAATTTCTGTTCCAGTAATATCTGATGGCATAAGATCCGGAGTAAACTGAATTCTACTAAACTTAAGATCTAAAACGTCAGCCAATGTATGAACAATCATTGTTTTTGCAAGGCCAGGAACACCTACTATCAAACAATGACCTTTTGAAAAAAGAGATATAATAAGTTCTTTTATTACCTGCTTTTGCCCAACAATTTTTTTACTAACTTCTGTTATAATTTTTGAAAATTTTTCTACTACTTGTTCCGCTAATTCAATATCTTTATTCACAAATTTTTTTCTCCTTTTACATTTTTTGTGGTGCTGTAATGTTTAATATATCAAGTGCATTTTTGATAATATTTTTCGTTGCTATCACAAGTAACAGTCTTGGGAATACAATAATTTTATTTCTTTCTATAACTCTGCATTCTTCATAAAACTTATGAAATATTTTTGCAAGTTCTACAAGATAATTACACAAATGGTGTACTGAAAAAGTTTCTATACAAAGGGTTAAAACATCTGAATAAAAACTTAATTTTTTGACTAGACTTAATTCAGAATCAACAAACTTGTGTTCATATAGTTGCTTAAAATATTCTTCTAAATAATGATTTATGCTATTCAAACTTATAATTTTATCAACTTCTGCTAAAATACTACAACACCGAGTGTGTGCATATTGAATATAATATACAGGATTTTTTAACGAATGTTCTTTTGCAAGTTCAAGGTCAAAATCAAGATGTGTATTAGGCGATTTTGTTAACAAAAAAAATCGTGTTACATCAACACCTACTTCGTTAATCACTTCGTCTAATGTAACAAACTTTCCTTCACGGGTTGACATTGAAACTCTTTGTTTATTTTCAATAAGTGATACTAATTGATAAAGAACAATTTTTAATTTTGCATCATAATGTTCAAAAGAACAAATTTTTTCAAAAGCTGATTTAATACGATCAACATATCCGTGGTGGTCTGTACCCCAAATGTTTATTAACAAGTTATACCCGCGCTGAATTTTGTTGTAATGATACAATATATCACTAAAAAAATATGTTGGTTCACCAGTTGATCTTATTATAACTCTATCTTTATCATCGCCGAATTGTGCTGATTTAAACCATAACGCATTGTCTCTTTCTTCAACTAACCCATTTTTAATAAGTAGTTCTTTAATCTTTTCTACAAATGAAGATTCATATAATGAACTTTCATAAAAATAATTGTCAAATATTACTCTAAAATTTGTAAGAGAAGTTTTTATTTGTTCCATCACCGATTCTACAATAAATTTTTGTATTTGTTTAAAATTTTCTTTGTTAACTTTTCCAAAATTAGATTTTACCTTTAATGCAATATCTTTAATATAATTACCTTTATATCTTGCCTGTTGGACAATTTCTTCACAAAATGTTTTTATATCATCATCTACAGATGAATTATCATACTCATACAAACTCATAATAACTGAAGCGGATAGTGCATTTATTTGTCTGCCAATATCGTTAACATAATACTCTTTTGTTATATTATACCCTAATTTTTTAAATATATTACCTAAGACATCGCCTAAGACAGCACTTCTACCATGGCCTATGTGTAAAGGTCCGGTTGGATTTGCAGAAACAAATTCTATCAAAACTTTTATTTCTTCTTTTGGTTTACATACGGGATAGTTTTCTTTATTTAAAACAATCTGTTTTATTTCCTCCAGCAACAAATCTTTTGACAAATTAAAATTTATAAATCCTGGCGGTGAATAATCTATATCAGAAAATAAAAATGTACCAAATTGTTTTACACACAAATTCTTTATTTGTTCAAACACATTCTGTGGTTCAAGTTCATATTTTTTTGATACAATAATAGGAATGTTTGTTGCGAGATCAAATTTAACTTCTTGTGGTGGTTCTTCAACATCAAACTCTATTTCCCAATTTAGTATTGAAAGTATTTCATTTAATGCTTTTTTTACTTTTTCTTTCATAACTAACTTTTTTACCTTTTGCCCATATTTTTTCTAATGCATAAAATTCGCGTACCTCTTTTAACATTATATGTACAACAACATTAATATAATCAATTACTACCCATCGGTTATATTCTTCACCTTCAGTATGATGTGGTGTAATACTATATTGTTTTTTAACTTCTGTAATAATATATTCGGTTAACGATTTTATATGTATTTCAGCAAGACCTGTCATTATGACAAAATAATCACAAAAATTACAAACTTTCCTTAAGTCAAGAATTATAACATTCTCAGCTTTTTTATCTTTGGCAAGTCTTGCAACAAATTTTGCAAGCGTAATTGGAGAAGATAGTATCTTTTTGTTTTTGGTTCTATTCACTCTTTATATCTATCCAGAAATTTTTGATGTAATCTCAAACATAGGTAAATACATTGCTACTACCATACCACCAACAACAACTGCTAAAAATACAATTATTAACGGTTCAATCATACCTGCTAAACCATTAACTGCGTCAGCAACTTCTCTATCATAAAAATCAGCGATTTTTGCTAACATTGCATCAAGCGCACCTGTTTCTTCACCTACTGCAATCATTTGTATTACCATGGGTGGAAACACACCACTTTTTTTTAACGGTTCAGCAATGCGTTCTCCTTCACGTATTGCTTCCCTTGCTTCTAATATAGTTTTTTCTATAAGTTTATTTCCTGCAGTTTTCGCAACAGTTTCTAATGCTTGCAAAATTGGTACACCAGCATGGATAAGTGTACTCAAAGTACGAGTAAACCTTCCCACTGCAGTTTTTTTAACTACATCACCAAAAATAGGCGCGTTTAATAACATACTATCAACTTTTAATGCAAACTTATAATTTGTCTTATATGTTCTACGAAAAATTACAACAATTGTTACACCTATCAATATAAACAACCATATCCATTTCTTTAAAAAATTTGATAAGTTCACTAACATTAGTGTAGGAGCAGGAAGTTTTGCACCTATTTCTGCAAACAATGCTGCAAACCGTGGTACTACTACTGTCAACATAATTATTGCAGCAGCTACTGCTACAACTGAGACTATTATAGGATACATCATTGCAGATTTTATTTTTGACTTCAACGCTTCAGTAGATTCAAGATATGTTGCTAACCTGTCTAACACTTGATCAAGTATACCACCTACTTCACCTGCATGAACCATCCCTATGTATAATTCAGAAAACACATCTGGATGTTTACTTAATGCTTCAGAAATTGATACACCTGCTTCTATGTCAGACCTTACTGCACGAATAATCTTACGAAAAGTTGGTGATTCAAATTGTTCTTCAAGTATAGACAATCCTTGAACCAATTGTACACCTGAAGAAACCAAAGTTGCAAGTTGTCGTGAAAAAATTGTTAATTCAGTAGATTTTACTTTCCTTTTTAAAAACGGAATATTGGTAAGAATATTTTTAAAAAAACTTTCTTTTTGTTCCTTAACTTCAATAACAAAATATTTTAAGCTGCGTAGCTTCTCTACAACTTCTGTTTGAGAAGATGCTTCTACTACATCAGATATTTCTTTACCAGTGGGAGTTTTTGCTCTAAATATATACTTTGGCATTTTTTTAAATCTTCTCTAAAATATAAATATAATCACCATTACTTATATTAGCAGCATTTGCTTCATCTATATCAAGATGACATTCAGTAGCGTAATCTTTTGATACACGACAAATAACATCACTAAAAATTGTTTCTCTACCTTTACCTTTACCAGCTAAAATTTTTACAAAATCTTTGTCTTTAATACCTAACCTTTCTGCATATTCAGGTGTAAAATGTATATGTCTTAATGCTATAATACATCCTTCTTTAAGTTCAACTTTCCCCTTAGGTCCAACTATTGTACATCCAGCAGAACCTGCTAAATTACCAGAATCACGTATTGGCGGTGTTACACCTAAAACAAAACTATCAGACTTAGAAATTTCAATTTGTGTATATTTTCGTAAAGGACCAACTATACGAACATTCTCAAACTTACCTTTAGGGCCAATGATTGTAACAGTTTCGTTTGCAGCAAACTGTCCAGGTTGAAGTAAATCACGATATTTTGTAAGTTGTGCATTTTCACCAAAAAGTATCTCAAAATGTTCTTTCGTCAAATGTACATGTCGGTTAGAAATATTAACGACAATTGGAAACTTTTCAAAAATTTCTCTTTGATTAATTTTTTCAGCAATTTTATCCACAAGTTCTTTCATTTGTCATAACATACAATTTTATAAAAACTTTCTACATTAAGTGATGAACCGCCAACAAGCCCACCATCTACATCTTTTTGTTCCATGATACCTTTAAAATTCTCCGGTGTTATAGAACCACCATATAATATCCTAACTTTTTCTGCTACTATAGAACCATAAAGTTCTGCATATTTCTCTCTTATAAACTGTTGTGCTTGTTGAGCTTGTTGTGGTGTTGCGTTTTTCCCAGTACCTATTGCCCATACTGGTTCATACGCAATAACTATTTTCTCAGCATCTAAAGTTGATAAATTACACAACGAGTGTTTTACTTGATATTCTAAAACTTCAAAGGTTTTATTTGCCTCTCTTTCTTGTAATGTTTCACCTATACATACGATAGGAATAAGACCATGTTTTAATGCTGACAAAACTTTTTTGTTTATAAACTCATCTGTTTCATTAAAATACTTCCTTCGTTCTGAATGACCTAAAATTACATATTCACAACCTATATCTTTTAACATAACTGGGCTTATCTCACCAGTAAACGCTCCTTTTTCTTCAAAATACATATTTTGTGCACCAAGTTTTATATTACTGTTTTCTAAATGTTTTTTAACAATATATAACAAAGTAAACGGAACACATAATACTATTTCTCTGTCATAAATGTTTGATACTAATGGTACAAACTCAGTTACAAAACTTTCAGCTTCTGAGACTGTTTTGTTCATCTTCCAGTTAGCTGCAATAATCGGTTTTCTCATATATTTATCCTTTAAAAAATTTTATTTTGTTCAATTGAATTACAAAAATATTATCCATCTTTCAACATTATTATAAAAAAAATTTTTAAAAGCAAATTCTGTTCCTACCTAAAAATTTTGCTTGATATAAAAGTTTGTCTGTTTTATTAATAAACTCTTCAACAGTGTCATTCATATCATACTCTTTTACTCCGAAAGAGCAACTAACAGATATTTGTTGGCCATCTTGAATTGTTATTTTTTTAGCAGAAATTTGGTTTTTCAACCGTTCAGCTATACTAACAGCTCCTTCTAACTTTGTATTAGGCAAAATTATACAAAATTCTTCTCCGCCATACCTTCCTGCAATATCAGAAAATCTTATGTTATCTTTTATTATCTTTGCTATGGATATTATAACTTTATCTCCGGATTGATGTCCATATTTATCATTTATTTGTTTAAAATGGTCAATATCAATCAGTATTAACGATAATGTTGACTTAAACTTTTTTGAAAACTCAATTTCTTGCTGTAAACGTTTTAATATATAATTATGGTTGTACATTTTTGTCATACTGTCAGACACAGCATCAAAATATTTGTAACAATTATCAATTATTATCGAAATATAATCTGATAAAATTTTTAACAACATCTTGTCTAAAAATGATGACGGAAATCTTGTATTGATATTAAAATGTAAATTAACAACACCAAAATTTTTATTTTCTACTTTCAAAGGTAGAACCACTAACTTTTCTTTTTTAACAGGTTTATCTGATGAAAAAATTTTATAATAATAATCAGATTTTGAAACATCTTTAACAACTACTGGCTGACTAAGATTTAACGCTTTAGCTACGATGCCTTCTGTAAGAGGAAGTTTTATCATACGGATTGCAGCAGTTAATATATTTTCTCCAATTTTTATTTTTAACATGTTATCAGTATTGTCAACAAGCATAATAGAACAACGTTGTGGTTTCAGCAACTTTTTAACAATATCTAAAACTTGTGGTAAAACTTTGTCAATCTCAAGAGATGGTTCTACTGAAAAAAGTGTTTTAAGAATAAACAAAATTTTCTTTTTGTAAAAATACGATATTAAAAAATATGTAGTTAAACAAACAAAAAGGATTGATAGTAGTATAAGAATTAGAGATGGGCAAAAATTCATTTAAAATTTATTTCAGCAGATACCATAACAAAATTAATAATAGAATAATAAAAAATATTGTAAAAATATTTCTATGTTTAGCAACACGAGGAAAAAACTCTGTTTTTAACAACTTTTTGCTATAAGAAGCATTTGATATCCTGCTAAAACATATCCTGCAATACTTTGTTCCAACTTTATTTTCTGTACCACAAATTGGACATTTTATATATTTCATTTTATTATCCTAAAAAATTTTATGTTAACAAAACACCAGCAACTGTTGCTGTTTGTAAACAAGCAAGTGTTCCTGCAATAAGAGATTTTATGCCAAGTTGTGCAAGAGTAGTTTTACGTTGTGGAGCAATAGCGCCTATACCACCAATCTGTATTCCTATTGATAAAAAGTTTGAGAAACCACATAATGCATACGAAAGTATTACTGCGCTTCTATAAGAAACAATAGTAGGGTTAGAGGTATACATCTGTGCCCAGTTTGCATATGCTACAAATTCGTTAAAAAAAGTTTTTTGTCCAATAAGTTGTCCTGCAATAAAAATATCTTTTGTATCAACTCCGAGTAACCATGAGATAGGTGCAAAAAATATACCAAATAGTTTATCAAAAGTTAGGTTTTTAGTAAAACTTAATGGTAATAAATTACCTATTAATCCTAATACATAATTTGCAAAATATAATAATGCCATAAAACTTACAAGCATCGCACCTACATTTACTGCAAGTCGTAATCCTACAGTAGTACCATTTGCAATTGCTTCAATAACATTCGCATCTGTTTTTTCATATTTCACTTTAACATGACCTAAAGTTTGTGGTTCTTCAGTTTCTGGAACCAAAAGTTTTGAAAAAACTAATGCAGCAGGCGCTGACATTACTGAAGCTGTCATTAAATGTCCAGCGATGTCCGGAATGTAGTTCTTCAACAAACTCACATACGCTGCCATTACACCACCAGCTATTGTTGCCATACCGCCAGTCATTACTGCAAGTAATTCTGAGCGTGTCATATTAGCAATATATGGACGAACTAAAAGTGGTGCTTCTGTTTGCCCAACAAAAATGTTTGCTGAACAACAAAGTGTTTCTGCGCCAGAAGTTCCCATTGTTTTTACCATAATTCTTGCAAAAAGTTCTACTATAAACTGCATTATACCAAAATAATATAATATTGAAATAAAAGCTGAAAAGAATACTATCGTAGGTAAAACTTTGAATGCAAAAATGTATCCAAACTTGTCAGTATTTGTTACAAGTTCACCAAAAATAAATTCTGCACCACGATCCGCAAAAGATACTAATACAATAAACATTTTGTTAAAAAATTCGAAGAACCAACGACCAGGCGGTGTTTTTAATACAATTATACCTAATATAACTTGTAACAAAGTTCCCCATATTATTGTCTTCCACAAAATTTTTTTCCTGTTTTCAGAAATAAGCCATCCGATAAATATAAGTGTTACCATTCCTAGCAAACT
>Ga0185307_1002193_pt1 | contig 10268 bp, 9 predicted proteins | sample LHCtaG_FD_128010 | JGI IMG/M metagenome (GOLD analysis project Ga0185307, IMG submission 128010) | Hot spring microbial communities from Little Hot Creek, USA to study Microbial Dark Matter (Phase II) - LHC4sed_matched (SPADES... | ecosystem: Environmental > Aquatic > Thermal springs > Hot... | reverse complement strand
CTTTGGGTATTAAGACTCCCCTCAGATTCTCCCATGTAAGTTCTACATCATTCAATTTAACCATGGTTGCTGCAGCTCTTCTAACAATGTTCTCTCCAAGCTCTTCTTCAACACGATAAAATTGTCTTTTAGCAGAGACAATATCTTCAGAGAGATCTGTTTCTTCGTGGAGAGTTTTAACATTCTAAGCTTCTCCAACTTGTTAAGCTTATCCTCAGCATTATTAAGGATGCTTTGAGCATTAGCGTATATTTCAGCCTCTTCTTCATCCGAACACTTAATTCTATCGCTTTTTCCAATTAATTGGGTTATGATTCCTTCTTTAGGAAGCTTGTTGAGTATAGCGTCGCACCTCCTGACAAGATTCAATAAGTTATTCTTTTCTACAGTTACGTTAACATCTGTGCTGAAGTCCGGAGGCTTCTTCTCGACTGTTGCTACTTGTAAAATCCCAAGCTTGCCTACTTCTTTTAGAAAACTGTCTTCCTGTTACACGGGTAATAATAGCTTTATTTTCTTCATCCTAGCCGGTTTAAACATTCAGACTCATGCCATTAAAACGAACTATTTTAGATTTTCTGCAAAGCTGAGAATGTTGAGGAGTATCGAGAACTATATTGCTTCAAGAAGCTCAGAAATAAATTATTAAATACTATATCAAGGCAGCTTATTTACGGTCTTGAGGACAATAGGTGTAATCGGAACTGGGAAGATGGGCGGCCTGATAGTCAGGAATATTGTTAGGACAGGAGAATATAGGGTGGTTGCGACAGACATTGATCCTGAGAAGCAGCAACTCGCCAAGTCTTATGGAGCTGAAGTTTTAGAAAACAATAGGGAGGTGGCGAAGAGTTCTGACATTATAATATTAGCGGTTAAACCTAAAGATGTGCCGGTTGTTTTAAGAGATGTTAAAGACCTTGTTGAAGGAAAACTGATAATATCTATAGCTGCAGCCGTAAAGCTGAGCTATATGGAGAAGATTGCTCCGAATGCAAGGTTCATAAGAATAATGCCGAACATCCTAATAGAGGTTGGCGAAGCATTTATAGCTCTTTCACCAGGGTCGAAGGCTAGCGAAAAAGATGTGGAAACAGTTTCTAAAATCTTCAGCTCCATGGGTGAGGTCCTTAAGGTTCCTGAAGACTGGATGGATGAGATAACGGGCTTTTCCGGAAGCGGCCCTGCATACATCTTCATACTGCTCGATGCGCTGGCTGATGCTGGTGTGAAAATCGGTTTACCAAAAGACCTTTCGCTGAAGATCGCTGCCAGAATGATGCTTGGCTCAGCTAAGATGGTCCTTGAGGGCAAGGGTAAGCCGGCAGAGTTGAAAGACATTGTTGCTACTCCAGGCGGGACAACCATAGCGGGTCTTTACGAACTTGAGAAAGGGGGCTTAAGGGCAACTTTGATGAGTGCTGTGGAGGCTGCTGTCCGTAGAGCTAAGGAATTATCCAAAACGTTTTCAGATTGAAATAAATATTTAGATGGGAAAAGTATGGATTGTAAACTCTCTTTCTGAAAAATCCTTATATTTACGGTTCTTTCCGCCGGTTCCCAAACCGATAAAACAAAAATGAGCGTGGAGAAGCCGCTGTTAGAATATGTTTATTCGCTCAAGCCGAAGAAGAGTTTTTCCGAATCAGTAACTGCTTTCAAAAGACTGATTAAATACCATAGGAATTACGTTCACCTCGTAATTATCATCGTAGTTCTATCATTCATAAGAACGTATTTATTCACGCTCGAACCTCTCTACACCTCTCTAATAATAGATGAAGTTATTGTTAAAGGTAGGCAGGAGCTGCTCTTCGAATACATTGCGCTAATTCTAGCGACGGGTATTGGCTTTGCAATAGTGAACTTCTTCATAGGTTATTCTAACGGCTTATTGGCGCTCTTCATCACACGCGACATAAGGTCTGAATACTACGCTTCTCTTCAAAAGAAATCTTTCAGCTTCTATGATTCGATGTCAGTTGGCGATTTAGTTTCAAGGGCGACGACTGATTTGCAACCTGTAGACGCCTTCCTCAGAACATGGATAGGTACTCTATGCAATGCAATCTTTTCAATAATAGTTTTCTTCTCCGTAATGTATTCTATAAGTCCCCAGATGACTCTCATCTCCCTGCTTCCAATGCCTTTAATCTTCTACTTTACAACGAGGCTCTGGATTAATACTATGCCCCTTTTCAGGATAATGCAGCTAATACTCGGCAGGCTCAGCAGCTACATTCAGCAGAATATCGTCGGGATGAAGACTGTAAGAATATTCAGGAGGGAGAAAGATATGGTTGAGGGGTTTAAGAAGGCGGAGCAGAGGTTTGTCGAGACAGCTATAACCGCTGGCAGAATACAATCAATCTACATGCCCCTGCCCACGGCAATACTAACCCTTTCCATAGCAATGGTTTACGTTTACGCAACGTTCTCGATCTTCACCTCTGGGGCGGCCCTGACTGTGGGTAGCATAATACTTTTTGCAAGATACATGACGCGTCTAAGCTTTCCGTTGAGAGATCTCAGCATGATGCTTGGAAACTGGATAAACGCGTACGCTGGGCTTGAAAGAGTATTCGAAATCACGGATGCTCCGACGGTTGTTGAGGACGCGCCTGATGCTGAGGAAATAACTATAAGAGAGGGCTCCGTCGAGTTCCGAAACGTTACTTTCCAATATGCTAACGGATTGCCTGTTTTAAAAGACGTGAGTTTTAAAGTAAATCCCGGTGAGAAGATCGCCATACTGGGTGCGACAGGCTCAGGGAAATCAACGCTAATTTACCTTATTCCAAGGTTCTACGATATTACTTCAGGGAGCATACTGATAGACGGCGTAGACATTAGGAGGTTCAGGCTTTCCTGCTTAAGAAGACAGATAGGTATAGTGCCGCAGGACGTGTTTCTATTCTCCGGCACGATCAGGGATAATATAGCATTCGGAAAGCCAGATGCCTCTATGGAGGAGGTCGTCAAGGCTGCGGAGCTTGCTAGGATACGTGACTTTATAGAGTCTCTGCCAGAGGGCTATGATACCTTTGTCGGCGAAAGAGGAGTAACACTGTCAGGAGGACAGAGGCAAAGGATAACGATCGCCCGAGCAATACTCGCGAACCCGAAGATACTGATAATGGACGATTCGCTTTCGTTCGTGGACGCTAAGACTGAACGCGAAATACAGTCAGCAATAGAGGAAGCAATGAAGGGCAGGACCACCTTCATAATTGCGCAGAGGCTTTCGACAATCAGGAATGCCGACAAGATAATGGTTCTAGAAGATGGTAGAATAGTGGAGTTCGGGACACATGAGGAGCTGATGGCGAGGAAGGGAGTATACAGAAGAATATATGAAACTCAATTCTTAGGCGGGGAGCTGGAAACGCCTTTGGCGGAGGCGGGTAACGAGTAATGTCTGGACCCTGGCGAGCTTTCTCTGCGCAAGAGGAAGAGAGGAAGAGAACAGTGCCCGACACTGTGTTGATCAAGCGGCTCTATAATTACGTTAAGCCGTTTAGGAGGAATCTCGCAATAGCTATCATCGCAATAGTATTGTCTTCCCTAACAGGTTTAGCAGCTCCCTATATGCATAAGGTTGCAATAGACCAGATAATACAAACCGGGGAGCTAACGAACTTTCTTTGGTGGATTCCTCTATTCGCTCTTGTAGTATTATGTAACTTTCTCTTTCAACACGTTCAGATTTTTCAAATGAGGATTGTCGGCGAGAACGTTGTTTCCTTAATAAGGGACGAGATTATGGAGAAGCTTCAAGTAATTTCTCTAAGATATTTTTCAGAAAGCGAGATGGGAAGAATAATCTCGAGGCCTATTAACGATGCTAACAATCTTAGAATATTCCTTAGAATGGGTTTTACAAGCATACTCTTAGACACGTCTTCCATACTGGGCGCATTCGTAATAATGTTTATGCTCGACTTTGAGCTGACCCTAATAGCTTTGTCTTTCATCCCTCTTGCAATAGTAGTCGTTTGGCTGCTTGGAAGGTATTCGAGGAGGGTTTACAGGAAGACGCTTTCTACCCTAGCTGGGCTAACTGCAAGAATGCAGGAGGATGCTTCTGGCATTAAGATTATTCAATCATTTGTGCAGGAGGATAGGGCTAGGAAGAGGTTTGAAGAAGCTCAGGAGGAGAATGTTAAGGCGAACAAGAGGGCCCTGCTGGTTTCATCAGCATACCAGCCGGTGGTCATTATGATGAGGATAATCGGCTCCCTCCTAATCCTGTGGTATGGGGCAATTTTTGTTGGAAGCGGTGCGATAACAATAGGGACTCTGGTAGCGTTCATAGAATACCAATTCTCATACTTCATGCCTCTCGTAGATCTGGTTAATGTTGCAGATCAGTATAATTCTGCGATGGCTGCTGTAGAAAGGCTTTTCGACTTGATCGACGCTGAGATAGAAGTGGTTGAGCCACCTCCCGAAATAGCTGTTGAGTTAAAATGATAGAGGAAATCAGGTTCGAAAACGTTTCCTTCGGGTATGATCCTCAGGTCCCCGTTTTAAAAGGTATCAGTTTCACACTTACACGTGAGAGGAAGCTGGCCATAGTGGGACCCACAGGCGCCGGTAAGTCGACAATAATAAATCTACTCGCTCGATTCTACGATCCTGATGACGGGAGAATCCTTGTAAATGGTCAAGACTTGAAACGTATTAGAATACAGTCTTGGAGATCCAAGCTAAGCATAGTTCTTCAAGACTCCTTCCTGTTTCCGATGAGCGTGAGAGAGAATATTAGGTTCGGCAGGCCAGATGCTTCTGACGAGGAGGTTGTTGCAGCAGCAAAGGCAGTTGGAGCTCACGAATTCATAATGAAGCTGCCTAATGGCTATGATTACATGATTCGAGAAGGCTCGTCAAACATTTCGATCGGGCAGAGGCAGCTAATAAGCTTCGCAAGAACACTGCTAGTTAACCCTGAGTTGCTTGTCTTAGATGAGGCCACCTCCTCAATAGATCCCTATACTGAACTATTAATCCAGAGGGCTTTGAAGAAGCTTCTCCGAGGCAGGATGGCGATAATAATTGCTCACAGGCTCTCCACCATACGTTTATGCGACGAGATAATAGTTCTAAATAATGGGATTATCGTGGAGAGAGGTACTCATGAAGAACTTATGCGCAGGGGAGGATTATACAGCGCGTTCTACAGATTACAATTCGTAGAGGAAAAGGGTGTTTAGAAGGATTATGAGGCTGATGACTGTAAAATTTTTAAAACCGCTTTTTTAAACTGATTAGCGGGGAAGTGCCTTGGCTGGGGTTAGAGAAATATCTGAATCATTGAGAGAATGGGAGAGGATTGCGGCGCACTCTCACATAACCGGCCTAGGCTTAGAAGGGTTGAAGGCGAAACCCATCGGGGGCGGGCTTGTCGGCCAGATAGAGGCTAGAGAAGCTGCTGGAATAGTCGTGAGGCTTATAAAAGAAGGGAAATTCGCGGGCAGGGCAGTACTGTTAGCAGGCCCCCCTGGCACTGGGAAGACGGCAATCGCTACAGCGATAGCCAGGGAGCTCGGTAGGGATGTTCCCTTCGTACCTCTTGCTGCTAGCGAAATCTTCTCGACAGACATCAAGAAGACAGAGTTCCTGATGCAGACTCTGAGAAAAGCCATAGGGGCGAGGATACATGAGGTAAGGAAGATCTACGAGGGAGAGGTTAAGGAGATTTCCATAGAGAAAGCTCCACACCCCTACAATCCCTACCAGCAGATACCTGCGGGCGCTACGATAAAGATTGCTACTACTGACGAGTCTAAGAGGTTAACAATGGACCAGAGCTTTGCTATTCAGCTGATACAGCAGGGTATAGAGACCGGCGACATTGTCCAAATAGACCCTGAGGGAGGGAGGATCGTTAAGCTGGGAAAGAGTAGGAAGAGCGTTGAAGAGAAAAAGGTTGATCTCTCTACAGCCCAGGTTCTCGATGTTCCGAATGGAGCCGTGCTTAAGGAGAAGGAATTCATATACCCGGTTACGCTTCACGCCTTAGACATGGCTGCAGCTAGGAGAGGAGGAGACATATTCAGCATATTCTTCGGAGGCAGGGAGTCGAAGGAAATAGAGCCTGAGACGAGGAGGGAGGTAGACGAGTATATTAAGACCCTGGTTCAAGAAGGGAGATGCGAGCTCCTGCCGGGAGTCGTGTTCATAGACGAGTGCAGCATGCTTGATGTTGAAACATTCGCCTTTCTAAACAGGGCGCTTGAACAGGAGTTAGCGCCGATAATAATATTCGCAACAAACAGGGGGTTCTCAACCGTGAGGGGCACTGATATGAAAGCCCCGCATGGAATGCCCCTCGACCTTCTCGACAGGTTGCTCATAATAAACACCAAGCCATACGCCAAGGACGAGATAAGGAAGATTCTGGAAATAAGGGCGACGGCGGAGAAGATCCCCATAAGCCAAGAAGCCCTAGACTATCTGACTGAGATAGGTGCTGAAACAAGTCTGAGGTATGCGGTTCAACTAATGGCTCCTGCATACGAGCTTGCTAAAGACAAGGGTGCGAATAGAATAGAGAAGGAGCATGTAAGCTATGTTGCGAAGCTTTTCGTCGACGTTAAGAAATCAGTCGAGTACCTGAGAGAGTATGAGAAGCAGTTTCTAGATCTTTAACAATCAGCATACTGGGCAATGACTGTTACATGGATGTTGAATAATTTTATCGCAGCATCCTCCATAGCTAAGAACGCGGAAGATATCGATTCGTGGAAGAGAGCTGGCGTAAAAGCCGTTGCGGTTTTAGCGGAACCTTGGGAAATTGCTAGATACTGGGGAAGCGTTAACAATTATCTCAGAGCCCTAGAGAACAAGGGTTTTGAATTCACTTACAGTCCTATTAAAGATTTTCACGCTCCTAACTTAATCCAGTTGGAGAAGTTGGTTGAATGGATTGATGCAAAAGTTAAGGAGAATAAGCCTGTGTTGGTTCACTGCCGTGCCGGAATAGGGAGAACCGGCACCGTTATTGCTGCATACCTCGTTAAGAAGGGGCATGAGGTGAGCGAAGCAATTAGGAGGGTTAGGATGCTCATACCTTTAGCATTAGAAGTCGATGAGCAAGTATCTGCAGTATACGAATACTATGAGGCTAACAGAGCCCGCTCAGGTAGTTCTCCAACTACTTCTTCTCAGTAAACTCTTTAACAAGTTCCTGAGCCCTGTCGAACCTTATTGCTCCCTCTTTAATCATCTGCTCAGCAACCCTCTCAATTAGTTCTCCCGTAGCACCAGCCATCACAGCTATGTTCCGTGCATGTAGCCTCATGTGTCCTTTCTGAATGCCCTCAAGGGCTAGTGCTCTGAGTGCAGCGAGGTTTTGAGCAAGCCCAACCGCACCCATTACCCTAGCCAGTTCAACCGCAGTCTTGACTCCAAGGATTTTGATCGCCACCCTTGCCACCGGGTGGGTTTTTGTAGCCCCCCCTATCAGGCCAACGGCCATGGGCATTTCAAGCGTCCCGACTAAGTCGCCGTTCTCATCCTTCTCCCAGACGCTCAGAGGAAGATATCTCCCGGTTCTCGCAGCGTAAGCATGTGCACCTGCCTCTATAGCCCTGTGGTCTTGGCCGGTGGCTAGTGCTACTGCAATAACTCCGTTCATTATACCCTTATTATGGGTTGCTGCCCGGTAAGGGTCGCATGCTGCGAGAGCCCATGCTGTTATTATTGCGTCAACAGACTCCTCACCGCCAAGCTCCTCCTTAGCCACGGTTGTCCTTGCTCTCACAAGCCTCCTGTCAGCAAGGTTAGATATTATCCGCAGATAGACCTTCCCACCGGTAATCCTCTCTATTAGGGGTGCGACCGCTTCGCACATCGTGTTTACAGCGTTAGCGCCCATAGCGTCCCTGACATCAACCAGCAGGTGGGTCACGACCATCGGTCCCACTGGGCTCTCCAACACCCTTACCTCAAGGTCTCTCGCCCCACCGCCAAACTTCAATAGAACAGGATCTTGGTCGTTAGCCAGTTTCAATATCTCCTCCTTATGCTCTAATATCTTCATCTTTGCTGAGAACGGGTCGCTTACCTTAGTAAGCTGTACCTGTCCTATCATTATCGGGTCCGTAGCCTCAGTGAATATTCCACCCCTGCTCCTCGTCATCTTAGCCGCGTTGCTTGCAGCAGCCACTACAGAAGTCTCCTCGATTACCATTGGCACGATATACTCCCTGTTGTCTATGAGAAAGTTTAAGGCAACCGAGAAGGGGTACGCCATGGTGCCTATAACGTTTTCAACCATCCTGTCAGCTATTTCTAGACTCAGATTCCCCTCTTTGGATAATAGGCTAGTCTCATCCTCCGATAAGCCGGTTAACTCAGCTATTTTCCTACGCCTCTCATCAATACTAAGATTGTAAAAACCGGGTATTCTCGATGTTTCAACCATGGCCATTTATTTACAGCAGGCTGTTAAAAAAAGTTCTGTTTAAGAAATTGTTGAAAAACGACTAGGACCGGAGATGTCTTATGTAGTAAAAAGTTCAGTTATGAGTCACAATGCTTAGAAATCCTAAGCATTAGGTTAGGGTGGGGAAAAACACCCCCTGATCCTCTCATTCCCACCATGGGTTTTTACAAAATCTCAGACAATCATGTTATGGGGAAAAGTACTTTTTAACTTCCCTATAACCCAAAGTCTTAAATATCCTCAGCCAAATTATTATTCGAGGTAATTCGAATGGACCCCCCCCAAGGATCCCCCATTATCCTAAAGTGGAGAGTACCTGAATTAGAGCTTAGTGAAGGTGCTGGTGAATTGGGTCAAGATATTAATATGTTTGAAGATATATTTAAAGATTTTCTAGAAACTGAGCATGAGAAACTATTCATGCCCCCATTATTCGTTCTGGATATTTCTACTAAGAAAACTGAGCCTACTGGAGCACTTAAAGAAATAAAGATAGTTCCCGTAGATGACACTACGGTTACGCTGACTGGCAATCCTCTAGTACTCTTGGCCTCTTACTCCAGCGGAATACATGGAGTAGCACACATACGCCAGTTGAGCCACCTTGAAGTTATGCGTAGGTATGTAGACGCGGAGCTGGCAATCTATGCTTTAATGTCGGTGCTTAAAACTAGTATAAGTCAGGGTATAGAATCATTAGTAAGGTCAGGAATAGGAAAGTCTGAAAGCCTGCCTGTTGAAAGCATGGAATTCAAGAATATACTCGTCAATATGAGAGAATCGATCCCCTACTTGCCATTAAAAATCGATGAGGATAGGCTTATCCTATTAGAATCCATATCGCTGTTAAACCAGTTGCTAGCATTGGAAAAACCTGAGGTCAAGAAACTTAGAGATACCGTAAAGGAAAGTGTTCGCAGCAATATCAATACTAGAGTCATGAAGATGCTTACTGGGGCTCCTGCGAAATCTCTTTACTGGGAGTCGATCGAGCTTGCTTCTAGCCTAAGCGAAATACTTCCAGACTCTTACTTTAATTTAATGCTTTACGCAAGCTACCTTACAGACCTGGGAGCCCAAGGCCTTCTATCCCTAGCCAATAAGATTGCTAAGCAAGAGAATAAAGTGAAGGTTCTGGCTATGGTTGAAAAAGAGGCGGAGGGCGGGGGAGACCGTTTGGAACTAGTTTTCGAGTATAATGTCTTCGACTATGAGGATTTGGTTAAGCACAAGGAGCGCCTGCTTAGAATAATTGACGATGCTCTAGGAATATGTAAGAAGGGTAGGCCCTCCGAGAGACTGAAATACATAAGAAGTAAGATAGAAAGCGTTAAGGTTCCTTCTGAACTGCAGAACATGTGTGACAATTTCTCGCAAACTATTTTCAGTCAAAGCATTGCTCCCGGCCAGCCTCCTGTATACTTCATCCACGTAAACGGTTTTTCATATAATAAGGAGGATGCGATGCTTTTCTCATCTTTCTTCGCGGATTTGAACATTACATTAAACGTTTTAAACGCTATGCTGAACACTCTTGAGAAAGGAGGAGATTTGAAGAAGGCTGTAGAAAATGCAATACGCTGCCCCTTCAGAAGGGCTCCACAAATGAAATGCGTTTGGAAGCCTGAATGTGACCATGAGAAACTCTGGCTTGATTCAATCTACGGTCCTTAAAAACCAGTTTTTCTGTTGGATATCGATAAATGCTTAAAAGACCATTGTGAAATCAACTATGATTCTGGAAAATGAGTTTCAAAAGGTTTTTAGAAGAGAAGTCTGCGAACATAAAAGTGGAGAGACGCGGGGAAACTCTTTCTTG
>Ga0185307_1002192_pt1 | contig 10283 bp, 13 predicted proteins | sample LHCtaG_FD_128010 | JGI IMG/M metagenome (GOLD analysis project Ga0185307, IMG submission 128010) | Hot spring microbial communities from Little Hot Creek, USA to study Microbial Dark Matter (Phase II) - LHC4sed_matched (SPADES... | ecosystem: Environmental > Aquatic > Thermal springs > Hot... | reverse complement strand
TACACCACCGCCTCAGCGGCTACTGTGAACGTGAACGACGGTGATGTACCCCCCACGACCCACCTAACCCTTATGGTCCTAAAGATCAGCTGGGTTACCGTGAGGTACCATATGTTGGTTGAGCTTATGTTCTCCACGTATACTAGGGGCTTGTAGTCCCCGGTAGCCGTGAACTTACCCTCAATATATACGCTCAAGCTCGGGGAGGTACCAGATACCCCCGTTACCTTAACCTCCAGCTCCATGGCGCTGAAGTCGCTCACAGATATGTCCGCGGTGCTACCGCTAGCCGTTACCGTACCGCTGAAGAGGGTTAGCGACTCCTTGCGCCTGTACTGCACGTCCGTGGGTAGGGCTATATCCGTGCCGGCTAGCTTTACGCTCAGCACCTCGCCTAGCTTGCCAACTATGGCGTCCCTCAGCGCCGAGAGGGCGATGTCTAGGCGGTCTGTCCCGTCCTTCACCCCCAGTAGGGTGCCCTCGGTAGCTACCCTGTCCCTTATAGCCTTCAGTAGAGCGTTAGTTAGCTCGGCGACAGCGGCATCACCTGACGTTAGCTCAGTCCTTACGATGCTCCTAAGCTTCTCCTTGAGGACGTCCACCGCGGCCCCGCGCTCGGTCGGCACGCTACACCACCACAGCCCTACCTGCGGAGCCCGTAAGCTTTCCTCAGGTACCCCAGCGCCGTCATCTTAGCGTCGTGCCTCCTGATCAGCGCCTCCGCCTTGCCCATCACTCCCTCCACTCAACCACTACCGTTAGGTAGCCCGCGCCCGGCGGGTTCGTTATGTAGAGCTCCCTGATCTCGAAGCCGCTGACGCGGTACCCGACGTCGAGCTCCTCTAGGTCCCCGGTGACGGGGTCGTTCCTCCTCCAGTAGGCCGGGGAGTCCATCCTCGTAACGGTGACGTCCGTTACAACCACGCCAAGGTCGAGGATGCCCAGCGGTACGTTGCTCCTCGGCACGCTCAGGTCGAGGGTGAACACCTTGTACCTGTTGTTGAGGGCTACCTGGACCGTCGCTACGGCCGGCGCAGGCGGGGTGACCACGACCGGGGGGGCCGGAGGGGCTACCCCGCCGAGCGCCGCCAGTATGGACCTGAGGAGGGAGTTCGCGTAGTCGACCTGCTTCACCAGCACCTCCAGTAGCTCGTCTATCCTAGTCAGCGCGTCGAGTACCTGGTACCACCTGTGGGGAGGGACCTCGGCCTCCCCGTCTACCCTGACGCTCATCCTACCCCTGCCCTCACCCTGCCGAATAGGTCGTACCTCTCAGCGAGGGAGCGCTCCTCGTAGGTGAGCTCCGCGGGTAGCCACGCCACCCTCTCCCTGAGCGTCAGCCTACCGATGCCGTACACCAGCCTGACCCTGTACTCCCCGGCTACCCTCGCGTCGAGGGTAGCCTCCAGCTTGCTCAGGGCTACGACCCTCACCGGGGCCTCGTAGCTCAGGGACGGTAGGCAGTAGAGGTCCAGCTCCATGACGTCAACGTCGTCCCTAACGACCGTGAGGTAGGCGGACGCTGGCGAGGCGGGCCTCTCCGCGGAGACCCCCAGTAGCACTACCTTCCTACCCTTCGGTACGACCACCCTAGCGGCCGACCCCGAGGAGGTCAGCCTAACCGCGACCTCCCTGAGCTCCTCCACCCCCGAGCGGATGTCGAAGGGCTCGGGGACCGAGAGCCTCAGCGACTCCGCGAGCCCGTACCTCGCGGCTAGGTCGGCCTCGTCGGCCGAGAGCGGTAGCCCGAGCTGGAGCTTCATCGCTACCGTGGGCCTGAAGACGGTCACCCTGTGCCTCCACTGGAACGCGGTCTGCGCGGACGGCGCGGTTACCCTCAGGGTAGCCCTCCTAGTAGCGGGGAGCCTCACGGCCTCCTCGAAGTCGAGCCCCCTAGCGCTCGACAGGTCGTCGAGCCTAGCCGCGTCCGTGTAGCCGTCCACGTCGGCGTGGAAGACGAGGCCGCTGACCCGGCTGAAGCTTAGCCCGTTGAGCACGAGGACGTATGGGTCGAAGCCGGAGTACTCCGCCACCTTGGTGTCGCCCGCTATCAGGTCCACGGGCCTAGCGGAGAGGAAGCTCTCGGGTGGGTACCTGACCACCCGCCTAACGTCGATGCTCACGCTCACCACTAACCACCGGGGAAACCACTCCTCCAGGCCTTTTAAGCACCGAAGCCCGCCAGCCGATGTGCGAAAGCTGTGTACTACGGCTACTCTCCTAGGTAGACTACCCGTAGGCTACAGAGTAGGGAAAGGGGTCGAACGAAAAAGCTACTGGGGCTTCGGGGCCTACCTCAGCACGAACTTTATGCCGTAGACGTGGACCTCGATCCCGTTGGCGGGTATGGAGGTGCCGTTGTCTATTACCTGTACAGCCCCCTTGACACCGTGGAAGAGCACCGGCTTGGCGAGGGGCGTCGGTCCTGCGCGCTTGAGCGTCTCGTACACCGAGAGGTCGTAGAGCATCGCCGGCGGGAAGAAGTTCCTCTCCGGTAGCGGCCTCGTGGTGAACTCCGGGTTGGTTACCCTACCCTCTATGAACAGCCTGATGGCCCTGCTGTTGGCGTGCGGTATAACGCCTAGGTGGGTCACCAGGTAGGCCGCCTCCTTGTTCACTAGGTTCCAGGTTAGCTCCATCCACGGGTACTGGGCGTAGGCGTCGTAGTCGAACTCGTACCACGTGTTGGGGGTCGTAGCCTGCCTGTTCCTAGCGTAGGTCACCCACGGGAATACCTGGGGCTTGCCCTGCCTAAGGCCTCCGGGTAGCTCGTCCCACGTGTCCAGCCTGACGGGTACGGACTTGTAGTAGACGTCCCTGTCCAGGCTGAAGGACTCGCTGACCACCGGCGTACCGACTACCTCGACTAGCTTCTCGGCGCCCCTGACCCTAGCGGCCTTCAGGACGATCGTGTAGTCCTCCGCTATGTCCTCGTCCGCGACGGTCTTGACGGCTAGCCTCTGGCCCCTAGCTACCTTCGGGCATATCCCCTCCAGCACCGAGGGGGTCCTACCGGTTATAGGCCTGTGGAGGTAGGGGATGCCGAGGTCCAGCGCCCTGCTGACGTTCAGCGGGTGCTCGGCTGGCGCCATAACGGAGTTTATCCTGAGGGACTCGTACTCGTTGCCCTCTACCATCAGCGTTACGTACCTGAGCTTCTTAACGGTCTTCGTGGTGGCGTCTACAGGTGGTATCAGCTCGATCCTGAAGACCTCTAGGACCTCGTCGGGCGGTAGCTCGTAGGCTGGGCTTATCCACTCCTCGCCAGCGGTCTGCGTCCCCGTGTGCTTGAACACCAGCTCTACCACCGGGTCCCAGACTGACGTAGGTCTCACCTCACCGTGGTTGGCGCTACGGCGTATTTAAGGTTTAGTAACTATTCCCTACGGGATGGGGCTTGGGGAGGAGCTCGCCCACCCAGAGCAGGATAGTCATCCACGTAGACCCACCGCTCTACAGGAGGTTCTACGAGGTGAAGAGGCAGGTGAGGAGGTTCGCGGGTAGGAGCCTATCCAACGGCGAGTTCCTAGAGCTCATGCTCAGGGCTACCGAGGGCTGGGTAGCTGAGGAGAGGCGCCGCAGGACGGTTACCACCTACTAGGTGCGACAGTCTGCTCGGTAGACTGCCCGTGGACTACTGCTAGAGCAGTAGGCCGGCTAGGAAGCCGGTCAGCCCTGCGGCTAGGGCCGCGCTCTGCTCGGGCTTAACCTCCCTCTTGAGGTACTTGGCGAGGTACTCGGGCGCCCTGGTGGCGATCACGTACGCTAGCACACCCGAGACGAACGCTAGAGCTAGGGCCCTCTCGAGCCCTGGGTTCGGGTACCTGAACTGCGTGTAGCTGTACTCCCTACCGCACCTCGGGCACCTAACCCGGTCCGAGTACGCGAACATCCTGAACCCGCACCCAGTACATACGAGGACTGGGTACTTATAACCCTTTCTTATCCTAGCGTAGACCTCCTCGAACGTCCTAGCGAACTCCTCGGCCTGCCTAGTTGATACGGGGACCCCGAAGTACTCGTGCAGGTGGTGGGCCATCTCGTGGGCTACGACCCTCACGACCGCGTCCTCCGGTAGGTCCACCGGGAGGTAGATGGTGCCGCCGCTGTAGAGCGGCTCCCCGCCGAGGGTGAGGGCTACCCTAGGGGGAGGGACCCCGAGCCTGCTGGATATGTCCCGGACGACCTCGACCGCCAGCCTGACTACCTCGCTCACGCTACCACCGGGCTACCGAGGGACTCCCTGTAGGCCTTGGCTAGGGAGCTGACCAGGGAGACGATGAACCTCGATACGTTCGGGTACCTGGTGAGGTACGCGTACGTCCTCCTAAGCCCGCACTCCCTCGCGATAGCCACCGCGTCCTCGTACGTCAGCTCCGCGTCCGCGCCCATACCCGCGAGGAGGGTTACTAGGGCCCCGACCACCCTAGCCGTCAGCCCGTCGCTCTCCACGGCCGCTAGGACCCTGCCGGGGTCCAGCGCGTCCGGGTTCTCCTCTAGGTACCGCAGGGCTATGCTGAACGTCCTCTCCCTCAGCTCCCTAACGGACCTAACGCCCGCGAGCTCGCCGGGGTCTACCCTGAGCCCCGCGTCCCTAGCGGCCTCGAGGACCCTCCTGTACAGGTACCTGTCCACTATGAGGTCCTCCAAGGCCGCTAGGAAGTGGTTGCTGTGCTTTCTACAGACCTCCCGAGCCCTCTCCGCTACCCTGCCCGCCACCCTGCCCACCCACGATCTGCCTGAGGACCTCCAGCTCCTTCGGCTGTACCCCGCCGCTCAGGGCCGCTATGGCCGCGTCCATGAGCTTCATCAGGACGGCGAAGGCCATCTCGGCCTGCTTGGTCCTAGCCTCGGCTATCTTCTCGCTCCTCGCGAGCTTCCTCCTCAGCAACTCTTTGTACCTCCTCCTCAGCTCCTCGAGCTCCCTCCTGCGGGCCTCCTCCATCTCCTGCCTAAGCCTGTTAAGCTCCTCCACCGTGACTACCTTCGGCTTGACCTCGTACCCTAGGGCCTCCCACCTCCTCCTGAGCTCCTCGAGCTCCTCAGGCCTCGGTGGGGAGGTCGGCTCGGAGGACCTCACAACCTTGTAGCCCAGCATGCTGAGGACGTCCGCGAGACCCTCGACCTCCCGCTTGAGGGTCGTGATGTCGTTCCTCAGCCTCTCGGCTAGCCCGGTAGCCCTCCCCGCACCCCCGAGCTCCTCGACCTCCTCGGAGACCTGCCTCGGCTGTCTGCTCAGCTCGTCGAGCCTCCTCCTCAGCTCCTCCAGCCCCGACCTCAGGGACTCGACCGTGCTTAGTATCGGCTGGAGGGACCTCTCCACCTCCTCGGCCCTCACCTCCTTCAGGCTCTCTATCTCTTGGTTGAGCCTGTTTATCTGCTCCACCACCGAGCTCAGCGCGCTCTGCAGTTGCCTCGCGGTCTCGTCCTGCCCGAGCAGGGCCTTGATCGTCATCAGGGACTCCGCCAGCGCCACCAGCCTCTCCCTGTACGGGTCCCTACTTAGTTGCTTCAGCAGTGCCGTAGCTACCACCGGGGCTACCGCCTGCTGGAACTGCGCGGGGGCCTTCTCGAGGCCCTGGCCGGCCGCCGCGATGAGGCTGATGGCCTTCTCCACGTCCTCGCCCTCGCTGAACTCGGAGAAGAGGCTGAGCGCAAGCCTAGCGTCCTCCTCGCCGACCCCGAGCCTCCTCGCTACCGCCTTGGCGAGCTCCTCGCTCACCCCGCCCTCACCTCCCCCTCCTCCCTCTCTACCTCCCTCTCCTCACCCCCAGCCTCCCTCCGGGGCGGTGGGAGGGACATGAGGGACTCGACCATGGCGTACTGCGAGGCTAGGCTGAGGTACTCCTCCAGTAGCCCGTACCTGGATATGATGTTGTGGGCTATCTGGAGCTGGGCGGCTACGCTCCTGAGTTGCTTCCTCAGGGCGCTCGCTATGAAGGCCATCACCTTCAGTGCGTTCCTGTACCTAGTCAGCTCGGCCTCCCGCTCCATGATTGCCTTAGCGCTGTCCGAGCTGGCCTCGATCATGGCCGAGAGGCTCCGCACGACGAACCTGACGAAGTTGTTGGCGTCGGCGAACTCGGCCACCTTCATAGGGATGTCCTTCGGGTCCACCTTCGCGAACTGGAAGGCCGCCACCGTCGAGAACCAGCCTATGTTCACCAGCGCGTCGGTGAACCACCTAGTCTTCTCCGTTACGGACTTGAGGATCGCGGAGTACTCCTCCCCGAGGACCTTGAGGACCTCGGCTACCCCTCCAGCCCCCCTACCGCTCCGCAGGGTGGGGAACTCCCTGAAATCGCCCAGCTCCCTCCTCCTCCTAGCCTGCTCGGAGTATATCTGCTGGGCTAGCTCGCTCAGCTCTGGCGCGATGGTCTCGCTCCTCTTGCCGAGCATGGCGCGCCACCTACCCGTCTTAACCTCGGGGTAGACCCTCCAGCCCTCGTTCACGCGCCTGAGTAGCTCCTCCGCCGTCTCGATAACCACCTACGCCACCACTTGGCGTTGGCGTTAGGAGCTTATAAGCTTGGCGTAGTCCTTGGCGTAGCCCGTGGCGTTGGACTTAGCGTAGACGCCAAAGCACCTTGGCGTAGACGCGCCAAAAGCCTACGCCAAAATGCCTTGGCGTAGAGCCAAAGCATACGCTAAGTAATTAGCACGGGAACTCTCCTAGGTAGACTACCCGTGAGTTTCCTTATAAACCCCCCTACCTATACCCCCTTTGGGTATTCATTGTGTATTATTGGGTTAGCAGTAGCGAGCCTATGGTAGTAACTATGTGTATTATGTGAGAAAAGCATAAGTACCCCTACTACATAAGTAATAGTGAAGGTGAAACAATGCTAAGCCTTAAGATGGTGGCCGGGATGGTGGTAGCCTCTAACGTGGTCTATGTGAACACTATACCTACCCGTAGCACGCCATGGATGGTAGCCTACGAGATCACGCCTGAAGTCCATGAGTTTGAGGCATCCGAAACTACCATTAACTTCCTTGAGTCCGTAAAGAGGGAGGTGCTAAGCCTACCGGCTAAGGTCTCTATCCCCGCCGTAGGATCGGCGCTACCTAGGTACTACATGGTAGTCCTTGAGGACGTTGATACTATCAAGGTAGTTGACATTGTTGGAATTAGAAGAGATGGTAGCCCAACTAAGTGGAACTACGGGTACGGCTACTGGCACCCGCAGTGCCAGCTTGATATCGCGTCTATACTGGAGGCCGAGGTAAAGCGTATTAGAAAAGCTCTGGAAAAGGTAAAGCAGGCCCAGGAGCAGAAGGTAGAGGTACAAGCTTAAAACGTTTTTACCTCTCTTTTAGCCCGTTTACCCTATTCTATTTTCACAACTATGTTTATCCCTAGCTCCATGAATCCTTATAAATCCCCCTCCCCTTAGTACCCCTTCAGTACTCTAAGGCTATTACGTTCTGTACTACGTAATACGCACCGTAATACAAAAAGAAGTTTATGTGGGAAAAGTATAAATACCCCTACAGCACAGTCTATTGTGAGGGTGAAAACGTGAGGTATAGGGTAGTAGCGGATGTAGAGAAGCTAGAGAGGGTAGAAGTAAGGGGAGAGAGGCGAGTGCAGATCGGCGAGTGGTTCGATGATGTAACTACAGAATTCGACGACCTCAAGCAGTACATCGTGAACCTTAAGGACCTCGGCGAGTTCTTTAGCGAGTCAGTTATCTTGGTGTGCGCAATAGACTTGAGCGGGGAGAAGCTGTACGTGATAACTGTATCAGACGCCCCGGTCAAGCACAAAGATGTCCTAGAGGTCTGGGCGTTCAAGCTGGAGAGGGTCGAGTAATAAGTATGTAAGCTGTATGTAAGCTCAATGCTTTTTCCTTATACTTTATATAGAAAAGCTTTAAGCTTAAGTAAAAAGATATTAGTCTTAGACGAAAGATATTGTGTCATTGATTAGATTGTTTAGCCATTCCGCAACTTTCTTAACGTAATTCTTAACGTCCTCCGCGCTGTTTATACTCTCGATCATCTCGTTCCATAGGAAGCTCGGCGTCTCTGGGCTGTAGTCGTTGAAGCACAGCGACAGCACATCGTCTCTGCCAGTACCGTTCCACGACATCCTCACTTTGAACACTTCTATACATAGAGGTAGCTTTGAATCGTAGGCCCACCACACGCGGATAACTCTCTTGACGTAGTTTCCATACGGATAGATTGGATACCAGGTCTTCTCTACCTCTACTGCGTCAATCTCTTCATTCTCGTCCAGCTTCCACTCGATGCTATACTTTGTTTTCTCCTCCTCAACCCAGAACTCACGTTTTAACTCCTGGGCCACTGCTTTCACCCTCACTACAGTATGTGCAGTAGGGGTATATATACTTTTCGCACATAATACACTATTTGTATTACGTAGCGTAGAGCCCTGGCGTAGCCCCGGCGTTACGCCAGCGTTACGCCAAGGAGTAGGCCCGGGGGCTGGCGCGGCGTGCTAGAAGTTGCGCTAGAAGCTACTGCAGTTTCCAGCCCAGCGCCCTACGCCGCCCCCTAGTTAGCGCTGGCGCATGGCGTACTAGAAGCTACGCTAAAGCTATGATACGTTGAGGATATAGGAATTACCGCGGCCAGGCTCTACTCCATGCTACAGAAATAGAAACATTTGTGTTTCACCCTCACCTAGAACTGTGCTAAAGGGGTTAATAAGCTTTTCGCCCGTAATACACATTTTGTATTACGGAGGCCCCGCTCAGCACCCACGTAATACAGCACGTTATACAAAACGTACCCTAGGCTGGTAAGGGATAAGTACCCCCTCAGCACAGTTAGTAGTGAGGGTGAGACACAAATGGTCGCCAGAACCTCCGTAGTAAGATCAACAACAATATACGTAAACACGTGGCCAACCACGAACACCCCGTGGGTAGTAGTGCATGAACTCACGGGCGCGGGTTTCGAGGCCAGCGAGGAGACCGTAGTATTCCTAAGTGGAATAGTAGAAAAGCTGAGGAACCTACCGGTGAGGGTGAGGCTACCTAAGTACCTCAGCGAGTTGAGTCTACCTAGGTACTACGCGGTATACTTATCAAACCTTGCAGACTTTGAAATCGTTGACGTTATAGGCGTGAGGAGAGACGGTAGGCCGACCAAGTGGAGCTATCGCCTAGGCTACTGGCACCCAACATGCACTTGGAAGATAATAAGCGCTATTGAGAGGGAAATCGAGGATATAAAAAGTAAACTTCAGCAGGCCCAAGAGCAGAAGGCCGAGGCCTAACCTATAACTACAAAGCCTTTTTCCTCTCTACTCTCTTCAACCTCTTCTAGCTTTATTCTCCTAGTAGACTAATTTACTCTCTATAAGCCCCCCTCTCTATACCCCCTTTAGTGCTCAATTGCGTATTACGTGGGTACCCACTAGGCGGTTACGTAGTACAAAATGTGTGTTATGTGAGTAAAGTATAAATACCCCCACTACATAATTAGTGGTGAAGGTGAAACGGATGGAAACAAAGCGGGAGTTCTGGGTTGAGGAGGAGAAAAGCAAATATGTAATAGAGTGGAGGCTGAACGAGAGTGAAGAGGTTGACGCAGTAGAGGTAGAGAGGATTTGGTATCCAATCTATCCGTATGGAAACTACGTTAAGAGAGTTATCCGCGTGTGGTGGGTTAACGATTCAAGGCTACCTCTATGTATAGAAGTGTTCAAGGTGAGGATGTCATGGGACGGCACTGGCAGAGACGATATGCTGTCGCTGTGCTTCAACGACTACTCCCCCGAGACACCAGCATTCCTATGGAACGAAAAGCTGGAGGACATAAACAGCGCGGAGGACGTTAAGAATTACGTTAAGAGTGTTGCGGAGTGGATAAACAATCTAATAAACGACACAATATCTTTCGTTTAAGACTTAATATCTTTTTACTTAAGCTTAAAGCTTTTTAGTCCTTTAGCATCTCTTTGTAGACTACCTACTCTTTATAAACCCCCTCCCCCTTAGTACACCTTCAGTACTAAGTACGTATTACGTAGAGGCTACGTAATACGCTCCGTAGTACAAAAAGTGCTCTGTGTGAGAAAAGCTTATTAACCCCTACTGCACATACTGTAGTGAGGGTGAAAGCAGGTGAGCTCGGTAGAGGAGGTAAAGAGGGTTGCGGAGGAGACGCTGAAGGCGGTAGAGGAGGCCATAAAGAGGATGGAGGAGTGGAAGATCGAAGAATTGAGAGAGAAAATGAGAAAGGCGTGGAGTATTCGGGATGACCTAGTGAACTGGTTGGGGAGGTCTATGAGCAAGTTCTGGTTGAAG
>Ga0185307_1002191_pt1 | contig 10283 bp, 15 predicted proteins | sample LHCtaG_FD_128010 | JGI IMG/M metagenome (GOLD analysis project Ga0185307, IMG submission 128010) | Hot spring microbial communities from Little Hot Creek, USA to study Microbial Dark Matter (Phase II) - LHC4sed_matched (SPADES... | ecosystem: Environmental > Aquatic > Thermal springs > Hot... | reverse complement strand
GGTTTGAAGAGGGCAATAGTGGAGGAGGCTTTAACTGAATACCTGAAGGGCGAAGCATAACTTGGATTCCAACAATACATACAAGTGAGGGAGTAATTGTTGAAGAGATATATAGCTGGAATCATCATCCTATCAGCATCCATATTCGGCATGATAATCCTATTCTACTGGTCTCTATCGATGATTGCAAGTGGAAAGATACCACTCTACAAAGTTCCACAGCTCATGATGGAAACCATAGCAATATTCCTAATACTGACAGTGATACTCATGGTTGGTCTACTCCTCATATCAATGCCACAATGCAAATACATAAAGCTGAGAAGTGAGGAGAAATGAGCAGGAAGAGGAGGAGGGGGGATAACGTGAATAATAGCAACGAGAAAATCAGGAAGAAAAACAAGTGTAGCATAGAGACATGTACAGAGACGGTTTTTGGCTCCAGAAAGGATGTAGGATACTGCCGCCTACACCTATACCAGCTACTCCTCAGAGATGAAGCCAACAAATGCATGAACTGCGAATATGCAAAGGTAGATGAGGAATCGAAGGGAAACATATGGTGCGAGAAATACCTGATATTCCTGAACCCCAACTGGAATTGCAGAAAAGTGAAAGAACACTACCCATCCATACTGGAAGCAGTAAAACCGCCAAAAATGAGAAAAATTAATAAAGACGACACCATAAATAGTAAAGTCTAGGTGGTAACGATGACTGAAATCCAATGTTTAAACTGCAAACATGCAGAAATAAACCGTAGCGAACTCTCACCAAACAACATATTCATAAAATGTGGCAAAGGAAAATTCAATGGAAAATGGAAATTCATGAAAATTGGAAGAGACACACTGAAGAACTGCCCACTATTCGAACAGAAATAAAAGTTGTTTTCCATCAATCGATACTTGAGTATCACACCAAAGATTCATCTCTCTTAACAAAAAAAGCTAGACTTAGGATTGCAGTTGCAACCTCCACTTAACGTGAACCCCCCGTTTAACGCTTCATCACGACCCTCCCCTTCTGAAATATGAAATTTGAAACTCGCATTTTCTTACCCCAAATTTTTTTACTTATGTAAAATATTTTTTTAGTATTTGACTATTATTTTTACTTATCGTATTTTATTTATTTTATTTATTTTTTATTATTTATCTTATTTAAGTAAGTAATAAATTTTTCGCCTATCAATACTTTTTCATATTAAGCGAGGTGGTATCATTAAATTTTTATTTTTTCAATCATCATTTGATGATAGAGGTGGTTTACATTTGTCAAAGAGGAATTATTCATATATAAAAATGGAGGGGGGAGGGGGTAACTGTTTTCTTTTTATTTCACATTTCAGAAGGGGGGAGTGGTGATGAACCTTTAAGTGACCCCCTCACGTTAAGCGGGGTTTCCATCATCAGTTCATCATCAAATTTGACCATCAGTTTACCACCATGAAAAATGAGGGGGTTAATCGAAAGCCTTAAATATACTACCTCACTTAATTTATATGGGGTATTTAACTTGAATCTTGAGTACTTCTTTAGGAAGAAGGTTGAAGAGATAAGGCAGACGGTGTCTAAACTTAAGAATCCAGCGGTTTTCGATTTGAAGTATGTTCCAAATAGCATCTATATTAGGAAGGAGCTTGAAGCTGTGGTTGAGAAGATTGCCCAGTACAATGTCATGAATGTTCCAAGCCACATTATCATTTTTGGTTCTAGGGGGAGTGGGAAGACTGTTTCCATCCTATACCTGCTGAAGGTTCTTCAGAGGGAGGGTGGACTTAAAACGTTCTATGTGAAGGCTAGGGAGAATCCTTCGAGCTATAGAATCTACATGAAGATGGCTGGGGTTGAGAAGATTGGTCACAGCCCAAATGAGTTGATGCAGAAGGCTCTTGAAACTTATGGTGAGAGGAGCGTGATAGTGATTGATGATGCAGACTTCATGGAGGACTTCAACATCCTCTACACCTTTACGAGGAGCAGTAACGCTTCAATAATCCTCCTCACACAGAACATCCAGTTAATCAATAGGATTGATGAGTCAACGTATAGCAGCATGTTACCATCGAAAATCTACTTTGCAGACTACAATCCAGATGAAATATACCAGATAATGAGGATGAGGGCTGAGGAGGGACTCCACAACTGGGATGACAAGGCATTGAAGCTTGCATCGGCAATAATCGTGAGAGATTATAGAAGCGACACGAGAATAGCAATACTCTCACTCCTAAAACTTGCAATACTGGGGAAATGGGATGAAGAAACAGTGAAAAAGGCAATTGAAGAAGCATCAAGGGAGGTTGAATCCATAACCCTAAGAGAGCTTAAAGACAGAGACTTAATAGCACTATACATAGTGTCAAAAACAAAGGAGACAAGCAAGGCATACCCAATATTCACAGCATACACATCGAGATATGAAGGCAGATTCCTAACGAAACCAACATTCTTCAGAACACTAAACTACCTCCAAAACCTAGGGCTAATAACACAAATCAAAAAGAGAGTTGGAAAAAGCTTCACAATAGAAGTGGAAACACTAATAGACCAAAAGATGATTGAAAAAGAAATAGAAGAAAGGTTTGGTGGGACATTAAAATGGAAACAGACCTGAACAACCACAGAAGAATCTACAAATGCAAGAAATGCAGAGAACTCATGACTGAAGACGACATCATAATCCTCTACATATCTGGAAGAGAAGTCAAAAGATGCCCATTCTGCGGAAGAATAGGCACACTGAGAAGAATGAAGAAAATTGGGAGAATATCGGGGAGAGAAGCAATAATCTGAAAAGGGGTAATGCTCAATGCCCAGACTCATACTCTGCCCAAAATGCAATACACCCATACACCTAACGGTTGAACGTGACACAACCATCAACTGCCCAAAATGTGGAAAAGCCATATCAATACACTTCAAAACAGATGAAAACCCATTCAAAATAGTTGGATGCCCAAAATGCGGAAACCTACAAATCGTCAAAGCAAGAAAAACCTTCAAATGCAGATACTGCGGCTACACCATACAAATGCACAAGCTGAGAATATATGCATCAGCAAAAACAAGCAGAGAAGCATCCCAAAAAATCATGCTCATAAAAAGAGAGCTACATAAAAAGTGAAAACATTTTTATCGTCCTTCCTCCAATCTTTTTTTGAAGTGGAATCATGAACAAGAAGAATGATACTCAGGTATCATGGGAAGATGTGGAAAAAATCTATGAAGAAGCCCTAAAAGACTTCACAGAACTTGAAGAGCTTGGTGCAAGATGCATACTTGGAATCCCTGTCAGTCTTCCCAAAAAAATATTCATAGACAGATATGAATACACCGTGGAGAATCGTGTAGGAAGCCCAGAAGCAGTTTTACAGAACATGATTTACCATGCAAAGGACGTTCTAGTAGAATGTGCAAAAATAACCGCAAAGGATTGGGTTTTGAAATCCATAATTAAACGTTCAGGAAGAAATTGCTTTGCATCATGGAATTGGAGCCCACTAGAAGGTGAATGCACAATATACAAGTACAACCCATTAACAAAGAAGAAAATTGACCAGAAAGACATTCCATGTCCAAGAGACGAGGAAGCTCATGTGCTTGCAAACTTCACTGCGGTAAACGAAATGGGGAGGCTTAGCTGGATAAATGAGTGTCTACTAGAGGCGAGAAACATCATAAGTAAATGCAGCTATGTCAAGGGAGTAGGAGTGATAGTTGAGAAGGTCTGGGATTTGGAGGAAGAGGCAGAGAAGTGGTATGGTTCACTAAAGGAGAAATGGGAAAAACTATACGAGAAATACTCATTCAAAAAATAAAAGTATTTTAGTAACGAAGGAAAAATAGTTTTTGGGAGTTCAACATGGCATTCCTTGCTGGAGCATTAACATGGATTGCAACCAACTGGATAGCAGTCCTGAAGGTTATGGGAGTGATAATGGCTGGAATACTTGGAGGATGGTCTGTCTGGCAGGGAATACAGACGATAACCACAATTTCTACAGCAATGCAACAAGCATTCCAAATGTTCGGAGTAATGTTCACCACAATGTTCATTCTCTTCGTCTTCTACATGATTTATCAGGCATTCACATCGTTCATGGGGATGTTCAGGGCAGAAGAGGAATGAACTCTCTACAGTGGACATCCAATCGTCTAGGTGATGTTGATGAACCTTAACTGGATACTCAAGTATCCAAACGTCATTGGATACAGCAACACTCCAAAGAGGAAAATTGTGAGGGGATTTGAAACTGGGGAGTGGGCTATTAGAATATATGTTTCAAGGAAGATTCCAGAATATATGCTTGAGCCAGATGAAGTAATACCGAAGACCATTGGAGGGTTGAAGACGGATGTCGTTGAGATTGGGAGGTTGAAGACTGTGCAGAGGCAATTGACGAAGCTTAGACCTTCACCGTGCGGTGTAAGTGTTGGTAGGAGTGATATGAGGGTTGCGGGGACGCTTGGATGGTATGTGGTAGACTCAAATTTAAACATGTATATGATGAGCAACTATCATCTCTTCGGGAGCCCATCTGGTGGCGGGGAAATATATGTGGTTCAACCATCACTGATAGATGGAGGCACACCTGAAGATGTCATTGGCAGAGTGTATTACGGAATCCCATATGGAGATAGGGGAAACAAGGTTGATGTTTCAATAGCAGAGATACTGAATGTAGGAGACGTATACATGAGCATACTTGAAATTGGAGGTGTAACTGGCGTTGGAAGCCCAGTGTTGGATGAGATTGTTCAGAAGATGAGTCGAACTACGGGCTATAATGTTGGAAGGGTGTTTGATGAAAGTGCAACAGTAAATGTATCCTACAACTCACAACTCATAGAGTTCACAGATGTATTCATCGTTAAAGGAGTAGACATAGTTGCAGATGGGGATAGTGGAAGCCCAGTTCTGGGAATGAACAACACGTTTTACGGTTTACTCTTCGCTGGAAACGATGAGGGGACGGCATACGTTGCATGCAAGGCTCTAAACATTGAATCTGAACTGAGCAATGCACTTGGAAGAACATTCAAGATTCTATGTGTGAACAGCCCAAAACCATATCAAGTTGAGATTATAACAGTCTATAGAACTCCTGAAACCTATGAAATCATGATGAGCATGATGAACATCATGTTCGTCATGATGTTCATCCTCATGTTCACATCTCAAATCACAAGGACGATTAGGGACGTTGCAACCATCTAGGAATATTGAGGTGATTGACTCAAAATATATAAAGAAAGAAGGAGAGTTAAAATATGGTTGAGGCAATGTCAGAGAGAATAATATTTCCACTTAAGGAGTACAGTATTCCTTGGAATTGGCAGATAAATGATTATGGTGCAACGGCAGATTTCCCCACTCAGCCAAGCAATGTTAGGATAGTTTTCACGTTGCATGAGGCAATTGCATGGAATTTTGGATTCCCAATATATGGCACTCCAGAATCCCCATTATATGACACGATAGTTGTAATGGTGAATGGAAATGAGGTTTTGAAGGTTGAACCCCTTCCTCCCGCTGGAAACCCGCTTCCATACACGTTCACCACAGACAATGTAGCCTCATACCTCCAGCAGGGGAGGAACACTTTCACATTGAGGTTTGTGAAGCATGATTGGCTTTGGCAGACACATACATTCAAAGTCAATGTGAAGGTTCAGAGTGACGTAACTCCAGAGAACATAACCCAGATAACTGAGGGTGCACTTGTACCTGACATATGGTCATATATGATGCAATTCATGATGGGATTCCTATTCTTCTTCCTCATGATGGCTATGTTCAGCATGATGATGAACATGTTTCCAAGAATCATTCCAAAAGCTAAAAGGATTAAGCTTCCAAAAATGCCAAAACCAGAAAAGAGGGAGGAAAAAAAGGAGGGGTTGACGTACTACATGTGAAGGTGATGTTGAATGTCAATGATAATTGGGGCTGATGCAACCATAGCTACAACGGTAACTGCGGATGAAGTGAGGGTAGTCAATGATGCAACTCTCACAGTTACAGGCACACTTACATGCAAGAAACTCATAGTTGAAAGTGGGAGGACGGTGCTTGAAGGTTCAGGAGCAATAAACGTAGTGGAGGAAGTTCCAAAGCCACCCCCAATAATGATTACAATGCAATATATTATGCTTGCATTCATGATGCTATCCTTCTTCTATCTCACACTCATCATGATAAAGGGGATAACCCTCAAAAAACGAGAACCTGAAGGAAAGATATTTTAAGAAAGATTAGGTAATTATTGCTTGGTAGATTAAATATGCCAACAGTAAAGATTACAGCAGATAGAATTACGTTAGCCGCATTAACAGCAAACCCAACAACAGTAGCGGCTGGAGACGTATGGTATAATCAAAACTTCATTGGACTGTACCTAGCCGTAGACACAGTTCCAGCAAATGCAAAACTGATAAGACCACCACCATTCACACAGACAGACCTCGCAGACAGCTGTATAATAGAATCGAAAATAGCTAATGGAGCGGTTACAACTGCAAAAATCGCCGATAGTGCAATAACATCTGCAAAAATCGCTGATGGACAGATTACAACTGCAAAAATCGCAGACAGTGCGATAACTGGAGCTAAGCTTGCAGCATCGGCAGTGGTGGTAGGCAAAATTGCAGCTGGAGCAGTAGGCACAACTGAGCTTGCAGACTTATCTGTAACGACAGCGAAGATTGCAGATGGTGCGATAACAACTGCGAAGATTGGAGATGGTCAAGTTACATCTGCAAAGATTGTGGATAGTGCAATTACATCTACAAAGATTGCAGATGGTGCGATAACAACTGCAAAACTTGCCGCATCAGCAGTTACAACTGACAAAATCGCAGACGGTGCAATAACTGGAGCTAAGCTTGCAGCATCAGCTGTAGTGGCAGGGAAAATCGCCGCTGGAGCTGTTGGAACAACTGAGCTTGCAAACTCATGTGTAACATCTGCAAAGATTGCAGATAGTGCAATTACAACTGCGAAGATTGCGGATGGAGCGGTTACAGATGCAAAGATTGCTAGTGGTGTAAGCCCGGGGAAGATTGCAGCTGGAAACTTGAATCTTGGAACAGGCACGATAACATGTGGACAGATAAATGTTGGAGACATCGTGTTGAGGTATGGATGGGTTATTAGGGAGTATGAGGATAGGCTTGAGATATTGAAGGATGGAAGATTAGTGTATAGGATTAAAGCCTAGAGTCAAACGAAACCTATACATATTCGTATGTGGAGTTTTATTTAGCTATGAGTAGGATTGGATGGATTAGCCCCTCACCACTACTTCCCACTGGAATTGGCAAGGTTTCAAGATATCTTATAGATGGACTTGTCAGGGATGGATTTGAGGTTGCATGTCTAAATCCTCAGTATGGTGGTAAGCCGATTACGATTGATGGAGTGATGCATTATCCATGGGTTGAAGATGGGCTTATATATCCATTTCTGGATGTTTTCAAGCCTGATGTGGTTGTGATATATTTCAGCACATGGGTTTCACCATACAAGGAGATTGGGCGTATATGTGAAAGGAAGAATATAAAGGCAATGTTTTACTGTACAGTTGAGTATTCAGTTTTAAGCCCAATATATTTCGAGGCGTTGCTTGGATGTAACTATGCAATTACACCGTCAAACTATGGTAGAATGGTTCTATGCAGAAATCTTCCTGAGGATAAGGTCATGGTTGTTCCGCATGGCGTTGACTTCACAATATATAAGCCAATGAGTCCGAAGCCGAGGTTTGAGGGTTTTGAGGATAAATTCGTTTTTGGAATGGTTGCGAGAAACAATATACGTAAAGAGTTTCCAACACTTATGAAGGCATACTCAATGCTGCCTAAGGAAGTCAGAGATGAAAGCATACTATATCTACATACAAGTGTAGGCGAGGAAAATCTTGGAATACGTGGATGGGATATACCATACCTAGCAATGCACTTTGGAATACAGGGAAACGTGTTGTTGCCATCGGCGAAAGCAAATAGGTTCTTCGGCTACGATGAAACTGAAATGGCACAGATATATAATGCAATGGACGTCCATTGCCTGATAACGAGTGGAGAAGGCTTTGGACTGCCCATAATTGAAAGCCAAGCATGTGGAGTTCCAAACATACTTAGCAGAAACACATGCCTGCCAGAGGTTGGCGGTGAAGGTGCACTGTATGCGGATTGCTGGGAGGATGAGCAATATACAATTGAAAACTTTGTACTACGTACAACTAAGACGAGTGCCGTTAGAGAATGCATGGAAACATTGTTCTATGATGAAAACCTCAGGAGAAAGCTTAGGGAGAAGGCTATTGAAAATGCGAAAAAGTATACTTGGCGTAGAGCAGTAAACCAGTTAATTGTGGCAATAGAGGAGTGCATGAAGAGCGATAGGAGATTTGGAATGGAGATAATGCGAATGCAGAAGCCAATACTTGCAGAAGGCTACAGTGAGGAGAAGGCTAAACTCATACCGAGTGGGAGTGGATTATGCTTAGACCTTGGATGTGGACTTACCACTCCATATAAAAATGAGATTATACGTAGGGGATATGAGTATGTTGGGGTTGACATAAGGAAGAGCAGGAAGATAACTGTGCTTGCAGATGCACGATACCTTCCATTCAGAGACAAAGCATTCAAACTAATATGGGCAAGCGAATTGCTGGAGCATATACCCACAGGGGAGCAGTACAAGGTTCTCGAAGAATGCAGTAGGCTATCGGAGTTGACGATATTCACGTTTCCAAGGGAAGATACAGTTACATTCTGGCTTGACCCAACACATAACAGGATAGACTGGAGTGCCATTGAAAGATTTCCACATGAAAGAATAGATGAAAATGGAAAAATAATATTAAGAATGTTTCCCAAAAACAAATAGGGAAATGCATGTTCAAAAAATTAAGGAGACTCCTTGACAAAATAATTGTTAAGCTTATAATGGATGCAGTGCTAGAAGTGGATAGGCTTGAAATCAAAGTTGGGGGAAACACAGTTAGAATTGACGGTAACTCAATTACGCTTCAACCATTAACATCAAACCCAACACTTGCACAGGGGAAAATATGGTTTAGAAGCGACATACCAGCACTACTATACACTCCTGACGGTACAAACGTCAAATATGTTCAGCCAGCAGACTGGAATGACATAGCAAACAAGCCATCAACATTCCCACCGAGCTCACATACACATGTAACAAGCGATATAAGTGGATACTTCATACATATAGCAGGCGACGACACGGAGATAACATATACTGGAACAAGCTACCCAACATCAGACCAGAAATACTTCCTCATGAGCTTGGTGGCAGGTGCATTCCCACTCAACAAGCTTGCAGTCTCAGTTGAGGGGAAAGCGACCAGCGGATATACATTGACAGTAGGCGTATATGTTGATGGAACATTGAAAGCTGAAGCATCATGGACTGAGACAAGCTACACAGTGAAGGTCATATCACCAATAGACCTAAGCGGACTATCAACAACAACTACACATCAAATAGGAATAAGAATGAAGGTTACTGGAGGCACAGGCTATGTCAGAGCTGTCGACTTCTACTGGATGAGGTGATTAGTGTATGGCGATGCGAATATGTAGGTCATGCCAAGTATGCTATTCATGTCAATCATGTAATGTATCATGTTACTCATGTTACAGTTGCCAGTCATGTGTATCCTGCTATGGTTCATGTGTATCATGTCAATCATGTGTTGGATGCCAGTCATGTAATGTATCATGCTATAGCTGTTATGGATGTCAATCATGTGTATCCTGCTACGGTTCATGCCAAACATGTCAAAGTTGTGTGTCATGTCAGTCATGTAATGTATCATGTTACAATTGCTATGGATGCCAATCATGTGTATCCTGCTATGGAAGCTGTCAATCATGCCAGTCATGCGTGTCATGTCAATCATGTAATGTATCATGCTATAGCTGTTATGGATGTCAATCATGTGTATACTGTCAGAGTTGTGTAACGTGTGGAGTAAACGTGGTGGCAGAGTAGAGGTGAACACGTATGAGCTTTAGAAGAGGAGTTGTGAAGACCCCTAACATAAGGGATTTGGAATGTTATGGATGTCAATCATGCTACTCATGTTATGGTTCATGTGAATCATGCTATTCATGTGTGTCATGTCAGTCATGTAATGTATCATGCTATAGCTGTTATGGATGTCAATCATGCTACTCATGTTATGGAAGCTGTCAATCATGCCAGTCATGTGTGTCATGTCAGTTATGTAATGTATCATG
>Ga0185307_1002190_pt1 | contig 10291 bp, 11 predicted proteins | sample LHCtaG_FD_128010 | JGI IMG/M metagenome (GOLD analysis project Ga0185307, IMG submission 128010) | Hot spring microbial communities from Little Hot Creek, USA to study Microbial Dark Matter (Phase II) - LHC4sed_matched (SPADES... | ecosystem: Environmental > Aquatic > Thermal springs > Hot... | reverse complement strand
ATACAAAGGCAGGAACAGCAGCCCTAGAAAAGCCGCCCAAACACCGTCTTTTTAAAGATTGTTATTAGAATAATAGTTTGCTGGTTTTCCGTTAAGAAGTGTTAACAGAACATAAAAGCCCATAAGCCAAAAACCGGCCGGAAGATTTCTTATCAGGATTTGCTGCTAAAAAACTAATTTTCGCGGGAGTTGGAAAGTTTAAGTATATTTTTAAGCCGTTTCCAGGGAGATCTCCACCCCATTTTTGTTAGTTATTTATCAATTTATCCTTTGAGGGTTGGCGGGGTTTGTGCCTAGGCCTAGGAAGTATGCGGAAACAATAGTCAAGTCCTTCAGCCTTGAAAGGCAAGTGTATGAAAGGCTTAGACAAGCTCTAGCTATCCAGGGCAAGAGCATAAGCGAAGAGGTTAACGAGCTCTTGCGTAGGCGCTTGGCTGAAATTGAAGGTGAGGCTTCAACCAAAGACGCCCTAAACTATGAGGCTTTAAAGCGTGAACATGTAAAGCTGGCTGAGGAAGTTAACCGTCTAATTAAATTGTTTCAAAAAGACGGCACATACGACCAGTTAATGGTGATGGCTGCAGAACTAGGCCTAACACAGAACTAAACAACGCTGACCAAGTCATCGCCAAACTCATACAAAAATGGAACGAAGACAAAACAGCCCTCCACATATTCATAACCCTCATCGAAATATCAAAACAGATAAAAGCCATAGAGAAACAAGCAATAAAATTAATGGAAAAGTCGGAAGGATGAATATAAAGGGTCTGCTATTGCACACGCCTAAAAGGCATAGTCAAAAATACACTATGGCTTTTTAGACGTCATTTCATTGAGACTTGAAAATGAAAATTGACAAGTCAAACGAATGGTAACATGCAAAAAAGAGCGATAATTAAGGTTATAATGAAGGAAAAAATTGGCTCAGGAATTTTCGATGGATGCCAGCAAGGAAAAATAAAGGGAACTTTACGTTTAAATTGTTTATATGCGTCTCCGTGTTTTGATAACAGATGGCGCTCTTCATAAAAAGCAAGGGAGATATAGCCAAGGACTTGAATTATCCAAATAAATAGAATCTTGCTAACCATTTCTAGGAATGGCGCAACTTGTATAAGCATTAAGGAGTATCCAAATGTCGCAACTATTATGCCAAAATATTGCGGATGCCTCACAACTGAATACAATCCTGTTGTGATAAGCCTACCACGCATCCTTAGAAACTGAATACTGGCTGCCAAAAATAATATAACACCAGCAAATGCGATAATCCGACCGACCATAAGATGACTCGAAAATAATAAAAAGTTCATATCAACCAAAAAAGATTCTGGATGAATAACAAGCAGAGAGAAAAAATATATTGCCAAGGGAAAGAACATGACACCATGCCAAATACCCATCACCGGCACATACTGAATTATCAGAAGACAAAAACCAATTAAGCTTTCTACGATGCGAGTTACTTTCCGCTTCATGGAACAGGTTATAAAAACCCAGCGCTTAATAAATCATTTTCTATAATCATTATAACGTGATAACATCTAACTTGGTTATAGAGGTATTTCTTTGAACGAATATTCGTTTCCAGCTCCGAAAACATGCGCGCACAATGCCTATTCCTCCATGTAATAGGTTCAGTTGAGGTGGTGAAAGCGCACTAAGATTTTTATACGTATGCCGTTATAATCATAAGTCTAGGTGGAATAAATGAGGGGAACAAGGGCTATTAGTAGAATTGCCATTGTAGGTATAGTAATCGCTATAATTGTGGTAGCGGCTGTTGTGGGTTACTTTTTGATGCAACCGGCTAAGAAAGAAAGTGTTTTAATTATGGGGACGACGGACACCGTTGAATCTTGCCTTGATCCGGCACGGGCATACGACTACTTCGGCTGGGAGATAATTCAGGCTTTAGGCTCGGGGCTTGTGGAATATCGTCCTGGTGCAACTGGTGCAGCTGAAGATATTGTGCCGGCATTAGCAACGAGTTGGAGCGTTTCCTCAGACGGGCTGGTTTGGACTTTTAACTTGAGGCAAGGTGTCAAGTTTGATGATGGCACAGAGTTTAACGCCACGCATGTCAAGTACACATTTGATAGAGGCATGGGCATAGCTGATCCTGAAGGCCCGTTTGTTGGAATCGGCTACAGCGACATTATCGAAAATGTAACTGTTGTCAGCAAGTACGTTGTAAGGTTCTACCTAAAGATCCCGTTCTCCGCGTTTCTATCGTTGTTGGCTTGCCAAGCATCATACATTGTGGATCCGAAATATGCCCCGCCAGATCAAGTTGTTGAATATAAAGCGGGGGATGCGCGTGGCAGCCATCCAATGGGCTTAGGCCCCTACAGATTAACCAAGTGGACCAGAACAGCTGGCAGAGACCAGGAAATGGTGCTTGAAGCCAACCCGAATTACTGGAATGCTTCTGGAGGATATCCAAAAACCCAAAAGATTATAATTAAGTTCTATGCAGACTCTGCAAGCCTCGCTTTAGCTATTGATGCTGGAGAAATAGACATCGCCTTCAGGCAGCTTTCAGCAACGGATATAAACAATCTTAAGACAAAGACACATCTGAAAGTTTGGGAAGGAACAGGAGCATTCATCCAATATCTTGTTCTGCAAGAAAAACGCCCTCCATTTGACAATCCAACAGTCAGGAAAGCTGTAGCGGCAGCCATAAATAGAACAGCCATTGTAAACACGGTCTTCCTTGGACAGGTCAAAAAATTGTATAGTATGATACCTATAGGCATGTTCGGACATAGAGATGCCTTCCTCACGCTTGGTGATCCAAACTACACGCTAACAAGAACGCTGCTGGCTCCTTTAGGATACAATGAGACTCACAAGTTGACATTTAAGTTGTGGTACGAAACTTCAGGGCATTATCCCCAAAGCCCGGAACTTGCACAAATGCTAAAAGCCTCCCTTGAAGCCAGTGGTGTAATATCAGTGACGCTTGAAGGACGAGATTGGGCGCAATATAGGCAGGAAAGAATTGCGGAAACTATGGATGCCTACATTTTAGGATGGTATCCAGACTACATAGACCCAGACGACTACATTTATCCATTCCTCCACTCCTCAGGCGGATCATGGCTTCACCACAACTACAACAACACAGAGATGGATCAGTTAATAGAATGGGCACGAGGCAACACCTCACAATCAGTGAGAGAACAGCTATATGAGCAAATTCAAGATTTAATGGTTAAAGACTGCCCAATAATACCGATTTACCAGGGTTCAGCTTGGGCTGTCACGAAAACAAACGTTAAAGGTGTTTACTTAGATATAACCCAGTCTTGGCGTCACTGGTTAGTCTATAAAGAATAACAATAAACAAACTTTAATTTCTCCCTCTTTTTTATGCTTTATTGATGTGATGCTATGACGCTACGTGCCTATATAATCTCGCGAATATTGCTTACAATACCAATGATATTGATACTTCTCACGATGGTATTTGTCATAATGCGCGTTTTACCCGGAGACCCTGTTTTGCTCCATTTTGAAAAAGCGGAACATCCAGAAGCAATAGAAGAAATGCGACGAAAACTGGGTCTTGACAAGCCTATATGGGTTCAATATTTCGACTATTTGTTCGGCCTTTTAAGGGGGGATCTCGGCAAATCAATGCATGATTTTTCTCCAGTAGCAGAGCAAATTTTCTCCGCCTTTCCTGCAACACTAGAACTAGCAATCTATTCCATGATTGTTGCAGTTTCAATCGGCATATTTTTAGGAGTGGAAGCGTCAAAATCTTACAATCAACCTAAAGATCACACCATAAGGGTTTTCGGAATAGTCACATACGCCATACCTATATTTTTCCTTGGCATGATATTTCAGATAATTTTTGCAGTTAATTTACGCTGGCTGCCAGTTGGAGGACGAACATATCCAGCAATGGAACCAAAAGGATTCACAATGCCACTTTCCCAACCACCGGGAGGAGTTACCACCCACCTATTTTTGTCTTGTGTGGCTGGCTTGATAGTCTCTACATTATGCCTCGTTGCATTTAAGCTGAAAGGCAAAAAGATTACACGGAAAATTTTGGGAGTTCTAATCTCCGTCTTTTTAGCAACTTGGATTCTGTGGGCTTGGGTTGGCTGGCACTTTATCTCCATGGGCGAATTGCACATAGCAACAGGCTTGTACACAATCGACAGTCTTCTTGAGGGAAACCTTTACAAGTTTGCTGAAGCTATCAGATACCTCATTCTGCCATCTTTAACGTTGGGTTTAGTTCTTTCAGGAGTCTTTATTAGGCTGACGAGAAGCAACATGTTTGAAACTCTTAGGCTCGACTTTGTCACAGCAGCTAAAGCCAGAGGACTGAAAGAAAGAACTGTAATTTATGGATATGCTCTCAGAAACGCCTTTCTCCCAATACTTACCATGATGGGGCTGCAGTTCGCCGCCCTTCTTGCCGGAGCAATTTTAACAGAAACCACGTTTTCATGGCCTGGCCTTGGGAGATATATTGTTGAACGCATTAACTTCAGAGACTACACGGCAATTCAAGGAGCTGTTGTTTTCTTTGGAATTCTAGTGTCCATAGTAAGCTTGGTGACTGATTTACTCTATGCTTACCTTGATCCGAGAATTAGGCTGTAAAGGAGGGTTAGTATGAGCAAGCCGATTGTAAAGCGAAGCATGCTTTCAAGAATTATACCCGCCATAGGCTCTCTAAGGGAAAGGGGACTATCCGGGTGGCTTGTAATCTTTGGTGCCGCCATTGTAATATCGATAATTCTCATGACTTTGCTTGCCCCGTGGATTTCTCCCTACGATCCAACAACTAAGGGAGTGAACGTTGGTGCACCGCTAACTCCGCCAAATTCCAAATTTCCCTTTGGAACCAATCATCTTGGTCAAGACATGCTGAGCAGGGTGATATCTGGAGGGGGCGTAATGCTTCAAGTTGCCTTTCTATCAGTGGCGATATGCTTGGCAATAGGGGTTCCATTAGGACTGTTTTCATCTTACATGGGTGGGATATTAGATAGAAGCGTTTGCCTTGTCATGGACAGCATTTACGCGTTTCCTGGCTTAATTCTTGCAATTGCAATTGCAGCAATGCTTGGGAGGGGCGTTGTAAACATGGCTTTATCAATAGCTGTGGTTTATGTTCCCTCCTATTTCAGGGTGGTTCGAAGTCAAGTGTTAAGTATAAAAGAAATGCCCTACGTTGAGGCAGCCCGATCCATTGGGGCGAAAAGCAGAACAATACTTTTTAAATACATTCTGCCTAATGTTGTTCCATCAATAGTTGTCGTTGCGACTGTAAATTTTGCTGACGCCATTCTTACAGCCGCTGGCTTAACCTTTGTCGGTTTAGGCGTCGAGGTGGACATCCCTGACTGGGGGTGGGATCTTGCGAATGGTCGCAAGCTCCTTCCAAGCGGGGCTTGGTGGGTTATAACGTTTCCTGGAATATTCATAATTCTTTTGGCTTTGGGGTTCACGTTGATGGGAGAGGGACTAAGCGAAATATTGAATCCAAAACTTGGAGAATAGAAAGATGCAAAAGCAACTGCTGACTGTGGAAAATTTAACAGTTGAATATTGGACAAGGAAAGGAAAGGTGCGAGCAGTAGATGATGTTTCCTTCTATTTGGGTAAAGCTGAAACTTTAGGGGTGGTTGGAGAGTCAGGTTCGGGGAAATCCACTTTAGGCTTATCTTTAATTCGCCTAGTTCCCCCTCCTGGTAGAATAGTTAAAGGACATGTATGGCTTGAAGGCAAAGACATCTTAAAGCTCCGAGAGGACGAGATAAGAAGCATTAGAGGGAGAAAAATATCCTTTGTTTTCCAAGATCCTATGACCTCTTTGAATCCTGTTAAGAAAATAGGCGAACATTTTGTGGAATTAATTCAAACTCATGAACCAAACGTGAGTAGGAAAGAAGCCCTAGAGCGGGCGGGAAAACTCCTTAAAGATGTGGGCATACAACCCGAGCGCATAGACGATTACCCACATCAGTTAAGTGGTGGGATGCGACAACGTGTGATGATAGCTTTAGCAATAGCTCTTAACCCATACGTAGTCGTTGCTGATGAGCCAACAACAGCACTAGATGTCATTGTTCAAGCAAAGATACTCGACCTTCTAAAAGCCGTTCAAAGCATATATAATACGGCTCTCATTTTCATTACACATGACCTAAGCATAGCAATTGAAAGATGCGACAAAATCTTCGTAATGTACGCTGGACAAATGGTTGAACATTCTAATGTAAGGGACATGTGCAAAAATCCTCAGCATCCATATACACAAGGGCTTCTGAAATCCATACCAAACATCGAATTGGCTGAACAAAAACTTGAAGCCATACCGGGATTCCCACCAGACCTCCTAAATCCTCCCAGTGGTTGCCGCTTTTGGCCACGCTGCTCCTATGCTATGGAGAGATGTAGGAAAGCTGAACCGCAATTAATAGAGACCGAAAAAGACCACCTTGTTCGCTGCTTCTTGTATGGAGAGATGGTGTGAAATGAGTCAAATTGAAATTGTAAGGGTTGAAAACTTGAAAAAGTATTTTCCAGTTGAAAAGAGTTTTCTAGAGAGATTGCTAACGCGCACCAGAAGCTTTGTCCATGCAGTAGACGGCGTAACTTTCTCCGTGCGAAAGGGTGAAGTTTTCACCTTGGCTGGTGAAAGTGGATGTGGAAAAACCACCACCGGAAAACTTATACTAGGGCTTATTCCGCCAACATCCGGAAAAGTATTTTTCAAAGACCAAGAAATAACAAAGCTAGATTCGGAAAAATTAAGGCTCCTGAGAAGGAAAATGCAGATAATCTTCCAAGACCCCTACGCTTCTTTTAATCCGCGGATGAAGATAGGAGAAGCAATAGGGCACCCGCTTGAGATCCACGGGCTAGCCACGGGTAAGGAAAAGCGGAGGAAAGTGTTGGCGATGCTGGAACGTGTCGGCTTGACGCCGCCAGAACAGTTCAAAGACTTATATCCTCATCAACTAAGCGGAGGACAGAGACAGCGGGCAGCGATGGCAAGGTCGCTTATTTTGGAACCAGAATTTATTGTCGCAGATGAACCAGTTTCCATGATCGACGTTTCTCTTCGAACAACTATAATCAACTTAATGTTAGATCTAAAAAAGGCTTTACAGCTCACCTATCTTTTCATAACTCATGATTTGGCAATAGCCAAATACATCTCTGACAGAATTGCAATAATGTACCTCGGAAAAATCATAGAGATGGGTGATAAGAAGGAGATATTTTCAAACCCCATGCACCCTTACACCCAAGCGTTACTTTCAGCCATACCCGTTCCCAATCCGGAACGCAAAAGGAAGATAATGGAGCTTAAAGGCGAAGTGCCATCAGCCATAAAAATTCCTGCTGGCTGCCGTTTTCACCTGAGATGCCCATTCGCCGAAAATATATGCATGAAAGAGGAACCAGAATTAAAAGCCGTAACAGCAGATCATATTGTGGCTTGTCATCTGGCAAAAGGGTGAAACCTTCCGGCAAACACGATTAAGCTAACTTCGGGTCTCATTTCGCTGATAGCTGGAATAAAAATCTTGTGAAGAATAAACGCGAAGAGATTTTTGTTTAACCAAGTAAATAACTTGATACGCAAATTTGCTATAAAAACAATTTCAGAAAATTCTCTTAGTCGCTGTTAAGCGAAAGATGTTCACGGAATTTCACCAAACCGCCGATTAGAGCCGTTCGGTTTTTATTAAAAAGGTAATGATAGTGTTTTGTCGAAACCAATAGTGCGAATAAATTTTAATAGTTAGCTTAGAGCAACAAAATTGATTGTTATGGCTACACAAGAAGGTGAATGTATGAGTGTGTCACAGTGTGGTGATCCGCCAGAAGTTCCGCGAGAAATTTTGGACAAATATATGAAGCCTAATAAGTCTAGAGAATTTGTTTTTAAGGATACTGATAGAAGAACGATACTTGCTAAAGGGGTTGTTGAAGATGTTGTTTTGGTTTATCATGATGATGATCCGAGGGAATACTGGAAAGGCGTTGAGAAACTAAGATTTAATGATGGTAGGGTGGAGTTTAGGTTTATGTATTGGGCGAGGAAGAAGGGACGGGCTGATGCCAAATGGAGATGGGGGCAATTCATTGTTAGCCTACCACAAGACCATCTAAACAAATTGATTGAGTGTATGCAGAAAAAGATTGGATTAAACTTCATTAATCATTCGATTGTATTTAGAAGCGCTTAAGCTCGCTTAATTCAAATTTGAAATAAAATCGCTAAAAATTGGTGATATAGGATGGTCGAGGATTTAGGCAGAGTTTTTGAGCGCTGTTGGGATAAGCTATGCTCTTGGTATAAAATTAGGATGGAACGTGATCCGTTCTTCTCAGAAGCTGACATTCACCATGCTTTTGCGACTTTACTTGAGGGGGAAAATGTTGGTAACGTGCATGTTGAGTATCCATTACCACTAGATCCAGATAAATACTTGGAGCAGCTTAAGCGATTTTTGGGTGTGAGTTTTGGACGAGAATATTATAGAGCGGATATTTGCATACTTCAGGGAATTGAACCAAAGCTTATAGCAGAAATAAGATGGGTACCGGCGTTATTTCTGCCAATTGCGTTCTTGAAGAAGTGTAAGCTTTTGCCCGCGCAGGAAATTAAACCTGTAGAAGAGAAATTGATTGAAAAAAGGAAGCTAAATAATCTCGCCATACCAGATTGGCATATGAACAAGCTACTGAGGAATATTGGAAAGTTTCTAGATACATTAAGGAGATACGAGAAAATACAGGGATACCTTTGCGTTCTTGACGAACTTTGCCCATCCGTTGATAAACAGTTAAATGACAAAATCAAGAAATTCAATGTTCCAATGAATTTCCACATACTTGCCCGCTACATAGAATAAAAAAGATTCTTCCATCCGACACTGTTAAAAGTAACTAAATTGGACATTTTCTTTCAGTCGCTACCAAGCGTGAAGGTTTGTCTGAATAGTTCTTTTAGATATTAGATATTACTAATAATGACTATTTTGATAGGAGACTTTCTTTATTACATGCTATTTCAAAGTTTTCTTATTCTTATTTTGTAACGGTCTCTTTGTGAGGATATTTGCTTGAAGTGGATCTCTTTGACTTGGTTGTCGTCGCCGTAGATGATACCTTCCAGAGCGTTTGCTATACCTTCAACAATATTGATGACATCTGTTCTGCGATCACCTCTGAATATCTCATGTTCAATTTCCAATGAAACATTTCCATCAATCAATTGTCGACCTTGCGTAGCCTTTTTTGCTACTTCTTGAAGCTTTTGGATAAGGCGAATGGTCAGGGTTTAGAATGGAGTATCCAGAATTGTAGGCTGGTGGGGAGCCCTCAACTATGAACTCGACAGCGTCATCTAAGGCTCATCGACTTAGTATTTCACCTTAAAATGCAGATAACTTTTATGTAGCGGTAAAATTTCGTTTCTTTTAGGGTTTCTTAACAGAAAAACCTCTAAAATCAACTTACGAAATAATAGGTATCCATTATCTCCTTTTGAATTTGCTGGAAAACCCTTTTGGGTCAAATAAGTTTGTGCGTTGGCGTTAAGATAAATCATTTATACAGGGTGATGTTCACTTGAATTTGGTGAAGTTGTGAGATTTACGGGTGAAGAATTCTATAAGCATTTCTTTTGTGGTTTCCAAGAATATGTAAAGCAGAACCGAAATAAATATGAGAGAACGTTAAAGGATGCTGCGTGGACGAGATATGTGAAGGATGGTTTTTTATGCGAATTAGCCAAAAATCTTGGTTTTAAAGTGACAAAAGAAGGTGTTTATGGGGTTGACCTTACGTGGGAAAAGCCTTCAGAGGGAGTTCTAGTTGCCATTGAACATGAAAATGACATAAAGTCAGTTTGGAACAAAGAAATCCCTAATCTTCTAAAGACAGCTGCACCGTTAAAAGTGCTGATAACATATGTCGATGACGCCGAGTTTCCTGGAAGAGACGTAGCTAAAAGACTGTTGAAATATTTAAAAGAGACTAATTTTAACCAAGAATTTCTGTTGATTCTTGGCAGCTCTTCAATGAACGAACCAACAGACTGGATTGGATACGTTTTCAGACCAGAATTAACTTGTCATAGCCTCGTCCTCTGTTCAAACTTTCTTCAGGCTGAAAGTAAACCAGCCAAAAAAGCTTGGAAAACCAGAAAAACAAAGAGGCATGTCTAAAACAATCATATTTCTCCGTTGACAAAGATAACTTCTCCACTTATCTTCTATTAGTTGCTGTTAAT
>Ga0185307_1002188_pt1 | contig 10298 bp, 5 predicted proteins | sample LHCtaG_FD_128010 | JGI IMG/M metagenome (GOLD analysis project Ga0185307, IMG submission 128010) | Hot spring microbial communities from Little Hot Creek, USA to study Microbial Dark Matter (Phase II) - LHC4sed_matched (SPADES... | ecosystem: Environmental > Aquatic > Thermal springs > Hot... | reverse complement strand
AATATCCTCAATTATTTCTTCTGACAAATCTTCCCCACCCAAGAAAATATATCCATGATGATATCCAACAATATCAACTGAAAACTTTTTTTTAAGTTTTTCTGCAGCAACAGAAACAACTTCTTCCTTTGCACCAAATAGATATATTTTATACCTGTTTTGTTTTGCTAATAAACAAATATGTTCTATAAGTTCAATCCCAGGTTGATGTTTTAAAAACCTTCCTGAAAAAATACTACAACATAATGCAACTCCAAATGAATCACAAAGTACAAGTTTAGCTTCCCTTAACGCTTTTTTACTAAGATAACAAATTTTTGACTGAAGATAAATAAGAGAATTAAGGGTAATTATTTGACAAGGATTTTTTTCTGTAGATAAGAAAGTTTTAATTAAGTCGATAATTTCAGATATATTAGCAAATGTTATTTTTATATCATTTAATTTAAATACATACATTCATTATTAAATAACAACTTCTGCTTCACGCAACTTTAACGATATAACTTTTGATACACCTAATTCTTCCATTGTAACACCATATAATGTATTTATAAATTCCATTGTACGTGTATTATGAGTGATCACAATAAACTTTGTCTGCGTAGAAAATTCTTTCAACAATTTCATAAATCTTACCACATTGGTTTCATCAAGTTGTGCATCAGCTTCATCTAAAATACATACCGGGGAAGGTTTTACCATAAAAAATGCAAAAAGTAATGCAAACGCTACTAATGATTTTTCTCCACCCGATAGCAAATTTATATTTTGTAATTTTTTTCCTCGTGGCTGAACTATTATTTCTATACCAGAATCCAATATATTATCTTCGTTTGTCAGTATTAAATCTGCTTTACCACCTTCAAACAATATATCACATAATTTTTTAAAGTTTTCTTTTACTAACAAAAATGTTTGTTTAAAGTTTTCACTGATTTGCTGATTTATGTTTGAAATAACTTGTAACAAATCTTGGTGCGCTTTAAGCAAATCCTGTTGTTGTGTTATAAGATGGTTATATTTTTCTTCAAGTTGTGCATATTCTTCAGGTGCTGCAAAATTTATAGCACCCATTGATTCTAACCGCTTTTTTAACTTTTCTATCATCTGTATGTCAACTTCTTGTATATTACCATATAACTGTGCTGCTTCTTCAAAAGAAAGTGAGTATTTTTCTTGTAAAAAGTTTATATAACTTGTTTTGTTATTTATTAAAGTATTTTTTTCTAACTCAATTTTGTTTAATTGTTGTTGTAGTTCTTCTTTTTGCTGAAGCAAGATCTTTATCTGTTGTTCTTTGTCAGACAATGTTAACCTTTTATTTTCTAACTCATCTACTACTTTTGATAGCTGTTTAGAAATTTCTTCTTTTTCTTTCAGTAATTCTAAAAGATGTTTTTCTTCTTCTAAAAGTTGTGTCTCTAATTGTTGTTTTAATTTGTTTTGTTCCTCAATTTCTAACGATAAAGAGTTTGTTTTGTGCACAATAAAAGAAATCATCTCTCTTTTTGCTTCAATATCTTTTATCAGATTATCATATTGTTGTTGAAGTTTTGCATATTCTGAATTAACCCTAACGTACTCTTCAAAAACTTTGTTTGATTGCAATTTTGAAATTTCTGCCATATACTGCTCAATTTCTTCTCTCAACTTCTTTTCTTCTATATCAAAAGTTTTTATTCTATCATTAAGTTCAGCAATTTGTCTATGTAAACTTTCAAGTTCTTTATTTGACTGTTCCAAATTTGATTCCAAAACATTAATAAGTTCTTCTAATGATAATATATTTTCTTCTTTTTCTTTTTTGGAAGAATATAGTTGTTGAAGTTGTGTTTCAATAGTTACAAGTTCTTTTTCAAAAGAAATTTTTTGTGTAATAGAATCGTTTAGCTGTTGAGACAAAAATTGTATTTCATCAGATAAATTTTTTAAATTTTTTGACAACTCGTTTGCTTTCTGTTGAAGTAAAAAAACATCTTCTTCTTGCATATGGTCAGATGTGTTACCACCATGAAGTAATACTTTTGTTCTTAACATACAATCCTGATATATTAAATCAGAAAAGACAAATTTTATTACTTTTTCCCAATACGGATCAAATTCTAACATATTTGCGATAGAAACATCAATCTGTTGTGGAAGCTGTACTTCATCAATATTAGTTTTTACTACAAAAGTTGCAAACCCTAAATTATTCTCTGTTAACAACTTAATTGCTTCTTTTGCATCAGATTCAGTTTCTACTATTAACCAAAAAAGTTTGTTACCTAAATATGTACTAACTAAAGAATAATACTGTGGGTTGATCTTTATAATAGAACTTAAAGGAATGCACTTCTGTGCAAAACCTTTATTTTCTAACAAAGACAAAAATTTTTGTAAGTTATAACTATAACCATGTGTTGTTGATATGGTATCAAGTTTTGAGGTTATCTGATAAAATTCTTTGTTTAAAGAATCATAATCATTTTGTTTTTGTTGCAATTGTTGTTCAATATCGCTAAGTTTGTTTTGCACTAACTCAAGTTTGTTTTTGATATCTTCTTTTCTTTGTTGTAACAATTGTATTTGTTGCTCAATTCGTTGTAGCTCTTCTTTTGATAAAATGATCGTGTTTTTATTTGTTTGTAGTTCTTTATTAAGAGAACCAGCATCTATATTATATTTTTGAAGGTCACGTGTTAATGTCAAAATTTCATTCCTAATTTTAACTTTTTGATATGCAAGTTCTGAAACATTTTTGTTTTTTTCTAACACAACTTCTTGTAATTTAGATATTTGTAATTTATATGTTTCATATTCTTCTCGATAAGAAGCATTTTGTTGTTTATAACTATTTAGTTTTGATAAAACTTCTTGTTCGTTTTGTAAAAGATGCTCCAGTTCATTGTTGTATTGAACAGTTTTGTTTTCTAATTCTTCAACTTCTTGTTGCAATTTTATAATATTATCTTCACAATTTTGTATTTGTTGTTTTATAGATTCTAATCTTTGTGTGGCAACAGAAATCTTTTTTTCAACAGTAGCATCTTCATCTTTAAGTTTTAAAAATTCTTTTTCAATTTCTCCTATCTCAAGTTTAAGCTGAGACATAAACGATTCTTCTTGCGAAATATGAGAACATAATTCAGAATACTGCTGTGATAATAAAAGATAGGTTTGTTCTAACTCTTTAAGTTGGTTGTTTATATTGTTAATTTGGGCTACTGCGTTTGCACATTCTAACATCTGTAGTTCTTGTTGATATTTTTGATAATTCTTTGCTTTTTTAACAGCTGATTCTAAAGAAGACATTTGTTCTTTTAAATACGCAAGGATGTCATCCACACGTGCCATGTCTAATTTTACACGTTCAAGTTTTCTCAGAGTTTCTTCTCGTTTAACTTTATATTTCGCAATACCAGCTGCTTCTTCAAAAAGTAACCTACGTTCTTCTGGTTTTGCTGAAACAACAAATTCTACCTTACCTTGCGGAATAATACTGTATCCATCTGAAGAAAGGCCTGTGTCTAAAATAAGTTCTTTTATATCTTTTAATCTACAAGGAGAGCGATTTATAAAATACTCTGTTTCACCAGAACGATAAAGTTTTCTTGTTATAGCAACTTCATTATAATCTATCGGGAAAATACCTTTAGAATTGTCAAAAACAATTGTTACTTCACAAAAGTTTAATGGTGGTTTACTTTGAGAACCAGCAAAAATTACATCAAAAACATTTTTTGATCTTATTTCTTTTAAGGACTGTTCTCCTAAACACCATTTTATTGCATCAACAATGTTAGATTTACCTGTGCCATTCGGTCCTACAATACCTGTTATTTGATCATCAAAATTTAATACTACTTTTTCTGCAAAAGATTTAAAGCCATATATTTCAATTTGTTTTAACATAAAGGTTCACCTCATCTTTTTAATTTTTACCAAATTTTTATATTATTTTATTATTTTTGTTATTCTTTATCAAATTCTTACTTAAAAGTCAATATAATTAAAAAATTTTTTAAATTATTCAGGCGAAATAAAAATAAATCAGTTGAAATAAAAAATAAAAGTTTGTATAATTTGTATAAATAATAAACCAAAGCCGCGGTGGCGGAATTGGCAGACGCTCACGGCTTAGGACCGTGTTCCGTAAGGAGTGAGGGTTCAAATCCCTCCCGCGGCAAATAGAAAAAAAATTTTTAATTCGTTTTTCTAAAATCTAAAAATTGACAAAATGTCGTTCCATATCATAAAGATACCTCACAATTTTTCTATCGAAAAGTTTTTTCACAAAAATTTTTTTATAGTTTCAACTTGTAGTATATAATAACTGTTTCAAAATTAAATTTTTGTTGACAAAAAAAATTAAATTTTATATAACAAAATTATGAAACACATCAATACAGAAATCACAAAACTTTCTGGTTGTAAGTTAAAACTTAAAATTGCTGTTGAGAACCAACTTGTAGAACAACTTCGTCATAATTGTTGTATAGAATTACAAAAAGAAATACAGATACCAGGTTTCAGAAAAGGATTTGTACCTATCGAACTAATAAACAAACAATTTCCCGAGCTTATAAAAGAACGGTTAACAAAAAAAATTCTTCAAGAAATACTGCCTCAGGTTTTTAATGAAAATAAAATAAATTATATTCCAGAAACTATAAAAATTCTATCTTTTAATTTTACACAAAATAATGATTGTGTATTTGAGATAGAACTTGAAGTAGAACCTGAAGTAAAGCTGAAATCGTATAAAGGACTGAAACTTGTTAAAGAGATTAAAAAGGTTTCTCAAACAGATATTGATAAAACGATTCAACAACTTAAAGAACATAATGCAAAACTTATCCCATCAACAAAAGAAAAAATTGAACCACAAGATATCACATCTACAAGCAATATTTTCTGTATCATAAACTACAAAATTTTTATTGATGGCAAAGAACTAAAAAATTATGAAGGTAAAAATGTGTTAATAAATCTTTCACTAGACACATTGCCAAAAGGGTTAAAAGAAGGTCTTGTTGGAATGGCTCGGAATGATAAAAAAACTATCCAAGTAGAATTTCCAGTTAATATTCCTAATACAGAGCTTATGGGGAAACAAGCTTTAATGGAAGTAGAACTTGTAGAAATTAAAGAAAAACAACTGCCACAGCTCAACACTGAATTTGCAAAAGATTTAGGGTATAAAGATGTTGATGATTTACTTTCTGCTATAAAACAACATCTTCAGGAAGAGTTTGATAAAGAAACAAAACAAAAACTTAAAAACCAAATTTATGAGATTTTGTTAAAAGAACACAATTTTGTTGTTCCTGAAAGCGAAGTTGAACAACGATATAACGAACTTGTTGAATCACTAAAAAAAGAATATGGATATACCAAAAAGTTTGAACTTAATGAAAACCAACAAAAACAATTAAAGAAAAAATCTGAAGATGAAGTTCGACTAAAATATATACTTAAAAAAATTTTAGAAACAGAAAATATACAACTCACACAAGAACTTATTGAAAAAGAACGTGGAAAACTTTTAAGCATGTATCCAGGTAGAGAAAAAGAAGTTAATGAGTATTTTGAAAAGAATTTTAACCTTATTGCATCTAATATATTAGAAGACAAAATTTTTGAGTTAATAATCTCAAACGCAAAGATTAAAGAAGTTGAGATAACAAACAAGTGAATAAGTGAACAAGATTACAAAATTTTTAACCTCACAAGGAGGGGAGTATATGCCTGCAATAGTTCCTACAATTATAGAACGGTGGAACCAAGGTGCAGCAGTAGGATATGACATTTTCTCACGATTATTAAAAGACAGAATAATTTTTGTAGGTGGATATGGTGGTGCAATAACTACTGATATTGCAGACCTTGTAATAGCACAACTTTTATATCTTGAAAGTGAGGATCCAAACAAAGATATTTATTTATACATAAACTCCCCTGGTGGGATGGTCACAGCAGGACTTGCTGTATATGACACAATGCAGTATATCAGTTGTCCAATTACAACAGTATGTATAGGTATGGCGATGAGTTTTGGAGCATTATTACTTGCAGCAGGAACAAAAGGGAAACGTTATGCATTACCACACGCAAGAATTATGATACATCAACCAGCAGTTTATGGTGAAGGTTTATCAGGTACTGTAACAGATATTGATATCGAGACAAAAGAACTTTTATATACAAAAGAAAAACTTATTGAGATACTTGCAAAACATACAGGACAACCTATAGAACGGATAAGACAAGATACAGAACGTAATTTTTATATGTCTGCTGAAGAAGCAAAAAGATACGGCATAATAGATGAAGTAATTAGTAGTAGAAAACTTATAAAATAAGTTTTTAAAATGATGAAAGAAAATATCCTTTGTGGTTTATGTAAAAAACAATTAAACCAAACAAATCAAGATATAAAATTTGTTGGTAAAGAAGATTTCTATATATGTGAAAATTGTATAAACTTTTTATATGAATTGCTTAAAAGATTAAAAAAAACTCATAATCATTATAAAAAGGATTTTCTGCCAACACCAAAAAAAATTAAAGCATTTCTTGATGATTATGTAATTGGACAAGAAGAAGCAAAAAAAATTCTTTCAGTAGCAGTTTATAACCATTATAAACGTGTATTCTTTTTAAAAGAAGAAGATATTGAAATACAAAAATCTAATATCCTTATAATAGGTCCTACAGGTAATGGTAAGACACTTCTTGCTGAAACATTAGCAAAAATTTTGAATGTACCTTTTGCAATAGTTGATGCAACAGTTTATACTGAAGCTGGCTATGTTGGGGAAGATGTAGAAAACATTCTTTTACGACTTTTGCAATCAGCAAATTATGATATACCTTCTGCAGAACACGGTATCGTGTATATTGACGAAATTGACAAACTTTCAAGAAAAAGTGATTCACCATCAATAACACGAGATGTTTCAGGTGAAGGTGTACAACAAGCACTGTTGAAAATTTTAGAAGGAACTATTGCAAATGTTCCACCACAAGGTGGTAGAAAACATCCGTATCAAGAATTCATCCCTATTAATACAAAGAATATACTTTTTATTTGTGGAGGTGCTTTCGAAGGATTACAAAAGATTGTTGAAGAACGGCTTAATAAAAAATCTATCGGTTTTTTAACAGAAAAAGAAAAAAATAAACTTTCTGAAGAATGGTATAAACATATTCAACCACAGGATTTAATAAAATATGGTTTGATACCAGAACTTGTTGGTAGGTTGCCAGTTATAGCATATACTCATGAACTTACTGAACAAGAACTTAAAGATGTGCTAACAAAACCTAAAAATGCGTTAATAAAACAATACAAGAAACTTTTTGAACTTGAAGGTATAGAACTTGAATTTACTGACGATGCTATCTCAGAAATTGCACATCAAGCAAAACAACGTTGTACTGGTGCACGCGGTCTAAAAACTATACTTGAGACAATTTTACTTAACGAGTTTTACGAACTTGCAGAAAATAAAAATGTATCCAAATGCATAATTAACAAAGAGGTTGTTCAGGGTAAAATAAAACCTATTTATATATATAAATCAAAAATTGCATAAAAGTTATGACACAACAACAAAATGGTTCTATACAAAATATACTGCCATTTATACCATTAAGAGATACTGTTGTTTTTCCTGCAACAGTTATACCTCTTAATTTAGGTAGAAAAATTTCTATTTCTGCTGCAGAATATTCTTTATCTACACAAGAGAAGTTAATTGTAGTAAGTTGTCAAAAAAAACCTAATATAGAACAACCAAAATTTGAAGATATATACCACATTGGTTGTTTAGCAAAAATTCTTAGAGCAATTACTTCTCCTGATGGTTCATTAAAAATCCTTATAGAAGGATTACATAGAGTAAAAATTTTAAGTTATAGATATTCAGAGAAAGGATATATTGAAGTAGAATATGAAATCTTACAACCACAACAACAATATGATATAGAAATAGAAGCTATGTTTCGTCAAGCAAAAACTGAATTTGAAGAATATGTAAAAATAAATCGCAAACTTCCTGTAGAAATACTTTTGTCTGCACAAAATATAGAGGACCCTTCTAAGTTTGCAGATACTGTTGCAACTTATCTAAATCTTAAAATACAAGATAAACAACATTTGTTAGAACTTGTTGATCTCCGTCAACGATTAGAAACTCTTATAAAACATATAATTAGTGAAAAGGAAATACTAAAAATTGAAGAACGTCTCCAAGCACGTATTAAACAACAAATTGAGAAAACACAAAAAGAATATTATCTTACTGAACAAATGAAAGCAATTCAAAAGGAGTTACGACAAAAAGATGATTTTGCAAAAGAAATTGATGAACTCCGTGAAAAAATTAAACAGGCAAAAATGCCAAAAGATGTTGAAGAAACTGCATTAAAAGAACTTTCTCGTCTTGAAAAAATGATGCCGTATTCACCTGAGGCAACAGTTTCAAGGACATATCTTGATTGGCTAATTTCATTACCTTGGAGTGTAAAAACAAAAGATGTTCTTGATATAAAAAGAGCAAAAAAAATTTTAGATGAAGACCATTACGGTCTTGAAAAAGTTAAAGAACGTATCCTTGAATATCTTGCAGTACTTAAACGAGTTAAAAAAATCAAAGGTCCTATTTTATGTTTTGTAGGACCGCCTGGCGTAGGAAAAACATCTATTGCAAAATCTATTGCACGTGCATTGAATAGAAACTTTGTTTCAGTATCTTTAGGAGGTGTACGTGACGAAGCAGAAATACGTGGCCATAGAAGAACATACATTGGTTCTTTGCCGGGACGTATTATTCAATGGATGAGAAAAGCAAAATCTAAAAATCCAGTGTTTTTACTTGATGAAATTGACAAAATGGGAGTTGATTGGCGTGGCGACCCTTCCGCGGCATTATTGGAAGTTTTAGACCCAGAACAAAACTATCGATTTGTAGACCATTATTTAGATGTAGAATTTGACCTTTCAGATGTAATGTTTATCTGTACTGCAAACACAACTTATACTATATCACCAACCTTGCTTGATAGGTTAGAAGTGATTTATTTTTCTGGCTATACTTGGGAAGAAAAATTACAAATTGCAAAAAAATATTTGATACCAAAAGAACTTAAAAACCATGGTACAAATGAAAAAGAAATACAATTTACTGACGATGCAATAAAAGAAATTATTGATAAATACACTCGTGAAGCAGGTGTAAGAAATTTAGAACGCGAAATTGCAAATGTTATAAGAAAAGTTTTAAAAGAATTGTCATTATCCTCAAAAGAGGAGAAAAAACCCATTGTTATTACAAAAGATTCAATTCCTAAATACTTAGGTCCACCAAAATTTATAAAAGAAACTATTTCAAAAAATGGTATTGGCGTAGTGGTAGGTCTTGCTTGGACAGAATATGGAGGAGAAACATTGATGATTGAATCTGCAATGTTTAAAGGAACAGGTAAACTTATACTTACAGGAAAACTTGGTGAAGTGATGCAAGAATCTGCTCATGCAGCGTTATCTTATGTCCGTTCAATATCAGACAAACTTAAGATAAATCCTGATATATTCAAAAAATATGATATTCATATTCATATTCCTGAAGGAGCAATACCTAAGGATGGTCCCTCAGCTGGTGTTGCAATAACAACTGCAATTGCTTCAATTGTTACCAAAAGGAGAGTAAAACCTAACATAGCAATGACTGGCGAAATAACCTTGCAAGGAAGGATACTTCCTGTTGGTGGGTTAAAAGAAAAACTTATTGCAGCATATCGTGAAGGAATAGAAACTGTTTACTTCCCATATTTGAACACAAAAGATTTAGATGAAGTGCCACAATATGTTAAAGAAAAAATAAAACTTGTCCCTGTCAAACACATGGATGAAATTCTTATCTCACCTTCTGTGTTAGAACCTAAAGTTAATAAAAAAACAAAGAAAAAATAATTGTTATTCTATTATCTTACCAATTACGCATCTATACAAAAATTGTTTAAATATCACACCAATTTCATTTTTCCTCATAATTTGTTAAATACGGTCGTAGAATAAACCTTACTGCAAGTTTTTTTGCAATAGACTTTACTTTATTAACATCAATCATTGGGTGTTCTATTGTAGTAACGACAACTTCTTTGATATACTTTTTTGCTTGAATAATAAATTTTATAATTTGTTCAAAAGGTTTTTTTATTTTTGTTTTATGTAATTTCAAATAAACATCTTCATTATGTGCATTTAAAGAAACAGAAATACTATCAATTACATCTTTGAGATATCTACA
>Ga0185307_1002187_pt1 | contig 10300 bp, 13 predicted proteins | sample LHCtaG_FD_128010 | JGI IMG/M metagenome (GOLD analysis project Ga0185307, IMG submission 128010) | Hot spring microbial communities from Little Hot Creek, USA to study Microbial Dark Matter (Phase II) - LHC4sed_matched (SPADES... | ecosystem: Environmental > Aquatic > Thermal springs > Hot... | reverse complement strand
TGCGCCCAAACCTTAGAATTCGTTTTATTTAACCAGCTCGCTTCTAGAGAGATTCTACTGATTAGAATCCGAGAAATTCCAAGGAATGAGAACGTAGAAAGCCAAAATTCTAAGAGGCCTTCCAATAGCACCTTTGAGAATTTTGCAGTATTACTTAAAGAATCCCATGCGAAAAAATTGGAGCGAGCCAGTTGCGGCGTATTTTCTCAGTTTATCTTCGGCTGTTTTTGGTTCAGGTTCTAAAAATTTTGGAAGCATAAATGTGTTGAATACGTGCGACGTTCCATGGAAGTTCTGCAAAGAGTAACCAAAAATGAAAATTGACGCTGTAAATCTTCCTTCCAGCCATCTTTCTGGTGTAGCAAGCAGTAAAATACTTATTATAAACCGTTTAGATCAATTAGATCAAAATATGGAGGTGTTTTGGGCTCACAAGCTATGTTAAGGCGCTTAAATGCAGAGAATGCGGCAGAGAATTTCCTCCAGTTAAGATATATGTTTGCCAACACTGCCTCGGGCCTCTAGAAGTGGTGTATGACATTGGGGCGATAAACCTCAGCAGAGAATCCTTCAAGAATAGGCTGAAGACGGTTTGGCGCTATCATGAACTTTTACCCGTCCAAAACCCTGCCAAAGCAGTTGATTTGGGCGCTGGCTATACACCACTGCACAGGTGCAGCCGACTGGCAGAAGCTATTGGTTTAAGGAATCTCTACGTCAAAGACGATACGGTTAATCCAACAAACTCCTTTAAGGATAGGCCCGCAACTGTAGCCGTCTCAAAAGCTCTAGAGTTTGGTGCGAAGGCTGTTGGATGCGCGTCCACAGGCAACTTGGCAGCAGCAGTGGCAGCCCATGCGGCCAAAGCCGGACTTCCATGTTACGTATTTATTCCAGCCAACACCGAAATCAACGTAGTCCTTCAGGCATTAACCTTCGGCGCAAAAATAATAGCCGTAAATGGAACATATGATGAAGTCAATAGGCTTGCGGTTCAAGCAGCAGAATCCCATGACTGGGCCTTTGCAAATATAAACCTGCGCCCCTACTACGTTGAGGGCTCTAAAACCTTAGCCTTCGAAATCTGCGAGCAGCTTGGCTGGAGGGCTCCTGACCATATAATTGTGCCAACAGCCAGCGGGGCTCTGCTATGCGCTATATGGAGAGGCTTAAACCAATTCTGGCAGCTCGGCTTAGTAGACCGTAAAAAGACCAGAATTTCAGCCGCGCAGCCTGACGGCTGCGCTCCCATCGTAAACGCCTTTAAATCCAACAAAGACTACGTAGAACCAATCGAGAAGCCTCAAACCATAGCGAAGAGCTTAGCCATCGGAGATCCCGCAGACGGTATTTACGCCCTAAAAGCTATCAGAGAATCCGGAGGCACCGCAGAATCCGCTACGGACCAAGAAATACTCGACGCCATAAAACTTCTAGCGAAAACCGAGGGAATATTCGCCGAGCCTGCGGGAGGTGTCGCAGTAGCAGCGTTAAAGAAGCTCGTTGAGGCTGGACAAATATCCGCAGACGAGGAAGTGGTGTGCTGCGTTACAGGAAGTGGATTCAAGGCCTCAGACATCCTTATTAAAGATACTCCAAAACTAACAGTAGTTGAACCCACTCTAGAGGCTCTTGAAAAGATTTTAAGTTAAAGACGGAGGTGAAAACGATGGGAAAGGTGAAGGTAAAATTTTACGGCGTTCTCGCAGAGACAACGCATGAAAAAGAGGTGGAAGCTGAAGCTCTAACAATAAAAGATTTGCTGGACACCCTCGCCGCAAAGTATGGAAACTCATTCAAGGAGAAAATTTACGACGGAGACTGCACCATCAGAAGGTTCATAAACATCTACGTCAATGGAAGGGACATACGCTTCATAAACCGTATCAACACGGCACTTAGAGACGGTGATGAAGTCGCAATAATACCGGCTGTCAGCGGTGGATCCAGCAACCCCCAGCGAAGAAGTTGAACTTACCGAAGTGGAAAACCTAAAGCCAGCCGAATACATAGACCTGAGAGAGGTGCTGCCGCTTTACGCCAAAATACTAAACACAGGGATAATAAGCCGCCCAGTAATTATAGATGGAGAAACTGGCGTGATCTTGATGGAGACGATATATTCTACAGCCCTGACCTACTTTCAGTCACAAAAATACCAGCTGTAGAAATCAACCTCTCCAATATTGGGGTAAGGTCACTGCAGCACGGCCTCAAGCCTATAATAAAGGAAAACATCATCGAAGCCGGGATCAAAGGCCCAAACTGCCCCGAAAAGTTTCAAGGTCTCAGCTGAAATTCCACAAATAAACATTCCATTGAAAGACCTACCTCGTTCAACCAGCTTGACAATAACCATTAGTGAAGCAACATACAGCATAACGTTTTTGTAAAAATTAGCCGTGGCACAATTCACATGTTTCCGGTAATGCGATGAACAGTTTATGTATATCACATATCACGCCTTTTTTTGTTCTTAAAGTCTTACACAATTCACAAAATTTTAGCATGGCTTCAACTGGTGAAAGATTCTGGGTTGCTATGCGCATTGCGATTTGATCGGCTAGGGAACGGACGGAGTTTATTGACTCTAACTGTTTTAGTATTTTTACCCCTCTTTTAGAGTAAAGATAATGGCTTATAGTCGCTTGGGTTGTTCCCAATTTTTTCGCCGCGGTTACTTGTGAGAAATTATATTTTTCTATTAACCTCTTGGCTATTAGAGACCGGAATCCAGGAAGTACAAACCTTACAATGCCCTCGCACGGTGTTCTCATTTTTTAATTCACAAATGTATAACGTCGTTACTATTTATAAACTTATAGGCGAAACCACTATTCATCCTCCGTTCAATTATTGGACAATGCTATGGAGATTTTTGGTATGAATATGTCCTTCGCATCCGTTACCGCTTTCCAACAGCAAGTATTTTACTGAGCAAATATAAATGAGCATTAGAATCTTTTTATGCAAGTTTATTGGCCAGTACACTTATGTGGGCGGCTATTCTCCACTCTAGAGGGGCTGCTGTCGCTTATACATTAAAAAAACACTAACTAAATAGAAATAGCTGGAGCCATAGATGCTTATTTCTTAAGTGCAGAGTAAGACTTGGCAACATTATTAGTCGTGTTTCGTTACAAATATGGTCCATTTTTTATTATCGCCCGTTTCAACCTTAATAACTTTGACATTTAATTCCTTCGCAGCTTTAATTATATCATCTCTTGATGGCTCATGCGTTCCTATTACCACCAATATTTCTCCGGGTTTAAGGTTGTCTACGCTCTTTCTAAACTTTATGAGCGGCGCCGGACAGACATCGCCAGATGTATCCAAAATCTTATACTTTTCCAACACTTAGCCTCCTTGAAAGTAGCTGGAATTTCGAACTTTTGCAACCTTTATCAAAGTTTCGACCAGCCTTACCCCGCCTGTTTTCAATTGTAGCACGTGTTTTTCTCTTTCGCTTTGTGCTTTCGCCTTAAGTTCTTCAAATTGATTGCAGATTTCTTCGAATTCCACGCCTGTAATGTTTTTTAAGTGCCTCCGCAAAAACCCTCCATAGTTTTCGCATGAGTCAGGAATCATGGTGACGATGGCGCCTCTTTTTTTCTCCTCATTTAATCTTTCAGCGATTTTTAAGGCTCCTAAAAAGTTTGTGCCGCTTGAAATTCCTGCAGGAATATTGGCGTTCCAAAGTGTTAACATTGCATTATATGCATCTTTATCAGCAATTTCTACTATCTCGTCACATAGTTTTTCTGCTTCCTTGAAAAAGCTTGATGCTCCTAACTCATCTCTACTCCTAAGTCCAAGTTGATGATGTCCCTCTTCAGGAATAAGCCCTACAATTTTTATGCCTTTAACAGTTTGTCTCAACCAACTTGCACACCCTATCATGGTTCCACATGTTCCGAGGGCAATGACAAGATGGGTTATTTTTCCACCGGTCTGGTAATAAATCTCAGGCGCGGTGGTTAGAAAATGAGATAGCGGATTGCCGATATCGTCATACTGGTCGAAGTTGACAACTTCGGAATCTATTTTTTCAATATACCTGGCGGCCGCTATGGCTTCTCCTCTCTTAGCTGCTACTGTAGGGCAATATCTATCGGAAAACGTTTCGATTTTTGTCCTATTTTGCATCAACTTCTGAATTAACCCTTCGTTTTCTTTAACAGTGTTTTCAGACATATAAACCGTGAAATCATACTTGTCCCTCAAAAGGTAGGAGCCAGCCAGCCCAAAATTTCCAGAAGTTGCTGCCACCGCTTTTCTTTTCGTATCCAATTTACCGCTGTGCATATACAAATAGTACATGGTGGCGAAGGGTCTGGCCTTAACTGATTCACCGAAGTTCACATATTCAAGCTTTGCAAATATGGGGATCTTTTCATCAAAGGGATTTATAGTTTGCGGTATACGTATAAGTGGAGTGAAACCGATACCTAACTCCTTCAACCAAAAGTAAAAATCGTGAAGGTCAAGCATTTTGCTAAGCGCTACGATATCATTTAACATGTCGATCCCGATTTTAGGCGTCCTTATTTAAGGGAATGAGGGTTTCTTAAATTCATGTTGAATTATACTCCGTTGGAATTTGTCTACAAAATTCAAGTATCATGTTGCCAACAATAATGGATTTCGCAGTAAACCTCGGCCTACGATACACCATGCTGAGAGGTTCTACTTTGAGTTGCCGGTTCATGAAGGCAGCGGTTACGCTAAGTTGTCCTAAAAAGATTTGTCTTACAATAGGGTAAGTACTGGTTATAGTAAAGTCGATTTTTTCTTTTGGCGGTTTTGTTAAGATTTTGAAATTTTTCACAACACCCTTATCCAACTGGATAAAGAGTGTTATTTGCTCACTAGAATACAACTCTTTTAACTTTGGAGGAATGTCTGTAACAACGTATGCTAGATTTAGACTATAGCCAGAAGTAAGTTTATTGAATTCCTCGTCTTTGCTTCTAGCACCCTGGACAACCCTCAACGCTTCACGGATCCATTCCGGGGAAAGGAACATAATTTTTTCAGCCACCCTTTTGATCCCCCTTAAACGTAAATGAGCATTCCATCTTTCGCGTCCTCTATTAAGAAGGAAACTAGTCCACGCACATCATCTAAATCGTCGGTTAGCTCGTCTCTGGTTAAATTATGAAATGCCATGGCGGCTGGACAAGCATATACTTTACCTCCAAAACTACGGAGAAGTTTTAGTTGTTCTGAAATTTTTGGCAAATTATCTTCCCTTTTTCTTGCAAAACTATCTTTTTTCATCCAACTGTTGGTTTCCTCTCCTATTTCGTCTTCGTGTCCTTTTCTCAATCTCAGGATGCCTCCGTAGCTAAATAGTACGGATACTTTCTCCCCTAATGCTGAAAATGCTGTTGCGAGAGTTAAGGCGAAGGCAACCCGCTCATAAGAGGCTGTGTTGATGATTAGAGCTTTTTTCCTCATTTTTGACTCGTCACCAGACATTACGCCAAAACCCTTGCTTTTAAGCCCCGCTCTTTTCTTGCAACATCCTTTATTCTCTCTGCCCATTCAAGAAGGGGAATACCTTCCCTTCTTATTCTTTCAAGATCTTCTGCTAGCTTGTCTAGTTCTTTCTGAGTTAATTTTTCGGCGAAGAGGGCAATGCCCTCACATTCAATAGGATGGGACAAGACGTCACTTCGGATTATGTCCGGCAGTGTTTTGGCCTCCTCATCCGTAATCTTCCCTTTACTCAAGATTTCCACCAGCTCCTTCCCCCTCTTGATTACTCGGTCATGCACTCCAAGCAAGTACTCAAGGTATTGTCTTCCGAAGAATTTTTCGAAAGCCAAATAGAGGCTTTCCTCCTCCCACCTAAAGTGGGGACCTGTTATTTTATCTAGGCGAATCATTATTTCTAATGCTTTTGTGGCGTCTTTTTTGCTTATTGCGTCTATAAGTTCGAGTAGTGTATCTCTGACCTTTGCGTGGTCTGCCCTAAACTCGGCTATTGGATCCAATTTTGGCATACTTTCACCCGTCAGAATTATAACACAGTTATATTTAAATCTTTTTTAAATCTTTTCGACACGTAACATTTCGTTGACTACGAATGCTAGGCACACACGCTCATTATTACGCAAAACAGAGAATCCCAGTTTGGCTTGGAAACGTTATTGAAACCGTTGGATTGGCAATAGGTATTTTTTTACTTCTTGTAAACCCATTCCTTCATCATATGCTAAAACTTGTGCTTCTCTTGGTTGCATGGTTTTGCTTTTGGTTCTTCTCACATTGCCTTACACATTTTATCGTTGGAAAAATTCTAGGTGTGAGATTCCTTTATTATTTTATTGGTAGGTCAAGTCTTACAAAGCTGAATTTGCCCATCATCTCATCTCTTGCAAGAACATTCCCAGTTTTAGGCATAAAAATAGACAATACATCGTTCGGCAGTATATCGCCCAAAAAACAAGCAATGGTGTTTGCTTCAGGAGCATTAGCTTCTATGATCTCTCCCATAACCATAATGGTATACGCGATGATATATCTAGAGACGTGGATTGGATTTTTTATGAGTCTTATAACGGTTGGAAATATTGTTTTTACCCTTATTTTTAGCGCTAAAGTCGGAGACATTTTTAAGGCGAAAAGGGCGTTAAATTCTAGAAGAATTTAGATTCTAAAAAGAGTATTTTTCTTTCTGCGACTAATTAAATGTTAGGATATCCCATGCTCCATTTTTTGTATGATTGGGCACAATGTACGCAACAGGAAGTGGTCTCTTTTCCATCCTATATGATCCTCAAAGCCTTGGCTTTAACCATGAATGGGTGAACCATTCTGAAGATGAATATGAGCGAACGCGAAGTTAACAGTTCAACAGTCAAAAACATAATTTAATTACGAAATATGCCGCTCAAAAAGCAATGTTAAATTAATATATAAATAACATTGTTATTGGATAATTGAGGGCATGAATAACATAAAAGAACTTTCAGATAGAGAGTTGGAGTTTTATTCGAGGCAAATAGTCCTTAAGGAAATAGGCTATAGCGGTCAGGTGAAACTCAAGAACTCAAAGGTTTGCATAGTCGGCCTTGGAGGGCTTGGTTGTCCAGCAGCACTTCAATTGGCAGCTGTTGGAGTTGGTCACCTTCGACTGGTTGACCATGACATTGTTGAAATTTCAAACCTTCAAAGACAATACCTTTACGATACGAATCTTTTAGATTACCCGAAGGTTGAGGCTGCGGCCAAAAGGCTACGAGATCTGAATCCGAATATAGAAGTAGAGCCGCTCCCCTTATCCTTAAACACTGATACTGCTGAGGAAATAATCAGCGGCATGGATGTTGTAGTAGACGGATTGGATTCTATGACGCCCCGTTATGCTTTGAATAGGGCCTGTCAAAAGTTAAGGGTCCCATATGTCTTTGGCGCAGCCATTATGACCTTTGGGGCGGTGTCCACTATAATACCAGGTGAAACCCCCTGTTTAGAGTGCTTCCAAGGGAATCTTGAAGATGAAATATTGCCAAAGTGCGCTGTAGTAGGTGTTCATCCGTCGATTTTAAACATTATAGCCAGTCTTGAAGTTTCCGAGGCTCTACGGATAATCCTTGGAAAGAAGCCGCATTTAGCAAACAAGCTACTTTATTTTGACATTGGGGGTATGGATTTTGTGAAAGTAGAAATTTTGAAATCAAACAGTTGCCCCGTATGCGGTTCTAAACCATCTGGCCCTCCAATGCCGCTAAAGCAGAGTGTCGTTACTGAAATTTGTGGGAGAGAAGGGAAAAGAGTCTTCATCATTACTCCAAGAGAAAACCTCAAAATAGACATGGATGAGTTATATTCAATTCTCAAAGAGGACGGGTTTAAAATTAAGGTTAGGGCCAGTCTCGGCATAACATTTAATGGACACATGCTCGAAAAAGCAACCATTTTAAAGAGCGGGATAATGATAATTGAGGGAGCAAAAAGCGAAAAAGAAGCCTATGATTTCTATATTAAGCTGATAGTGAATAGATTGGGGTTTCCCACTTCAAAGATTAATAAAGAAGAGAACATGCTCGGAGGACGTGTTATTGGACAAGAATCAAAAAAGTGAAAAAGAAGAAGATAAATGCAAGCATGAGTAGAAAGCGAGAGAGTTAACCCATAACAAGTCCCATGTTCGTCTTGTTTGTGTGAAATGCGGTAAAACAAAAGAAATAGAGCTCTTTCCTTAAGGAACTAATTTTAGATGCAAGTGAATCCGTAAAGGAGACTTGATGTAAGACTAGCAGCAATCCAAACTGACAAAAAAATGAGACCTAAAATCACTAGAAACGTTCCCAATGCAACTGGATTTATCTCCATTAAAATTTTTGAACATGTAACTTTATTAGCTCATGCTGCAATCTTAATTCGGCACATTTTTATTGTCTGTGTCTTATTTGGATGATGATGCCACAAAGAATATTTGATGTCCTGAGAAAACACGGTTTATTAAATACGATATTTCACCTCTCACGCACCAATCTAAGTGTAAGTGAGCAAAATGGAGAAATTTTTACTTCTTATAAAATTCATAATGCGCTTCTCTCCTTTCTAATTGTTTTGCAAGCGCATTATGAATTTTATAGAATGATTAAGGAAGCTATTCAAATGTACGGGCTGGCGGCGAATATATATCCGGTAAAGGGATATGAATCCTTAAAACCGCTGCCGAGCTTGCACAAAAATTCTTCCTAAATGCGGAGGCTGCTAAATTATGATTTGAATCTATCCACCATTCCCGTAACGTTGCCTCCAAATTGAAATCTCTAATCAAATTTGTGCGAGAGTTACTAAGAAGCCTAATTAACGTGCATTAAAAGTGTGTTAAAAGCACTATGCAAAAGAAAGCAAAATAATGGGTTTTCTTTAATTGAGCAATCTTGGAATGCGCACGCATTTCTCAAACGAGGGAAAATTTATATAACAGTGTTATAATAAAAAGTTCTCGTAATTCAAAATGAGGACTTGCTAATGTTAGGACAATATTTGATAACATTTAGAGAAGCCTTCGAGGCTGCACTAATATCTGCAATAATTTTGTCATATCTGATTAGGACAGGAAGCTATCAACTAACGCGTTTCGTATGGTATGGAGTCTATCTGGCTATAGCAGTCAGTGTAGGCTTAGGTGCGCTCATTTCGCTAATTTACGGCATTTTACCAAAACTTTCTCAGCTACTATTCGAAGCTATAGCTGCCTTTATTGCTGTTATTGTGCTATCCTCAATGATATATTGGATGGCCGTTAAGGGAAGATACATTAAGAAAGAAATGGAACAACGCATTGAAACCATTACAACTAAAGGTACAATCATCGGATTAGTATCAATCGCATTTATAATAGTGTTTAGAGAAGGCTTAGAAACAGTACTTTTTTTAACGCCCTTTTTACTGAACGAACTCACAGCAACGCTCATTGGTGTAGTCGCTGGAACCATAAGCGCACTTATTTTATCTTATGGCATCTTTATGGCAGGTATGAAAATCAACTTGCGGAGATTCTTTTACTTCACCAGTCTGCTATTAATACTCCTTGCAGGCGGATTGGCTGGTTATGGTACACATGAATTGATAGAATATTACGAACAAATTGGGTTTAACATAGGCTGGCTAGCTGAACCAGCCTACGTCTTGGATATATCCGTAGAGAACATCCTTCATCATAAAAATGTAATAGGCTCTATACTCGCGGTGATGTTTGGTTATTCGGTAAGTGCAGAATGGGCTAGAGTAATAATTCATCTATGCTACTTAGCGATAGCTCTTCCCTCTACGATTTGGATTTACAGAAAACACGAGAAGACAACGTTGAAGAGCTTGTCAGCGGAGTAAACGTAGTTCTCGACGGCTTAGACAACATGAAAACACGGTACCTCATAAACAAAACATGCGCTAAACACCATCCCCTATGTTTTCAGGGGGCGATTGAAATGGAGGGAAACGTAGCAGTTTTTCGCGCCCCCTGAAACTCCATGCCTGGAATGCGTGTTTCCAGACATAAGGGACGATCAACTTCCAACATGCAACACCAGAGGTGTGCTTAGCTCAACCACAGGGATCGTCGGCGCGTTACAAGCCATGGAAACCGTTAAGCTTCTTGCAGGTGTTGGGGAAACTCTCAAGGGAAAATTGCTAGTATGCGACTTCACAAAGCTCGATGTTTTTAAGAGAGTGGATTGCCCGGTATGTCAAGGCGAAAGGGCTGAAGCTATCCGTGAAAAGGAACGGTTAGTTTGGTTATGCGGCCAAAAAACCGTAAATGTCAACCCACCAA
>Ga0185307_1002186_pt1 | contig 10303 bp, 12 predicted proteins | sample LHCtaG_FD_128010 | JGI IMG/M metagenome (GOLD analysis project Ga0185307, IMG submission 128010) | Hot spring microbial communities from Little Hot Creek, USA to study Microbial Dark Matter (Phase II) - LHC4sed_matched (SPADES... | ecosystem: Environmental > Aquatic > Thermal springs > Hot... | reverse complement strand
TTCCTGATAATAACTAACCTCCAAAACATCCCTACCATTTACCTTAACCCTTGAAATGTCATCTACATTAAAAACACGAATATAATACCTCTCTCCTAAAGGATAAGGACCACGGGATATAGATTCGTTAACAAGGGGTTGTGCATAAGCGAAAAATTTAATGCTTAAAAATATGCTTATTAATATTAAAATTACAATCCATAACTTTCTTCCCATAATATTACCTCACTATTTTTTCTGTTTTTTTATATTTTTTACTGTAATTGCCTTGTTCTTTGGATATCCCAAGTGTTTCTCTTACTGACTTCTTTAACTCTGAATCGGCAAATTTTACTATATTTTCTGCCAAAACACGGGGTACAAAGAATACCAGGACTAATAAATTTAGTAAAAAACATATTAAAAATATGCTAAAAATTTTCTGATATCTTTTCCTTTGCTTCATTACATTACCTCTTATATTAAAATTTCTTTCTTTCTAAAATTTCCTTATTCTTTCTTCGTATTTTCTGCAATAATTTTGGTGTTTTCAGCTATACGAAAGGCAACAGCTAATATTTCAATCCAAACCCTAGCATTTATTGTAAGAATTAGAAAAATGAAAGGTGAAAGGATTAAACAAAAAATCCCTAAAATTTTTGAATTTTTAAAACCTGCTAAAATTAAAAATAATATAAACAATCCAATAAATAAAATCCCTAAAATGTAAAGAATTTTTAAAAGTTTTAATGTTATGAATTCCTTAAAAGAGAAATCAAAAAGGGAAGCAAAAAATCCTTTTTGAGCCGGCTTTTCAGCTACTACAACTGCTTTTTTTTCTTCAATCCTTGTCCCACAAAAGGGACAAAAAGTTGCACCTTCTCCTATTTCTTTTCCACAATTTGGACAAAACATACCCCACCCCTCCTCTTTTTTATATTTTTTAATTATTTAAAATCTTAATCCCTTTACTTTAGCGAGGAGGCCAAATTCCATCTACCTTACCTCCTGTGCCTATAACCTTTTCTAAGGGCTTAGTAAAAGGGATCTGAAAAAATCTCATGTTAGAACCAACTTCAGGAGCCACTGAACCATAATAAATTGTGATCGTCTTTCCATCTTTATTAACCCACCAAACAAAATCAGGAAAAACTCCGAAAAATGAGCCAAAAAGATATTGTGGTTTATAGATATCTCCTGAAATAAGATCTAATTCTTTGATTTTTTCTATATCTTCAGGAAAGTAGCAATTAGGACAAGTTTTAATTTGCTTTATCATTGCCCTTTTAACCAGCTCTTGCCAGTTATCTTCTACAAAGAAGTCTTTTAATCGTAATCTCCTACCAGTCTTTATATCAACATTGTATCCTACATAATCATCACCTGGATGGGCACCATATCCTGTAAACCTAAACCAAACACTAAGGATACCCTCTTTATAGAGCCAACCAAAAGTAATTCCTTTAAAACCTTCTTTTTCACCAGGAGTTAACTTGGAAGGGATTTCATTTAAAGTTCTAACCTTACTTTCTGTAAACTCTCCAGTTTTATAGCAAGCAATTGTTTCAAACTCTTTATTAATTAAAGCTTCCAGAGAACTATCCTTTAATCCACTTATCCTTGGAAGATAAATACGATCTTTTACTAACTCTACTTCTTTTACAGGTGAAGCGTCTTTTATAATGACAGTATTCTTTCCTTTATCCCAGTTCACCTCTACTCCAAATGTATCTTTGAAAAAGTCTAAAGATACCATTATATCGCCTCCACTAAGCTTAGGTGGAATATCTAAAGGAATTTCTCGAACAACATCGTAAGGTTCATTATCCAGAGAGAAATTATTTTGATATCGTCCTCGTAAAGTATTTATATCCTGACGATAAAGAATCCATGCATCAGGGTTTTGAGGAATATAATTAATTCCCTTAAGCTCATAAGCGAATTTCTTCCCTTCAACCATTTTAAAAATTGAACTACCCCTATGAATAGTAATGGTGTGAGTACTAATGTCCTCCTTTATTTTTGCACCTAAGGCTTCAGCTACAAAGCGGACAGGAATAAGAAGTGTTCCATTTTCGATAATCAGCATAGTGTTAGGATTAAAGACACGGCCATTGATAACAAAAGTAATGGTGCCAGGTAAAACATGGATAGGAGGAGGTTTCGAGGGCTCACTTCCTTCTTGAGTGCCTACTATTTCACTCCAACTCCCTAAGCGGGCAACAATACTTGGTTTACTTTGTTCCGATATAAATAATTTTCCTCCACAAAAAGGAAAAAGACAATCTAATTCTATTTGTGCTGAAAGAACTATTATAAAAGGAGGTATTGTGTCATAAACTTTACTTGATATAGGTTTTTGAGATTTAAATATAACTACTACTTGTCCTTTCTGTTTTTGTAGTAGTACATTATGCTCTTTAACTTTAAAAATTAAAACAACTTTAACTCCTTCAGTGCTTTCAAAATAACCAACTTTTATGTTGTTCTCACCTAATTTTCTAAGCCTCTCTTCTGCACTTACTGCGTAACTCAACTTATCTAATATGTCTAATATATCTTTTACTTCATCAGGTAAGTAAAATGAAAAGTACCATTTTAATGGATATAAAATTGCTTTAGGAAATTCTTTTAAAAATTCATCAGAAACTTCTCTCAAATACTTTTCAGCTAAAGTTCTTCGAATTATCCCATCTACACAATATATTTCTTGTCCCGGATAGTCAAAACACCCGTATTTACCCCTTTCACTTTCTTCTATTAATATTTCAATTGTTTCAATATGTTTTATGAGCCTGTCTTCAGGAATTAAAATATTAATTAAAATATTAACTATTCCGTTTATTTCTTTTTCTGAAAGCTTTCCTGAAGTTGTTGCACAAACCTTAGTTTGAATACTCAAAAATATGGTTAACACTGAAATTATAATAAAAAATTTACTTTTCATTATTATTTCTTCTCTACTAAATTTTTAAATAATCTACTAATTTTATCTTCTTTTATTTCCTTAAAGCATATTTTAGTAATTCCGCATCTATAGCAGTTTTATGTATTTAACTTTAAATTTTAAAAATTCTCATTTACAAGTTGTATAAAAAATGGTAGTTCTCTCTTGCCATCAGGATCACGCCAAACCCCACTAAGGGTATCTTCTTTAATAAATTTACCTATAAATGTCCCTGTATGTTTTCCTTTTTCATCAAATTCTTCAATTTTAAAATTTCCGGTATCATCAATCCTACCTTTTAAATAAAGCGGATTTCCTATTTTCTCATAAAAATAAGTACCCTTTAAATTATTTCCTTCACGGTAAAGTTCCATTTGAATTTTATAATTACCTATGCTACCTTTAAATCTTCCTATAAACTCTTGTAGTATTTCTTCTGACTTTTCTGGTATTCTATATGATTTATTACCTGATATTTCTTGATTAGAAGTTGCTTCGGTTGGCTTTTTTATTATTTTTTCTGATAAATATAAATAACTTCCAATTCCACCAATAACTAAAATTAATCCACATATAGCTGTTATCCATATCCATATTTTTGAGGGTCTCTTTATTCTTTCTTTTGTAATAACAGGAGCAATTTTTTCTTTTAAAGGTGTCCCACATTTTTTACAAAACTTTGCTATTGAAGGATTTATTTCTCCACAATTTTTACAAATAATCACATCCCTTTGTATTTTAGGTTTTAGCTGTTTTTCAAATTCAACCTTTGCTCCACATTTTGGACAAAATTTTGCTGTATCAGAAATCTCACTTCCACAATTTTTACAAATCATACTTATTCTCCTATTTATTACTTAAGTTTCTGCCCGCAATTTGTGCAGAAATAGGCTTTTGCAAAATTCTCCTTTCCACATTGTGGACAAAAAATAATTTGCTGAGATATTGTAGGTTTAGAGGTTCTTCTTATTATCACTATAATTCCAACAAAGAATAGAATAATAAAAATAGATAGCACCATTAGTAAAACAAAGGTAGGTATTATAAAACCTGATGATTTAACAAAAAGTTTAGTGCCCCTACTAAAACTATCTAAATTCCACTTAACCTCAGAGGAAGAAACCTTCATTCCATTAGTTTCATCAATATTTCCGGGCATTTTTATATTGAGTTCATAAGATATATAAGATATAGGGATGTCAGGAGTTTTAATAAACTCAATTTCAAGAAAATAAGACTTTGTAAGAAATCCCTTCTTTTCAGGAAAAAATGTATATTGTGTGTATTCATCATTAAGCTCTGAAATGTTTTTAAACTTTTTTTCTGCAACAATCAAATATTTCCCAGCTTTTTCTTCTTCTTTAACGATTTTCCATCCTTCTTTTTTTAAGTCCTCTTTTATTTGAGAACCAGCTTTTGGATCTAAAGAGAATATCTCTTTTGAAAGTATAATCTCAAGTTTAGTACTCCCTGAACCATCATTATTAATACTTATCTTATGTTTTACTTCAATACATGAAGTCAGAATAAAACTTATTAAAATTATAAGGACAATTTTTATAAGGAAATTACTTTTCAATACACGTTTCATTTAAACTTTTCTAACTTGTAAAAACCCTTCTTGTATTGGGCAGTAGTAAGTAAAATATAATTGTTACATTTATACCAATTCCTATCAGCATTAAAAGAATTGACCAAACAGTAACATGCGTACCGATAAGGGAGAAAAAATATAGAGGAATTCCTATAGCATACCATACAATTGCCAGTTTTCTTCCCCATTCAATAAGATTAAAAACACCATAAGCAGATGTTATTCCAACTATTCCATAAAAAAGTGCAAAATATCCTAAAAGACCAAGAAAGAAAAGTCCAGGACCTATGGACGAAGATAGCTTTTCTCCAAATAATCCACCTCCTAATTCTCCACTCATATGAAAGCCTACATCTGTACCGATAAGAAGTACTATACCGCCTAACATACATAGAATTCCCCATAAAACCGTATAAGTTGAAATTATTATAATACTCATATTTTTTTGAGTTGGCTTAGTAATGGGTACGGCTGTAGTTTCTATTTCAACAATCTTCGTTCCACAATTAGGACAAAAAACAACACCTTCTTCTACCATTTCTCCACAATTTGGACAAAACATACCCCACCTCCTTTAAATAAAAAATTGAAAAAATTTTTAACTTAAGCTCAGCTTCTTTATTTTTCCAAGGGAACAATCCACTTTACCTGATTTAAGTTATACCACATGATTTCACCACTTCCCACATCTTTCACCTTAATCCAACCTTCTTGCCCAATTTCCAAAACTTCAATCTCTTGAAGGCTAGAATCTTTATAGATCTTACCTACCTTTATAAAACCTGGAACTCCGCTTGCTCCGGAACCTTTTAACTTACACCCCCAACCAATCAGAAATACCAGCACAACAGCAATAAGTATAAGAAATCTCCTAATATTCATAATTTCTACCTCCTTTTTAGAATCTTTAATAAAATTTTTTACATAATAAATCAAATCTACTAAAAATTTTATTCTATTTTTGTCCCACATCTCATACAAAACTTTGCTCCTTCCTTTACAGAAGCACCACAAGCAGGGCATATTTTAGCCTCTAATTTTACTTCCTGAATAGAAAAGCCACATCTCATACAAAATTTTGCTCCTAATTTATTGGATGAGCCACATTTAGGACATATAACTTCTTCTTTTTCAGCTTCTATTTGTTTTATAGCATTTTCAAGTTCTGAAATTTTTTTAAAAAGGTTAATTATTTCATTACAATCTACCCTTAACTCATCTTCATTTAAAGAGCCTTTATTAAGCATTTGAAAAACTTTTTTACCAAGAGCTTGAAATCTATTTTCTATAAGATTTTGAAGATCTTTAATTTCAGCTCTAAGTTTTATAACCTCTCCTTTCTTAGTTATTCCTGCAATACTTTTATCTATTTTATCAGTTATTTTTTCAAATATATCTGCCATTTTATCCCTCTACCATAAAAACCAGATAAAAGTAGTGAATAGTAATAAATCCCCATAAGCAAATTATTTTATTATAAAAACTTTATGTTTTTCTAATATTTTTCTAAATTCAGGGTGTTTACGTAAATTATTAAGATCAGGGTCGCTTCTAAGCGCATCATAATCATTAAAGCCTTTTTCTAAGGCAGCATCCAGCTCATCAAGAGCTAAATCAAGTTTTCCAGTTAAAGAATAAAGACAAGTAAGATTATATCTTATAGTAGGACTGTCTGGATTTAATTGTTTTGCTTTAAGAAGGTCTTCTTCTGCTTTATTAAATTTCTTTTGAAGCATATATGCGACAGCTCTATTAGAGTATGCTTCTGCATAATTAGGATTTTTCTCTATAGCTAAAGAAAATTCTTTAATAGCATTTTCAAGATTTTCTTCAAATATTTCTTTACTACGCGCATTTTTTGCATTACTTACATATGCAAGACCGTGCTTAATATGTTCTTTAACTTCTTCTGATGGAGCTATAGTAGGAGGTTGAAAAGAAGTTGGGGGAGAAGTTTCATTAGTAATAACTGGAGGGGTTTCTTTAGCTATTTCTGTTGGTGCTTGAACTTTTTTGCGAGAAAAATAAAAATAAGCTCCTCCTATACCTATAGCTACAATAAGCAATACCAAAAAAATTATCCATATCCATTTTTTTGAGGAGCCCTTTGTTGGTGTTACAGAAATTTTTTCAATTTCAACTTTTGCACCACATTTTGGACAAAATTTTGCTGTATCAGGAATCTCATTACCACAATTTTTGCAAATCATAAGTTACCTCCTTTTAAGTATTGGTGATAATAGGAAATTCCAATTTTCATTTGTTGTAGCACGAATAAGCTGTGGATTTTGCTCAATGTCAGGACCTTTTTCCTGTTTTACCCTCTGATAAACAAGAGGTTTAGCATAAAAATAAGCATCTCTAATTGATGCATTGTTTTTCTTAAGTCCTTCTATAAAGTAATAAGTAAATATGCTGTTGTGAAGTATATCAGACTCCCATGACTTTTCTCCTGGTCCACTTGCACTAATTAAAATCTTACCCCATCCTTCTTCAGTAGTTGGTTTTGATGGTTTGTAAGTTTCCTCAACTATAATATCTTTTGCTCCAAATAGTCTTTTCCCATATTCCTTTGATATTCCATAACCTTCCTCCTCATCTATTCCTAAAGATTTTCCTCCAGGAGGTAAAAAATTGGGAATTCCTTTATAGGCTCCATTGCTATAACATGTATCAAGAATCATAACAAGCCTTTTAGCTTTTAGTTCTGTTACAAAAGCACTAATCTCCTTATCTGTAACTGCTGTATACCATACTTTCTCCCTTGGTTTTACCTCTGTATCATAAGTAACAATATGGACACCACCAAATTTATCAGGAGGTGTCCCATGAGTACTTATGTAAATAACCACAAGATCATTTTCCTCTGCAGTCTTTTTTATTCTATTAAGTGCATTAATAATGTTATCTCTTGTTGCACTTTCGTTTTTTAATAGAATAACATTTTCAGCTGGGAATTTAGCAATGTTAATTAAAAATTTGTAAAAATCTTCAGCATCTTTTGCAGCATACTCTAAAGGTGTAATTCCGTGTTTGAATTTTCCAACTCCTACAACAAGAGCATATCTTTGTCTTATTGGTCCAGGTGGTCCAGAAGGTTCTAAAACTCCTGCTCTCTCAAAAATTTTTCCAATTCTTTTTTGCCATTCCTTAACTTCAATATCTTCAGGGGTTACAAAAGATACCCATTTTACTCCTACTACTGTTTGTGCAATAGAAAAAGCTTTATCTACTTCCTTATCATCATAATACTTACCTTTTAATCTCACTTTTCCATCTTTAAGCACAACATAACCATTCTTTATTCCGTTCTCTTTAAAAAGTTTATTTATTATAGCGATATGTTCCTCTGTTACAGGAGATTCTACTGCAAATAGGAGTTGAAATGTAAAAAAAATACTAAGTATTAAAAAGTATTTTATATATTTCATATCATTCAAATATTTTTACATATTTGCTTAACACCCATCCTTCTGTACCATCTTCGAGCTTTATTTTAAACCATTTTTGCTTTTCAACCGTTTTAGTATCTATAACTTCATACATTTCATCTTGTTTAATCATTCCTATTGGACGAGATTTAAGAGAAGGAGATTCTCTAACAGTAAGACTTTTTGATACTACTTTTATTAGCTTTTTTGTTGACTTTTCAATAGCTTTAACACCAGGTTGTTCAATTTTTTCGGAAGTTTTAACTTCATTTTGCTCAGCCCGAGCTATTGTAAGAGGTTCTCTTGCAGGGGCTTTTGCAACCCCTTTTTTCACTATAAGTTCTTGCGATGCTTCATTTGAGGCTCCTTCTGTTGAAATTTTTAATACAATTTTGTACTTTCCTTCTGGAACTTGTTCTGGTAATTCGAAATCCCCCTCAGCTTTTCTTGTTCCAGGTTCTACAGTAACTGAATAATCTACAGAGCCAAGCTCTTTCCATCCCTTAGTCCCGCTTGTTCCATTTTCATCATAATAATATACAGTCCTTGTTTCTGTAACCTTTATCTCTTGAGTTTTATCAGGTACCATAACATAATACAAAGCACTCATTTGTACTTTGTCACCAGGTGATACAGGATTAGGAGTTAAGTTAAGATTTTCTACTTTAGCAATAACCCCTTGTGAAGGATCATATTTTATTTTTCGAGCTGTTTCACTTGCATCAGCTACTGAAGAACTTTTAATATTTGAATAATATTTAAGGCAAGCTCCCCATGCTATTGCAAAAGCAAGTGTACCTCCGACAGCTGCTCCTTTTATTGCACCTCCTATATCTCTTTCTAAAAGAAGCCCTAACAAAGCTCCTGTAATTACTCCTCCTGCTGTATATTTAAGGATACATTGATTTTTTGCTCTTTCTCTTTCTTCTTCAGTAAGAGGTGTATCTGGCTTTTTTTCTTTTTCTTCTTCTGTAAAAGTATCAGGGGTTTGTTCAGGTTTTGGTTTAAAAATCTTTAAAATTTTTTGAAATTTACTTTGTTCTTCGGTATAAGAAATATTAGGAGAAAAAGGGATACACAATGTAATTACAAAAATTATTGTAACAAATAAACTAATAAATTTTATAAATCTTAAATTGCTCAACACCTTTATTCTATCTACTTATTTTATCTATGTGTTAATTTTACAATAACAGTCAAAATACCATCCTCTGGAATGCTACTTACAGGAATAACTCCATATTGGCTCCCCTCAGTAGATTCAACTATCATATCCTTTGCTCCCATTTCTATAGGTTTCCAATTCTTTGAAGATATTATACTATAAGAAGAGCCCATCTCATCAACAACAATATCTTTTGCACCCTTTGCTCCTTCACCCCTTCCAGATTCCATTGATGAAGTAATTACTGAAGCAACTGAAGCATAGGATTGTATTGCAGGATTTGGTCTATTTGAAAGCATTATAATCAACTTCTCAGTTCCTGGTGGTGGTACAAATTTAAAAGCTGAAGTTTTAGGAATTTCATAAATTGTATAAGCTTCAACATATTCATTAAAGAGAACATGCGTATTCCCTGTAGGACCTACATTAAGAATTGTCATATAACCTGGTCTATTTGTCCTAACTAATAATTTAACTTTTTCTCCAGATTTAAAAATCCTTGTTTTAGGAACAATCTTAAATTCTCCGTTGTCTTGAAGAAGAACTATCTTATACGAAATACCTATATATTTTTCTTTCTGAGCTACTACTTTAGAAGGTTTAGTTCCTCCTACTTGTGACATTTTGACAGTTACCCTTTCTCCGGGTGGCCCTTCTCCACTATCAAAAATTGCTTTAGCACCTTTAGGCTCTCCAGCAATAGAAAAAGAAAGAAAAAGTGTTATTATTCCTATAACTACCAAAAAATTAATTAAAAATCTCATTTTATCACCTCCCAATTTTTATATTAAGTCTTGTTTAATACGTTTTGTTTTGTTATAATAAAATGAAGGTTTACAAAATAGAGAAAAACAAGAAATCCGTTTTTGATAGAATTTTAAGAATTGAATCTCTTCTGCCCAAGCTATTTGAAAAGATAAAAGAGGCATAGCAATTTAAAATAATAATTTATAATTTTTTATATTATATTATATATTTCAAAAAATTGTCAAGATTTAAAAAGTTTAAAAAATTTAAAAAGGAGGAGAATTATGAAAAAATTTATAATATTTTTATGGAAATTTATAATATTTTTGTGTATATTGTATATTTTTAGTTTTATTTCTGTTTATGGGCAAAATAAAGAAGTTCGAGATAAAGAGAAAATTACCAAAATATTTATGAAAATTGAAGATACAAAGGAGCTT
>Ga0185307_1002184_pt1 | contig 10306 bp, 13 predicted proteins | sample LHCtaG_FD_128010 | JGI IMG/M metagenome (GOLD analysis project Ga0185307, IMG submission 128010) | Hot spring microbial communities from Little Hot Creek, USA to study Microbial Dark Matter (Phase II) - LHC4sed_matched (SPADES... | ecosystem: Environmental > Aquatic > Thermal springs > Hot... | reverse complement strand
TGGTGAGTGACTCCAAAGCCCCTTTCAAGGCGGCGTTCGGCAGACAATAGCACCCTTCCACCCACTTTGTTCCAAGGGCGATAAAATCAAAGTGTTCGCCCTCGTACATGCCATGTGCCCAGATGCGACTTTCAATCCGCTCAGTGGGCGGCACGCCAACAGTGGTTCCGCCTCCCTCGATAAAGGTTTCTACAAGAAGTTCCGAAATGGTTTTTTTGCCAACCTTGTGGAGGTCTACGCCAACCATTTCGCCCAAATTCTGGTCTGGATCAGCGTCCACCAAAAGCAGCGGGGCCTCACCCAACTCGATGAAATATTTTGTCATTAAAGCAACGAAGCTGGTTTTGCCTGTTCCACCCCTTCCCATTGTGACCAAAATTTTCGCCATGTGCATGCTCTCCGTTTCGTGTTTGGTATCAGTAGGTTTTCAGCCTTATTAGGTGTTGCCTTGCAAAAGCTTGTCGCAAAGCCTTTCAACAGCCTTTACAGCGACTGAATCCCCATATTTTAGTGGGGTTTCGCCCCGCATCTCAGCCTCTAAAACCTTTTGGTCGAAGGGTAAAAAGTCTAAAATGGATAGGCCGTTCTCGGATGCAAACTTTTCAATAACCTTTTTATGAACTTCGTTTTCCACCTTGTTTCCAACTAGGAATATGCGGTTCATTCCAGCCTTGACGCCTAACTCGTGAATGCGTTTGGCTGTTTCAAGAGCCTTCAGGTTTGCGTCAGCCACAACAAGCATAACGTCCACATGCCGGGCTGTGCCTCGCCCCATGTGTTCGACGCCGGCCTCCATGTCTAAGACGACAGCCTCGCCGCGTTCAACAACCAAATGCCTTAAAAGCGAACGCACAACAGCGTTGGCTGGACAAGTGCAACCAGCCCCAACGGAAAGCACAGTCCCCATGACGATTAGGTTTACGCCAAGAGGCGTTTGAACAGCATAATCCCGCACAATGTCGTCCACGGTGAAAGTTAGACGGTACACGCCAGCATAACCCGTCCCCGTTTTCGCTTCAATAAGCTGTTTGTTCTCGGAAATGGGCACTATGCGGCTGGCTTCTTCCGGCGGCAAACCCAATGTTAAGGCAAGATTAGGCGAGGGATCAGCATCAATGGCGATAGTCTTAAAACCCCTCTTGGCTAGGGCGTAAGCCAAACCGCCAGCAACAAAAGTCTTGCCGACACCACCCTTACCAGAAACAGCCACCTTCATAAATTCACCAAGCCATCAATCAAACTTCTATTTCAGCAAGTGTCTGCACTTTCACCTCTTTAAACTGTTTAAAGTGAGGGTCCTCCGTCAACAGTGTTTCAGCCCCTTCGAGGATTGCAGTAGCCGCTATTATGCAGTCTCCCCATGGAATCTTCTCTTGGTATTTGTGTCTGAAAATTCCAGCCTGTTTTGCTATTTCCGCTGTTAAATTAACGATGTCTAACCCCGAATTAACAAGCTCTCTAAAATTTTTTTCAGCAACATCTCTACCAGCCGTCTTTCGCGTTAACGCATAAAACTCTCCTAGAACAATTGTTGGCACTATTCCTTTATTCCCAAGCTTCCTGCATTGAGTGAGAATTCTCCGAGTTTTGTCCAGAACTTTTTCTTCGCTGGAAAAATAGTGGAGTACGAAAAAGGTTGTGTCAAACGCGATGATCATGGAATTCCTTCAACGGAAGTTTTCTTCTCTAGCCTTTATAAGTTCAGCAATTAACTCTTTCGGGTGGGCATACCTTGCCAATTTGCCAGCAGAATCAACTATGTCTGGTACTGGTTTTATAATTAAGCCACCTTCCGTTTCCTCAAAAACTACAAGACTTCCTTCCCGAAGATTATATTTTCGCCTAAATTGAACAGGGATTGTTGTTTGCCCTTTCTTAGTTATTTTTGAGTAAGACATTAATTTTCCCTTACATTTAAAATCGTTTTACTTTGTAATAAGCATTACTGATGTGGCAAGCCCCATCTGAATTTGAAGAAAGTAATCAACGCAACAGAATGTTTATGGAAAGATAAGAAAAACTGGACGCCCGCTGTCTGTGCTTCAATAGAGCAATATGATGTTGGCCTTGTGAAAGGAATAAACAAAGACGTGGATTATCACTGTTCAAAAAGGAGAAGCAAAGGAGACAACGTTTGCGAAGTAATTTTAAAGAAAAAGAAGAATACCACCGAATAATCCATTGTTCAATCCTTTTAATATTCCTTTAGAGACATTATGCGAACATGCAATAAAAATAAGTGTGAGGTTTTATAGTCTTTCGAGGAGTGCGGCGTGTATTATTGGTAGGGCTATTGTGGCGTCTGCTTCCACTGTCATGGTTTTTGCTTTTTCCTGGATTTTGCCCCATGATATGGCTTCTCTTGGGCGTGCTCCTGATAGGCTTCCGTCGTATTCGACGGCTGTTGTTATGTAGACGGCGTAGTCCAATCCTTTCTTGAATAGGTTCCACCAGAGGACATGGTGTTTTGATATGCCTCCGCCTATGATTAGGGCGCCGGATTTTTTGGCTTGCCAAACCATTTCGTTTAGGAGCTGCTCGTCTTTGAGCACGTTTATTTTTAGGTCTTTGTGGTTTTGGCTGAAAAGCCACAGCTGGTAGCCCACTGCACCGTCAGTTATGCCGGGCACAATAACGGGTATCTGGTTTTTCCAGCACCAGTAAAGAATCGAACTATCGTCTAGGCGTTTGCCTATTTCCCAGCACAACTCGTAAGTGGCGAGCTCCCGTTTTCCCTCGGCGTAAATACTGTTCAAGAACAATGTCATCTTCTCTTCAATTATTTCGCCGTAACTTGCGTTTGGCACCAACACATTGCCAATTCGGCTTACGCCCCGCCTGTAGAGTTCCTTGTCGTCCATGTAAAAATCGCCATGAAAATAGTCGCGGAAACACCTCGCCAAATCATGGTCAAGGGTGCCGCATGTTGTGACGACAACGTGGAACCATTTCTGTTTCACCATTTCGCGGATTATGCCCCTCGTGCCAGTGGCAATTATACACGCTGGGAAAGAGAGAAAATTAAGGATGCTTTTGTCCTTCAACATGTTTTCGAGGATGTCTACAGCGACGGCGAGGTTTTTGGCTGTGAAGCCTCCGCTTGCAAGCATCTGCCGTACAAGCGTGTCAGCCGACATGCCCTTCGAAATTTCGAAGTCCCTAACCTTTTCCATGTCGATGCTCCGAAACGCTTATTCCAAGCCCTTGAAAAGCCAAGACAAGTCCGGAACCTTCGCCCTTTTTTCGACTTTTTCCGCCAAAGCGTGAACAACTATTGGGAAGGCTATTGTAGCGTCACAATAACACTGCACGTTGCGTCCTTCTTTGGCTTCTTTGCCCCAGCTAATGGCTTCCTCGAAAGTGCAGCCTGACAAACCACCCCAGTGAGGTGCATCTGTCGTGATTTGTATGGCGTATTTGTGGGGATAAACCCTCTCGTATTTTCTGGACTCTGTTAGGCTTCTGCCAACGGTTGTCAATTGAATGAAGTCTTTAGGGACGCCTCCACCAATGTATATAACGCCGCTTTCACGCGCCGCTTTAGCCTTTATATCTACAAGCTGTTCGAAGTCCTTCATCTGGTCTATAGTTATGTCAAAGTTGGGGTCGCTCCTCCTATTAAGCAGGTAGGCGATGCCGTAGCCGCTGTCCACTATAGCTGGACAAAAAACGGGTATCTTGTTCTCATAAGCCGTTGCAACTATGCTTTTAATCTCCATCTGGGAAAGCTCTTTCCCAAACAAGTGGAGAAACTCTGCTGAAGAATATTTGCGGTTCGGGTTTAATTTTTTCATGAAATTGGCGATGAGACTTTCCATTTGGCGGTATTCAAGTTCGTCGGCAAAAACGTCGTAAAACCTGTCAATCTTATGCTCTAAAAGCTTATAGTCGTCAACTAAGTGATGCCCTTGCCAGTATGTACCTCCCATGGCTTCCAAAATGTCTTCTGAAATGTTCGCTCCTGTGGAAACAATCACATCTATAAAGCGGTGTTCAATAAGCCAGTTAACAATTTTCCACTGTCCCGTGGTGCTCATGGAGCCGGCGAACCCGAAAAAGATTACAACGTCGTCTTTAAGCATTTCTTCCCAAGTTTCGACAACTTCGCCTAATTTTCTGCCTTGAAATCCAGTTTTAGCCATTTCTGCAAGCAGTTCTGAAATTTTTTTGGGAGTTCTAACTTCTATTGGCTCAAGCTTCTTTATAAAGAAAGGAGTTTGCCTTTTCTCCCTAATCACCGCCTTTCAACTCCACAATTTTGGAATGCATATTTTCAAAAACCTCACTTTTAAATCTTTAGCTTCCATGAACGCGTCCAAAGGTGTAAAGGTTTCCAACGCTGTTCCAGACGAAGGCTTTAGGCATGGCTTCCGCAATGGCGAAAGCAGCCCTCCACCCAGTGCAGTGCATTGGCACAACAACGTCTGGATTAAACTGTTTCAACACCTCCATAGTTTTGCCTATCCTCTCTTCAAAGTCCCTTCCAGACAAATGGAAACCACCAATTATGGCATGAATTTTCGAAGCGCCGGTAATCTGCTTTGCATAAAGAACAGTGTTGACAATTCCTGCGTGGGCACAGCCAGCCACAACAACAAGTCCTTTGCCTTCAACGTTTACAGCCAAAGCTCGGTCGTCCCAAACCCAAGGGTCAGGCTGCCAAACACCATTTATCAAAGCACGCTGTTGCACATAGCCCTTCTCAAAATCTGTTTTGCGTGGAATCTCGCCGGTAACCAAAATGGCGTCTCCGGCCAGCAAATATGGATTTTTAGTCTTCACAAAAACGGCTGGTTTTATCTTGTTTTCCGATGGAAAATCTGGGTATTTCCTTATACTGCCATCCTTGCCGGCAACTCCACGGGTTTTAAACATGTCTTCATGAACTATTATTGGCAGGTTTTTCTTGCCGATGGTTCGGATAAAGTTCAGCAGACCACCGCAGTGGTCGTAGTGTCCATGCGACAGGACTATGGCTTCTACATCCTTGAGGTTTACACCCATACCCTTCGCGTTCAAAACAGCGCCGTCCTGGCTTACGCCAGTGTCGAAAAGGACCGTGTGCGCTTCGCCATCACAGAAAACTTTGACAAGCATCGACAAGCCATGCTCCGCAATTGGCAGACGAAAACTTTTGTCAAACCATTCCGTTCCCATACGTTTTGGAACCCAGCTTCTAACAGATTGAACCTCTTCCCTATCGATGGACGAAGTTAAATCCACGCAATTATCCATGAGACAAATTATCTCCAAACCATCAACACTTTTAAGCCTAACATCACCCATGCCCACGCAACCCCATTTTAAAGAAACAAGTCTTTTTCTCTGGGTCTAACAAGCTCAGTTGCTTTTGCATCTTCAGCCCTTATAAATTTGTATCCGCGAATTATAGCCGCAGGAACCCCCTCATCTGCTTGCCCAATCACAAGCTCAGCGGCAGACGCCAACTCATCCGCCACAGCGGTCTGTTTCACCCGCAAAACATAACCAAACAAATCCTTCTCGCCTCTGCGGTCTCTTAAGGGTTTTATGCCGGAAACACCCACAGCCACATTTATCTCGCCCTCCCTAAAAGGGCGACCATGCGTGTCAGAAATTATTACAGCCACGTCATAGCCAGTTAAACGCTTAATCTCAAGCCTAATCCTTCTAGCAGAAGCGTCCGGATCTTCGGGCAAAAGCGCTACACACCTATCTCCAGGCACATTGGACTTATCCACTCCAGAGTTGGCACATACAAAACCGTGGCGGGTTTCAGTTATTATCTTGCCGTCAGCCATTCGCCTAATGGCTTTAGCCTCCCTCAACACAACCTCAACCAAAGCCGGATCCTTGCCGTAAAGCTCGGCAATGTTCTTTGCGAAAACAGATGGCACAACATCGTCTAAGTTTACAATGCGCCCCTCAGCCCTAGACACAACCACATGGGTTATCACTATTACGTCACCGTCTTGTACGGGAGTGCCTTGCCTCTCCGCAGCCTCGCATATCAGCTCGGCAAGGTTGTCTCCAGGCTTAACAACCGGTATGCCTTTAATCCCAATTATTTGAACAACATTCATGACAACACACAAGTCAAAATATAGGGCATATGTGTTTCTAACAGTTTCGCCCTAAAGTTTCATGAAATGACACGCAAAACTTTAATTTTGAACAGCACCCTTTTCTTAGAGCAAGAGATGATGTTTGATGAAAGTCTTGCATGAGTTTGTTCCAACCCGCAAGTTTTTGAAGTTGGCTGAAGAAGTTAAAGACCTTGTAGATGGATGGAACATAACTGACAGCGCCGCCGGCATGCCAGCGCCAAGCGGAACCGCAGTGGGATGCGTTCTCAAAAGCAAATATCCAGAAAAAATAGTGATACCAATATTTATACTCCATTACAAGGGGCCAGTGGAGGTTGGAGGCTTAGCCCTAGCCGCTGACGCCGTTGGCCTCGACGGACTTGTCCTAACAATGGGGGACATACCAAAATATGGTGAGCCAATAAAGATGTTTAAGTCGTCTGAGGAAGCTAGGGATTTCCTCCGCAACACAATACGTTTAAAAAATGTTAAGTTGGGATGCTTGCTTACAGCCCGCAAAACCGTTGAGGAAACCGTAGCCCGCGCCAAAGAGCCATGGGACTTCGTCTTCTTCATGAGGTTGGAGGACAAAACCTTCCCCATGCTGGAGCAAGTGGCAAAAGAATGCAAACGCCTAAACAAGCCAATATACACATACTTCCTCATCGGAACGCCGAAAAACGCTGAAATGGTGAAAATGATAGGCTGGCCCACAACTACAACCATCGACCGCGTCGAAGAATTCGCCAGTAAACTTGACGGATTGGTGGACGGGGTAATAGCCACATGCGCCGGAGACTACGAAGGCGACAAAGAACTTCTAACAAAACTCCAAAAATTCAGAAGCTAACACCTACAAACCTCCATTATCATCTATCCTTACCAATTTAAGTGAAGCTAAAACATGTTAGGGCAAAACTGAGGGAAGACTTCTATTAAGATAACGGCAATTAAACTGTGGGAAAGTTTTGAAAACCTGTTTAGAGAATAAAAAGTGGACCCCAAGTCTTGGACACTTTTAAAGAAGAACTGTGCAAAGTGTTAAAGAGCAGGTTAAAGCAGCCTTTCTGTTCGCGGTAAGGCGAAAGGTTACTCCTTAAAGGGCAATTATGATATTGCATGCAGTATACTTTGGGAGAACTTGCCGTGGATTTAGCTAAAACGCTGAACATAGATGAAAATAGGGTTGACTTGGACGTGGCGGCTCCTGAAGTGGTTTTGGAAGCATTGGATGGTGTACCGTTGTTTGTTGAGGACGACTATGTGGTTTTTGAGCTTAAAGTTAAAGCCACTTTGGCTTTGCTTGACATGCAAAGCGGGATTCAATCATACTTCAAAAAGTAGGGTTGTACGGTTATATTTCACGAATTTCGCATCGAAGCTTTTTAATTACTTCTTCAGCCTTCGCTGGGTCAACTTTCAAGGTGTAGAGCATTCTTGGCGTGCGAAGTTTCAGTTTCACAACGTCTTTTAGGCGTTTAACTGTGCAGTATTCTGCCCTCTCGCTGATTTCAATAAACTTGTCAACGTCGAAGATTTCTGTCGGCATGTCAAAGCGTCTCCAGCCTTTTGCTGCTTCTCATTTTAAGAGCCTAACTTTTATCTGTTTTGGTCTTCCACAAGCCCTTAAGTTTGTCGCAGAATTTCATGAGCTGTTCGCGGGTGGGGTGCGCTGCCTTCGGATTTGAAATGTAATAGGCGGCTGTGGCGTTTGCCAACGTTAACCTGGCAGCGTCTGGAAGCCCGTAAGCGTCGCCAATTATGTTTCCAGCGTTCCAAGCATCACCCGCCCCAGTGGCTCTCAAAACTGGCACGTTGAAGGCTGGAACAATTGTCTCGTTTTTCTTAGTGAGAGATGCGGAGAAACATGTGGTGTGTAGGTCTATTCTCGCGTTTAGGCTTTCAGCCAGCGTTTTGGCTGATTCCATAGCCAAATCTTCAAAGCCAAGCTTTCCCTTGAGGCTTTTCATCTCCGGGTTTAAAAGAGAGGCATAAAAGACCGCTTCGTTCTCGTTTAGGCTTAAAATGTCAACGAGGTTTGCTTGCAAAACTTTCCTCATCAAATCTGGCGTTTTCTTTTTGTTTGAGGTTGGGTCGGCTGAATCGAAATAGGTTTTGCCCCTGCCCTTTGTTTTAGCGTGTTGGAAAACTGTTTGGGCGAGGGCTGTCCCAAACCTTCTTGTTCCAGCCCAGTTGAAAACACACACGTAATCAGCCCTCTGGATAACTTCAAAGTCTTCACCGCCAAGGTTTTGCGGTCCGAAATCAGCCAAAGAACCAACGTCTCTCAACATGACGTTTGTTTTTCCGTTAGTTGTTTGGAATTCTAGGGCTGTTGTTATGGATGGCTTTTCAACCGTTTTGACATGGGATAGGCTGATTCTTGACGATTTAAGATAAAACTTTAAGAGTTGAACACCAAGCTTGTCTGTGCATATTATTGGTGTGACCCTTGCGCCTAAACGGGCTAGGGCTGAAGCAGTGTTTACGGCGTTTCCGCCTCTAAAGTCTTTTTGAACTATCCCATCGATGTTTCCACCTTTCCGCCCTAAAACATCCGCAACAATGCCCACAAAAGCCTCCAAATCAAAATTTAGACTCACAAATCTGTCTAGGAAAAAGTCTGGCATAACAACAACGTGTATTTCTTTTTCGGTCCCCCTCAGCCTTTTCAGAAAACCTTTAACATCTTCCAAATATTCGTCTAGCATTCTTACAGCCTTCCATTAAGACAGCTTGAAGTCTAGCGAAAATAACATTTTCCTAGCCTTAGCCCAGAAGGAAGCGAATCATGTTCCAAACCAAGTCGCCGTAGACAAGCGCAATTACAAGTCCGGCTGTTATGAATATTAGCATGGGCAAGCCGGGAGTCGCCCAAACTTTTTCTGGAATCTCACCGTTTTTGACGGCTTCCTCCAACCTTTCAACTATGGCGTCTCTACCCTCGTCTTTCGGAAAAACCACAAGTTTCCTCTTTATTCCGTTTTGGGTTTTTTCCACATCCTCCAAGGGGTAAAGGTGCCATTTCGCTTTAACCTTCCAGACTGAAACCTTATATCCCGTTAAAAGCACTAGAATTTTCTTGCCTACGGATTCGCTTTTCTGTTCGCCTTCAAAAAAGGGTTTGCCAGTTTTCCACCGCCACACGAAGTTGTAAATTAGAATGTAGACTGCTGTTAATGCGGCGAGGACTACGGCGTTGCTAAAAACGGTCAAAGGAAAAAACATCCGCATGAAAGGAGAAAAATCACCTGAAAAAGGCGAAAAAATTTCTTGCGGGTAAAAGGGTAAGGCTAAAGCCAGACACATTAAAGCCTTGGCATCTGCACCGCCGAAGCCTCCAGCGTAAAAAAGGATTATGGCAAAAGCTGACGTTAAGGCGAAACACAAACCGAAATAGGGTAGGGCTGAGAAATCGAATAAGAAAAATTCAGCGAAGGTTAAGGCAAAAGCTAGCGGAGCAAAGACAACCCAAACACTATTGCTAACTTCGCGGGTTTTATAGTCGCTCCAGGAAGCATAAATAAGGAAGAAAAGGGACATGCATACTTTTGAAGCCTCAATGAGCATCCGCATTTGAACCCCTTAATGCACAATCATTGTTATAACCCAGTTTGCTTTTAACACTAATCCAAATTAGGCGTCTGTAAGCCAATGTAATCAAAAAATGTGCCTTGATGTTTTTGGAAAAACTGAACCTACTCCGCTTTTTCGTTGAATTCTAAGGGAGCCCCAGTCTTTGGGACTATTCTAAAGTAATAGGTGGTCCCTTTGGTCCATGGGTAGACAAACGTGATCTTCGCTATGCTGCCTGCAGGCAGTGATTGTGGAAGATCGGATGTTGTCACCTCTTGAAGATTTGATCGTGAAGTGCCTATGTAGACCTTAAGGATTTCTGTGTCTGATGTTCCGCTGTTTCCGATGTCGATATCTATCTTCTTTGTTTCATTAACATTGTAGAACCTTACGTTTGCTTTGTAAAGCATTACGCCTGCTTGGTGGCCGGCGCTGCTCATGTAGGTCATTATCCAGGCGTAGGTTACGACTATGGCTGCTACGGCTATTACTATAAGCAGGAGGGTTGCGAGGATTGGGGATATACCCATCCTAGATTTTAATTGGGTTTTTGTGTTCATGATTGCACCTTCCAAGTTTGGTATAGGAATTTTGATAATTGCTTATTTAACTTATATGAACTTGTAATCAAAATTTTTAGTAAGTTTCGTCTATTGGAGAATTAT
>Ga0185307_1002183_pt1 | contig 10311 bp, 10 predicted proteins | sample LHCtaG_FD_128010 | JGI IMG/M metagenome (GOLD analysis project Ga0185307, IMG submission 128010) | Hot spring microbial communities from Little Hot Creek, USA to study Microbial Dark Matter (Phase II) - LHC4sed_matched (SPADES... | ecosystem: Environmental > Aquatic > Thermal springs > Hot... | reverse complement strand
TGTTAAATAAATGCAACCCCTTTCATAATCGTCCGCCGTGTTCACATTAACCTCAACTTTTTTTCTTGTGTACTCCCCTGATATTTCCTTTACAAAGCTCTCAACTTCCTTTTTTACAGCATCGTAGTCTGAAATGTTGTTCAGGAATCTGTCTACCATTGCAATCGCGATTGTAAGTGTTATCTTGTCTTTTTCTCTTAAACCCATGACCTTGACGTCTTCGCCTATTGCTTTCTCTTTTTTTCTAAGCTCTTCATAAATTCTCCTTTCAACGTTGTAAACGAGTCTCTCAGTTTCGGAAAGCGGAGCGAAGCCAATACCGAATGAAGTATCATTTGCAAGAGGAACTTCCTTTCTTCTCCTGAATACATCTTGGAGATCGGCGCTACCTTCGCCAAGTTTAATGTCAAAGATCACGTCTAGTTCCGGATCGAGATATCTCATTGCTGTGGAGATGTACTTCTTTGCAGCTCTCAAGGCGATTTTATCTGTTGGTATGCTTTCATTCTCGACCCTTTTAGTTGCTCTGCCGACGAGGATTATCTTTATCGGTTCAACAACTTCTCCTCCTCCGAATCTTGGGCTCGACTTTCCTGCTATTATCTGCGTTTCATCGGTGTTGTGGTGTAGGACGACTCCGAATCTCTTAATGTACTCCTTGCAAAGCTCTCTGCTCATCGATTCAGCTATACCATCTGCAAGGCTATCTGGATGTCCAATGCCCTTTCTTTCAACGAGTTCGACTTTCTGTTGTTCTATTGGTGTGTGAACTAGTTCTTCGATTAGGATGTTAACCATGAAATCACCGAAAGATTAGAGTGTCCTCAAAATATAAAGATTTACAACTGAAAAAATGGCCCATAAGGCAGGATGAGATAGCTTAGTGTTAATGACTGTTTGTTGTATCATCGTTGTTGTTGTCCACGTCAATTTTAGTGACGAAGCTTTCGTTCTTAGCGGTGTAGTAACTGCGTATCAAAAAAGACCCCTGTACATCTTACTTGCAGGACAGCCAAGACATCTAGCTTCAGTGTAGCTTTTGCAACTGCTACAAGATATGCCACATGGAGTGTAATCTTGCTTATTTGCAACGACTTTTATATCCAAAAATGGTTCGTAGTATATTTCTATGATTGGATAAACTTCGTACCTTTTTACTCCCTCTTGTGCTCTCAGAGAGCACTTCTCGAGAGTTACACTTTCGAGGGACTTGTAGTCTTCTGCGAAAATTATCGCAAAGAGATTGTAGCTTCCCGTCGTCACAAAGAATCTTATTATTCTGGGGCAATTTTGGAACTTGTTTAGAATTTTCCTAAGATAATCTGAATTCTCGACTTCCATTGCAATCATCGCTAGTTGAAGTTTATCGGTATTCACTAGAGCTTTAATCTTCACTTTATCTTTTAGGAGTTTTTCAACCCTCTTTTTTGCCCCCATCGCAGTTAATCCTACAACTTTACCAATCTCCGAAAAACTGATTCTTCCGTTATTCTGCATTAGAGACAAAATTAATCTGTCTTTTTCGTCCATGTAGAATGTAGTATTTATACTATTTGTAGTTTTCTTTTTCAAAAAAATTTTGTTTTATAGTTTAAAATTGAATTAACGGTATACTCTTAAATACCCAGAGGCCCAAGGAAACATTGGGCCGGGGTTGCCGAGCGGTAAGGCGCACGCCTGGAGAGCGTGTGGGCATTGCCCGCGTGGGTTCAAATCCCACCCCCGGCGCTTGGCTGTTTTTTGAGGTGTTTGTGGTCTTTTTTTAGCGTTATGTAGTAATATAGTCCGAGTATTGAAAAAGTCGAATGAATTATCAGGCCTACTAATGGGGCAAGGAAGTATCTGAATTTTGGTTTTTCAATGAAAGGAATCGATTTTAAAAATAAGTAGATTGAAAAAGTTATGAAGAAAAGGAAAAATATTAAAGCAAAAAAAGAAATCGGTGAAAGTAGCATCGAAATCACAAAAAATGGTAGCAGAAGAGACCATGCGATCATGTCGTATGGTCTGAAACCTATCTCCCTGAGAGCTTCCGCACAACCAATCGCCCTTGCTTTCTGCCATTTAAAAACTTCCTTCAAAGTTTTGGGAACAGAAACTAGGACCCTCGCGTCAGCGACTTCTTGTTTCAATCTTAGACCTCTTTTAATCATCATTAGGGAGAATCCATAGTCATCTGCCCTTCTGCTGCTCGGATACTCGCAAAATTCATATATTTTTGTTTTTTCAGCCTTGTTATTCCCGGGGATGTGAAATCTCCAGATTTTGAATATTATGTGAATTGCATGATACCAGGCAAAGGCATGAGCAAAAAAGCCGCCTGTAACAACGGGTTTTCCCCCTACCGCATCGCAATCCCTCAGTTTTTCAAGTAATTTCCCAATGTAATCCTTGCTGTAGACGTTTTCCGAATCTCCCCAGATAATTACCTCGTAGCCGTTTTCTCGAGCGTATTTGCACGCCTCTTTTCTAGCAAATCCTGTACCACCTAACTTTTCCTGAACTTTGAACTTTATACATGGATAAGCCTTTGCAAAAGTCTCTGCAACTTCTTTTGAAGAATCCCTTGAATTCCCATCCATTATGAGAACGTCAAAGTCTCTACAAATTTTTGAGGTCTGGTTGAGGAGAGATTGGAGACAATTTTGAAGTTTTTCAGCATTGTCTTTGTTCAATATCACGACTAAGGCTTTCATACAGCTCTTTTGCCCTTTTCCATATCATATCCATGTTAAGGTATTCCCACAGGCCAAATCTTCCAAAAGGGATTATATTTTTCTTAAGCAGGAAATTCTTTATAGCTTCAACGTTTTCTCTGTAATCGTGGTTGTATACAATGTATGCGAATTCCCATCTCCAAGTTTTGACAATCTCCACTTCATTCTCGATCCCTATTTTCCTCAAACCTTCCAGTATCTCTCCTTCGTTTATCTTCTCTGGATTTGAAATCTCGGCTATGATCGTTGAACAGTTTTTTGGGGCCATTTCTGGGCTGTAGTTACTTAGAAAAGCGATTCTGTGAAAGACTATGTCTTCTTGGGGAACGTAAAGCCAATGAATGTTTGGAACTTTACCCTTCACACCAATTCCAACAACAGCCAAAGAATTGTATTCAAGTTTTTTTATGTTTTCCCGAATCTCTCTGGCATCTCTCATAATCTTTATCAAATCCTTTAGGGGGGCTGTGTAAACTACTTTCTCGAATTCCTCTCCATTTACATATATCTTGTCCCCCAATTCTATTCTCCTTACAGCCTCCATCTTGATGTTCACGTTTTCTGAGATATTTTTTGCAAGAGTTTCTATTCCACCGCTCAGTGGATAGAAAAATCTTAGCTGGTGAACGTAACCTTCGGTCTCTATTCCAACTGCCGATTTTAGAACATCGTCGATAGGAGGATTTGGGACTCTACCCCCAACCCAATCGAGCGAGATTTCTCTCAGATCTCTTTTCCAGAGTTTTTCGTTGTAGGGTTTTAGATACTTTTCAGTAATTGCGTTACCAAATACGTGCTGAAACCATTCCAGTAAATTTTTTGGCCTCTTTTTTTCTTTTAGTAAATTTTCCACAAAATCTTTCAGAATTTCAAACCTTTCGTGGGGACTTAATGAAAAAATTCCGTTCTCGAACGGGTACTTCACGTACCTTCCTTTATAAAAAATAAAAGCCCGTCTTCTATGCTCAACGTAATCATCCAAAAACTGAAGTAGTTCCGAAAGAACTTTTTCGTCGTTGGAAAAAAGGATATGGGAACCTCCCGTATCAAAAGTATAGCCATCAATTTTTTCACTTCTTAGTAAACCTCCAATTCTGTTTGCTTCGAACACGACACATTTATCCCTCAGTAGATATCCAATAGATAAACCAGCGAGTCCTCCACCGACAACGCAAATCACAAGCAGAGTGACGATGATTTTATAAATTCTTTTACAATTTCTTTTTAGGTGGTAGCTTTGCCCTTGCTGATGGTAATTCTCGACGGCCTTCCAGACAGACCTGTTAATGGTAGAACACCCCTGACAGTTGCAAGAAAACCAAATCTTGACAAAATAGCTGAAATGGGTATAAACGGCATCATGGACACAATTGCCCCAGGTATAAGGCCTGGGAGCGATACGAGTCATTTAGCGTTGCTGGGTTACGATCCGAAAAAGTATTACACTGGAAGAGGCGCCATAGAGGCGCTTGGTGTAGGTATTGAGCTGAATCCTGGAGATTTGGCTTTCAGGGCAAATTTTGCAACAGTGAAGGGTAGTGGAAGTATTTTTGACAAAGTTGTTGTGGACAGGAGGGCAGGCAGAATTGAGGAAACGGAAGAACTGGTCAAAGCTTTGAATGAGATAGATCTTCCTGTTGATTTCGAAGTGGCAAAAGCTACTGGCCACAGGGCTGTGGTAGTATTTAGAGGCAATTTTTCAACAAATGTTAGTGATACGGATCCCAAGACAGTTGGATCAAAAGTGAAAAGATGCGAAGGAGATAAAGAAATCGCCGAAATTGTGAACGAGTTCATGCAGAAGGCTCATGAGGTTTTGGAAAAGCATTGGATAAACGAGGAAAGGGAAAAAAGAGGGCTACAAAGGGCAAACGCTTTGCTTTTGAGAGGCGCAGGTGTTATGAAGGAAGTACTCAGTTTTGAGGAGAGATATGGATTGAGACTCAAAGTTATATCTGCAACCGCCCTTATAAAAGGGGTAGGAAGACTCGTCAAGGGAGAAATTTTCACCCCACCAAATGCAACCGGAAATAAGAAAACAGATATCGGGGCAAAAATCAAAGCGGCACTGGATTCCCTGAAAAGCAGCGATGTAATCCTACTGCACATAAAAGCTTTTGACGAGCTTGGGCATGACAGGGACTTCGAAGGTAAGGTTGGTTTTATAGAGAAATTTGATTCGTACGCTTCAAAGCTCTTTGAGCTCGATTTTTCGAAGAATTGTCTAATAGTTACCTCTGATCATTCAACACCGGTAAAGGTTGGAGATCATACGGCAGATCCGGTGATTGTTTCAATTCTTCACGAAGACGTCAGAAAGGATGATGTTAAGACATTTAATGAGTTTGAAGCTCCAAAAGGCGGATTGTGCAGAATTCGAGGAACAGATCTGCTTAACATAGCATTGGACTTGTTAAATCTGGTTGAGAAGTTTGGAGCATGATCGAAAAAGCTGTTGAGGCGATCCTATTCTCAGCCCCGGAGGCCATTAAGATCTCTGAAATAGCTAAGATTCTGAAAGAGAAGGAAGAAAATGTAGAAAAAGCAATAGAAGCGGTTGCAAGGAAGTACTCGGAGATGGATTCGGCGATAGAAATAGTGAAGCTTGGAGACAGATACTTGATGAGAGTGAAGCAGGAATTTGCCGAAATTGTTAGAAAGTATACGGAAAGGGATCTGGATAAAGGAACACTGAGAACTCTAGCAGTAATTGCGTCAAGACAGCCAATTACTCTTTCAAAGCTTGCAAAGATAAGGGGGAACAAGTGCTATGAACACGTGAAGAAACTTCTCGATCTAAACTTCATAAAAGCTGAAAAGAAAGGAAGATCAACGATTCTTACCACGACGGAAGTATTTGCTTCTTATTTTGGCTTTGAAGGTAAAAGCTTGGAAGAAATAAAACAGGAACTGAAAAAGATGAAGGATTTGAAGACAAATCTTTGAGTCAGCTTTGTTTTGTGAACAATTCTGCTCAGCTGGAACAATCTCCAGAAGCTTTAATTTTTTGGTTTTGATATTTAAGCTTCAGCAATTCCCGCGACTGGGATTCCGGGCAATCTTGCAATATCTCTGACCTCCTCCCCGCCGTGAAGGGCGAGGCTTTCAGTTGTAAAATTTTTTCTTCCACAGTATTGTGTAGTATCATGGACATAGTGGTCAGCAAAAGCGAAATTTTCGGTGAAGCTAGGGCTCCACCATCAAAAAGCTATACCCATAGGGCTTTCATTTCTGCAGCACTGTCAAAAAAAGCTGTAGTTTTAAATCCTTTAATTTCAGACGACACAATTGCAACTCTGAATGCATGTAAAAAAATAGGAGCAACATATGTCAGGAAAGGAAATTGTTTTGAATTTCGGGGTGTAAATGAAATAGAGGGCGGTAGTTACTTCAATTTTGAAAATTCCGGAACAACTCTTCGGATATTTACGGGTCTTTTATCCCTATCACCCCTGAAAAGCACTTTGGACGGAGACAAGTCTCTGCGAACTAGACCGAACAAGGAACTTGTGCTTGCGTTAAAGAAGCTTGGAGCAAAAGCTGATGGAGATGAACTCTTCAGAGCCCCATTTTCGGTCCAAGGTGTGATAAAAGGAGGGAATGTAGAAATAAAAGCACCAAGTTCCCAGTTTATTACCTCCCTTCTGTACACCCTGCCTCTTGCGAAATTTGATAGTTGCATAAAAATTCTTTCAACGAAATCGAGGCCTTACATAGAGGTAACACTTGAAGTTCTGGGAAAGTCAGGTATTAGCATTTTGAAGGAGAAAGATGCGTTCTTAATTCCCGCTGGGCAGGAATATAGACTAAGGACTTTCGAAGTTCCTGCAGATTTTTCCTCTGCCAGTTATCTGATAGCTGCTGGAATTCTGGCAGGGGAAGTCAGAATAAGAAATATTCTTGATTCCAGGCAGGGAGACAAGAAAATTGTAGAAATATGCAGAGAAATGGGCGCAGAAATCGATTGGAACAGGAAAGACGGTGTAATAACCGCAAGAAAATCCGAATTGTATGGAATAAGCTTTGATGCGAGCGACACGCCAGATTTGGTTCCAACAATCGCAATTCTCTCGGCTGTGGCCAAAGGGGAGACCGAAATATATAATGCAGAACACCTTAGAATAAAGGAAATCGACAGAATAAGGGGTATTGCGATCAATTTGAGATCTCTTGGTGTTGAAGTGGATGAGAGAAAAGACGGGCTTAGAATAGTAGGAAAGGGAAATAAATACTTCAGAGGTACAGTAGACTCGTTTGGGGATCACAGAATTGCACTGGCCTTTAGCTTGCTCGGACTTCTTGGGGAAGTCAGAGTTAGAAATGCGGAAGTTGTTTCTGTTTCGTATCCGGATTTCTTTGAAACTCTGAAAAAACTTGGAGCGAAAGTTATAACTGAAAACTCGCTCCTTTGGAATGAGAAAAGCTTGAATAAGTAGAGCAATTTAAAAAACCAGAGATGGACATCGAGATAGCCGCCTTTAAAGGCGAGTTAGCTCACAACTCCCCTAGATATTTGAGATCGAGAACGTATCTGTTTACATAGGGAGCAAAGTTACCGCATCTCCTCATGAAGGCGCTTCTAACGATAATTCCGTATCTCAAAAATATCTCTTCAACCTTTTTTGGCAAACTTCTCTCGAAGTTTTGACTTTCAAATGTGTAGTAATGAATAAAGCCCCCTTCTGAAACCTTATTCCTAAGAAGGTGTACAAAATTCTCAGCGGAATAGGGGGCTGGCATTAGAATTCTGTCAAATTTTCCTTCAAGTTTGGGAACAACTTCAGCAACATCGCCTTCAATGGCCACTACGTTTTCGACCTTATTCAGCTTTATGTTTCTTCTGAAGTATTCAACCGCAATCTTGTTGAGCTCTACACCAATCACTTCTTTGGGTCTTGATAATTTCGCGATTACTATTGCAAATGGTCCGACTCCAGCAAACATTACTAAAACTCTTTCTCCTTCTTTTACAAGTTTAGCTATTCTCTCCCTTTCGAATGAAAGCTTCGAGGAGAAGTAAACTTTCGTTGGATCAACCAGAAATCTGCATCCGTGTTCTTTTGCAATTGTTTCTGTCTCTTCCCCGTATATTTTTTGATAACTTGCGACTCTAAATATCCCGTCAACTTCCCCGATTTTCCTGAGAATCGTTTTGACATTTTTGTGCCTTGAAAGAATTGCTGAAACTATTAAATCTTTCTTTGGCATAAGCTCTTCTGGAATTTCGACTATCGCGATATGACCGATTATTTCAAAGCTCCTGCGCAGAAGTTTCAGTTCTTCCTCGTTCAGTTTATCTTTTAGCACTTCTTTAAGAGACACAGAAGGAATTTATTCAGATTGCAATAAATTCTTACGATGCTAAAAGGTGTTTATTTCATAACGGATTCTAGCTTCGGAAGTCACGAGGAGCTTGCAAGGAGAGTTCTCGATTTGGGTGTTAGAATAATTCAGTTCAGGGAAAAGAAAATGAACGATAGGGAAAAACTTAGGATTGCAAGAAATCTTAGAGAGCTAACGGACAGTTACGATGCGCTTCTGATTATAAACGACAGAGTGGATATCGCAATTGCGGCAGATGCTGATGGAGTTCACTTGGGACAGGAGGATCTACCCGTCGGGGTTGTAAGAGATCTTTTCGACGGTATTGTTGGTGTCTCGGTTCACAGCGTTGAAGAAGCAAAAAAGGCCAGAATTGCGGATTACTTGGGAATAGGCCCAGTATTTAAAACTACTACAAAAGAGGACGCTAGGGATCCGATAGGTGTTTCAGGATTGAGAAAGATAATTCGGGAAGTAGAAATCCCTAGCTTTGCGATTGGCGGTATAAATGCGGACAACGTATTGGAAGTTCTCAGGTGTGGGGTTTCGGGTGTTGCTGTGGTTTCAGCCCTTGTGGGGGATAGGGCAAAAGATTTTATCGAGATTGTAAACAAATTTCTGAAATGAAACAACTTGCGGATCTTAAGGGTTACCAGCTGATTGGAAATCATTCGGCGGTTAAGACATGTCTATGGCTAAAGAAGTCGTTAAAAGATTTGGGATTCTGCTACAAGCAGAAATTCTATGGAATACAAAGCCACAGATGTTTGCAGATGACTCCGGCCCTACTCTGCAATCAGTCTTGCATTCATTGCTGGCGCCCCCTTGAACTCCTGAAGGAATTTAAAGGGTGGGATGAACCTGAAAAAATAGTTGATGAGAGTATAAAGGCTCAGAGAAGACTTTTGAGCGGCTTTTACGGTACTAAAGGTGTAAATTTAAAGAAGTTGAAAGAGGCCGAGAATCCAAATCAGGTTGCTATAAGTTTGATTGGAGAACCGACGCTTTATCCGTATCTTCCAGAGCTAATAGAGTGCTATAAGAGAAGAGGCTTTACAACTTTTTTAGTTACCAATGGAACGATGCCAGAAGTTGTTGCGAGAGTTGAACCAACGCAACTTTACATAAGCTTAACAGCATTTGACGAAAAGAGTCACATCGAGCTCAACAGACCGGTAAAGAGTCTTTGGGAAAGAATTTTGAGAAGTCTGGAAGCGATGTCGGAATCAAAGTCTAGAAGAGTTGTGAGGCTAACCCTGATAAAGGGCTTGAACATGCATGAAAAAGCCTTGGAGCGCTTTGACCAGCTAATAAAGATTGCTGAGCCAGACTACGTTGAAGCAAAAGCATACATGTTCTTAGGCTATTCGAGGCTTAGGCTCAAATATGAGAATATGCCGAGCCATGAGGAAGTTTTAGAGTTCAGCAGAAAGCTCGGATACGAAATTGTGGACGAATCGGAACAAAGTAGGGTCTGTCTTTTAAGACCATGAACCTCGAAGACTGCAGAAAAAGACTTGAAGTACTTGAAGAAGCTAGGGAAGAGCTTTTAAACTTGCTTAGAGAGCTCAGAATATTTTCATCCAAGGCGATAGTCCATATACATTCTGGGAAAATTCCTGAGGCTGAGGAGAGTGTCAGAAAAGCCTCGGAAATCTTGGAAAAAGTAAAGAAATTCCGGGAATATCCAGAAATATACTCAATCAGCCTTGATGCGATGCAAGAGTTCGTGGAAGCGACGAGTTTTCTAAAAGTTGTAAAAGGAGAATTTGATTTTTCACTCGAATTCGAAGTACTGCATTCGGCATTCGTAACGGGATTAGCCGATTTGATCGGAGAACTTAGAAGATATGCTTTAGCGAGGATGATAGAGGGGAAAATCGATGAGGCCGAGAAAATTCTTGAGCTGATGGAAGAAATATACAATAAACTCATGCCATTTGCGACTTTTCCAGATAAAATTGTTCCAAATTTAAGGCCAAAGCTTGATGTTGCGAGAGCCGGGATAGAGAGAACAAAGTCTGACCTAATTTCCGCAAGACTTTATGAGGCTTTGGATAGGGATAGATGACACAGATAGCTTAGAAGCCATGTGTACTACATATATTGCCCTTCTTTTACTTGATGAGCTCAGAGAAGTTGGCGAACCCCTTGACCTTCCAAGGCTGATAAGGTTAAATCCGACAATACCGTATAAAACAAGAGGAAATGGTGCAGTAAGCTTTCGAATGGAGATTTACGATTTGGACAGAGCGATGGAAATAGCGGACGA
>Ga0185307_1002182_pt1 | contig 10313 bp, 9 predicted proteins | sample LHCtaG_FD_128010 | JGI IMG/M metagenome (GOLD analysis project Ga0185307, IMG submission 128010) | Hot spring microbial communities from Little Hot Creek, USA to study Microbial Dark Matter (Phase II) - LHC4sed_matched (SPADES... | ecosystem: Environmental > Aquatic > Thermal springs > Hot... | reverse complement strand
GGATTGGGATATAATGGGGATGAGGCCATTGCTCTCTTCCCCCCAATCATTTTGGACAGGATTAGCGCTGATTTGATTCTATCTTGTGATAAAGAGGTTGGTAACGATCTATTGGCCCATTACAGCCCTCTACACTCCATAAACTTGACAATTTGGAAAGTTCGGGGTATAATATAAATGGTGCAATTTGTGCACAATTGTGCAATGCTTAGCTCGCTGGGGAGCTTGCTATGAATCTTGCAGATATACTTGATCGGCGTTTAATTGTTTGTAATTTAATTGCTCGGAATTCTGAAGAAGCCATCCGAGTTTTAGCACGCAAGCTATACGAGGAAGGCTTTGTTAAGGAAAGCTTTGAGGAAGCGGTCTTGAAGCGGGAAAATGAAATGCCCACTGGTCTCCCCTTGGGTGATATAAACGCTGCCATTCCTCATGCAGATATTGAACATGTCTTGAAACCTGCCCTTGCTGTAGCTACATTAGCAGCCCCTTTACCTTTCCGCATAATGGTGGAGCCCGATAATACCGTGGATGTCAGAATCATTTTCCTTTTGGCCCTCAATGAGCCTCATGCTCAAATCAAAATGCTACAAACTATTGCTATGGCTCTTCAGGACCCTTTGCTTCTTCAAGAACTGGCTAAAGCTCAATCCGCTGATGATATATACCGTATCCTTACTCGTATCAAGATAGACGAAGGGGATGAAACTGAAGGGGCAGGTTCAAAGAATTCAGAAAAACAAAAAGGGAGGTGATGTAAAGTGGTAGGAAGGCCTAAAGTCATTTTGGTAGCCTGTGGTACAGCTATCGCTACATCTACAGTTGTCGCTAAAGCTATAGAAGAAGGCCTTGCGGCGCGGGGCATCAAAGTTATAACGCGTCAGTGCAAGGCGGCTGAGGTCCCTTCATTAGCACCAGGAGCGGATTTGGTCGTGACTACCACCCCTGTGCCGACCAATTTAGGTGTACCAGTAATTAAAACATTGGCTTTCCTTACAGGGGTCGGTAAGGAAGAGGTCCTCGACCAAATTGCCAAAATATTAACTGAAGGAGGCTAAAAATGGAGGCCATAATTAACGCAATCAATTTCATCAAAGAACTAGGCCCGACGGTGATGATGCCCATTATGATCTTCATCCTGGCGTTAATCTTGGGGGCAAAGCCGGGTAGGGCCTTCAGAGCGGCCGTGACCATTGGTATTGCTTTCGTGGGTATTAACTTGGTCATAGGCCTGATGTGGACCAACCTGGGAAATGCTGCCCAAGCGATGGTAGAGCGCACAGGGGTGAAGCTGGATGTCATTGACGTAGGCTGGCCCTCAGCAGCTGCTATCGCTTTCGGCGGCACAGTAGGCACTTGGATTATCCCTCTGGCCCTGTTGGTCAACATCATTATGCTGGCCGCTCGTCTGACTAAAACTCTCAACATTGATATTTGGAACTTCTGGCACTTCGCCTTTACCGGTTCTTTGGTCTACGTCGCCACAGGTAACCTCTGGCTGGGACTATGTGCTGCTGCCCTTAATGCAGCTATCGCCCTCTTCCTTGCTGATTGGACTGCTCCTGCTATTCAGAATTTCTACTCATTGCCAGGCATTTCTATCCCTCACGGCTTTTCGGCGGCTTATGTGCCTTTAGCTATCCCCTTGAACAAGTTGCTTGACATGATACCAGGCGTGAGGGATTGGAAAGCTGACCCTGAAACGATAAGACGGCGCTTTGGCGTCTTCGGCGAGCCAATAGTCATCGGTGTCATCTTAGGGGCAATCCTTGGCATCCTTGCCGGCTACGACCTTAAGGGCGTGCTGCAGTTGTCCATCAACCTGGGGGCTGTAATGTTACTCCTGCCAACGATGGTGAAAATTCTAATGGAAGGATTGATTCCCGTCTCAGAGGCAGCCCGAGACTTTATGGCCAAGCGCTTTGCTGGTCGTGAATTTCGCATCGGTTTGGACTCCGCCATCTTGATTGGTCATGAGTCCGCCATCGCTACAGCTTTAATCTTGGTGCCTATTACAATCGCCTTGGCTATTGGCCTATCAGCAATTGGCCTTAACCGAATTCTCCCCTTCGCCGACTTGGCCGTGATCCCATTTATGGTTTGCATGATTGCTCCCATCACTAGGGGCAACATTGTGCGGGGAGTGATAATTGGCACTGTGGTCATCGCTATCGGCCTCATGCTGGGCACCACTTTCGTGGATCTCCACACTAAGGCAGCTATTGATGCCAAGTTCACGATGCCTGCTGGGGCTACACTTATCTCTAGCATCTGCGACGGGACCAATCCTCTTACCTGGACTATTCTGCAATTCTCTAAGCTCTCTTGGCTGGGGATGCTAATACTGTTAATAATCATAGGCCTCGTCCTCTTTTTCTTCCTGAGGAATGAAAAAGCTTGGGTTGTAATCGCTGGCGCTCCTAAATCTGAAGTGGAGAAAGAATCATAGCAAAGCCGAATGTATAAATTAACCTTGCCGGGGTACCAAGTACATCAGTGCCCCGGCAAGGTTCTCTTACAAAGTGCAATTTTAAGGACATGATTGGTAAAGAAAAAGAGCGCTTGCTGGCTGAGGTAGCTACCCTTTATTATTACGATGGGCTTACTCAGGAAAAAATTGCCCAAAAATTGGGACTTTCCCGGTCTACTGTGTCCAGGATGTTAAACGAAGCTCGCCGTAGAGGCATCGTTGAAATCCATATAAATTACTTATGGGAAACCGACCAGTCCCTTCAAAACTCTTTGACAGAACGGTTTGGTCTCGGTACGGCCAGAGTGCTGAGAGTAGAAACAGAAGATTACAAAAGGATTTTGCATGGGCTTGGTGCCCTCGCCGCTCGTTATATTGAGGGTATACTTAGAGAAAATTCTGTACTTGCTATCGGCTGGGGAACCGCCGTTCATCAAGTGGTTGAGGCTTTCAGGCCGATGAGGATACCCGGTATCCAAGTAGTGCAGATGATCGGGGCGGTTGGCTCAGGTGATCCATTTATAGATGGGCCTGAATTAGCAAGGATTCTTGCCCAAAAGCTGGGGGGTAAATGGCATTACCTCCATGCTCCGCTTATTGTCGAAGAAGAAGCGTTGCAGAAAGCCCTTATAGCGGAACCTCGGCTCAAAAAGACGTTAGAGCTTGCTACTAAAGCTGATGTTGCTATTGTGGGCATCGGTTCCGTAGAACCCTCTATATCCAGTCTTATACGGGCAGGGTATATAACCTTAGAGGAATTGGCTGCAATTAGAGCTAGAGGGGCTGTAGGTGATGTGTGCGCCCGTCATTTTGACATTCATGGTCGGATTTTGGATATTGACATCAACCGGCGCATTATAGGTATAACCCCTGAACAGCTCAAAAAAATCAGGTGCGTCGTAGGCGTAGCCGGAGGAAAAGCAAAGGCCCCAGCTATACTTGGGGCGTTGCGAGGCGGATTTATTGATGTGCTGGTCACTGATTGCGAAACTGCAAAAGAGGTCCTGCGACTTGACAAAGAGACCTAAGCTTATTAGCCTACCTTTAAGTGATTGCGGAGGCGGATTATGGATTTAAAACCTGAAAGGCTTAGGGAAGCCCTTAAAACAATGTATCTTATACGCTATTTTGAGGAAAAAGCTGAAGAATTGTATATGCTTGGGATGGTACATGGTACTATGCATCTATCCGTAGGCCAGGAAGCATCAGCTGTAGGTGCTGTTTTTGCTCTTGAACCAGAGGACTACATCCTGAGCACACATCGAGGTCACGGGCACTGTATAGCCAAAGGGGCCGACGTCAAACTTATGATGGCCGAATTTCTGGGCAAGGAGACAGGCTACTGTCGTGGACGCGGTGGTTCAATGCATATAGCTGATATAAAGACCGGGAATTTGGGAGCAAATGGCATTGTAGGTAGTGGTATCCCTATAGCAGTTGGAGTAGGGTTGGCCCTTAAGCTGCAAAGGAGCAAGCGAGTGGTGCTTTCCTTTTTTGGTGATGGGGCAGTTAACACTGGCTCTTTTCATGAAAGCCTTAACATGGCTGGTATATGGCGCTTGCCTGTGGTGTTCCTTTGTGAAAATAATCAATATGCTATGTCCACCCCTATAACCAAAGTGCTTCCTGTTGAAAATATTGCCGATAGAGCCTGTGCCTACGGGTTTCCTGGCGTGGTAGTTGATGGCAATGATTTCTTCGCTGTATATGAAGTTACCAAGGCTGCTGTAGAACGAGCTCGCCGTGGTGAGGGGCCTACTTTAGTTGAATGTAAAACTTATCGTTGGAAAGGGCATTCTAAGAGTGACCCTCAACGCTACCGCACAAAAGATGAGGTAGAAGCTTGGAAAAAGAGAGACCCTATAGCCCGTCTCCGCACACATCTTATAACCAACGGGATATTAAGAGAAGAGGAAGCCGCTGAGATAGAAGAGGAGGCAAGAAAAGCGATTGAAGAAGCAGTGAAATTTGCTATGGAAAGCCCAGAGCCTTCCCCCGAAGATATAGAAAAGGAGGTATACGCTTAAATGCGGGAACTCAGATACGTAGAGGCAATTCGTGAGGCTTTACGACAAGAAATGCGTCGCGATGAGAGGGTTTTCCTCATCGGAGAAGACATCGGCGTCTATGGGGGAGCATTCGGTGTAACCGATGGCCTTTTGGAAGAATTCGGGCCAGAACGGGTTATAGATACTCCCATCTCCGAACAAGCTATAGTTGGAGTAGCTATAGGAGCAGCATTGGTAGGGATGCGGCCCGTGGCCGAGATAATGTTTATGGACTTCGTAACTTTGGCTATGGAGCAGATTGTCAACCAGGCGGCCAAGATTCACTTTATGTTCGGCGGAGCTGCCTCAGTGCCAATAGTTATCAGGATGCCCGCTGGAGCAGGGACCGGAGCAGCAGCCCAGCATTCCCAAAGCTTGGAAGCTTGGTTTGCGCACGTGCCTGGGCTTAAAGTGGTGATGCCAAGCACACCTTATGATGCTAAAGGCCTTTTGATTTCGGCTATCAGGGATGATAACCCCGTCATCTTCATTGAACATAAGCTCCTTTACCGTACCAAAGGGCCTGTCCCTGAAGAAGAATATACAATACCATTGGGAACTGCTGAAATCAAGCGGGAAGGACGTGACGTCACGATTATAGCTACTTCTCTAATGGTAGTTCGGGCTTTGGCAGCAGCAGAGAAGTTGGCCCAAGAAGGCATTGAAGTAGAGGTTGTTGATCCCAGGACGCTTAAACCTCTTGATGTGGAAACCATCCTAAGATCAGTGATGAAGACTGGGCGGGTGCTTATCGTGCATGAAGCTCCGTTAACTTGCGGCTTTGGGGCTGAAATCTCGGCAAGGATAAGTGAAAGTGAAGCTTTTTATTATCTTAACGCCCCAATACGGCGATTAACAGGCCTTGATGTGCCTATACCCTATAACCGTAATTTGGAACGGAGTGTAATACCTCAAGAAGAAGACATCATTCGGGTCGTGCGAGAGCTTGTGGGAAAAAATTGAGGAGGAAGAAGCACAATGGCCGTGGAAGTAATAATGCCTAAGCTTGATATGACGATGGAAGAAGCCACCATCATCCGATGGCTTAAGCAGGAAGGAGAATGGGTGGAAAAAGGCGAACCTATCTTGGAAATTATGACTGAGAAAATAGTAATGGAAGTAGAAGCTCCAGCCTCAGGAATTTTAGCAGGCATAAGGGTCGGACCAGACGACGTAGTACCAGTCGGCCAAGTAATAGCTTATATCTTGGCTCCAGGGGAAAAGTTAGAGGACGTAGTAAAAGTTCCCCCAAAGGCTCCTCCGTTAAAAGTTCCAGCCCAACAGGAAGTCAAGCCCATTGAGAAGGTTGCCCCTCCTCCCGAAAAAGTGCGTGCTACCCCAGCTGCCCGTCGCTTGGCTCGTGAACACAGCATAGACTTGACAAAAGTAATCCCTTCCGGTCCTCATGGTGAAATTGTAGAAGAGGATGTAATAGCATACATGAAGAGTATTTCCGAAGCAGTTTCTACTCCCTCCAAAGGCCCCCGTATTGCCGAAAAGATTCCTCTCCAAGGATGGCGAAAGATTACTGCCCAGCGGATGCAACAAAGCAATGAAATCCCTCATATAGACTTGACTGTGGAAGTTGATATGTCAGAGGCCGCTCGCAAGCGAGGGACATGCTCATTTACTGCCATTATTGTGCAAGCTGTAGCTAAGACATTGAAGAAGTACCCCATTGTTAATTCCTCCTTTCAGGAGGACAAAATAATCATTTACAAGGACATCAACATAGGTGTAGCAGTGGACACTGAACAAGGTCTTATAGTGCCCGTTGTGAAAAATGCCGATGAGAAAAGCCTTTCGGAGATAGATAAAGAAATCAAAGAGCTGGCTCAGAAAGCCCGCGAAGGAAAACTGTCTTTGGAAGAGGTCTCAGGAGGCACCTTTACTGTCTCAAACCTGGGGATGTTTGGGATTGATAACTTCCAGGCTCTTATTAACCCGCCTCAAGGGGCTATTTTGGCTGTAGGGAAAATACAAGATAGGCCAGTGGCAATAGGGGGGCGTATTGAAATTCGCCCAATAATGAAAATGACCATTTCAGCTGATCACCGTGTCCTGGATGGAGCTACAGTAGCACGCTTCCTAACCGACGTTAAAGCTGCCTTAGAGCAGCCAGCGCCGAAGTTAGAAGAAATCAAAGAGGCTCATAGGGTAGCCATTATAGGCGGTGGATTCGGCGGGTATTCAGCAGCTTTACGAGCTGCCGAACTGGGAGCTTATGTCACTTTGATAGAGAAAAATAAACTTGGAGGTACTTGCCTTAATGTAGGTTGCATACCTACTAAGATCCTCTTGGAAACAGCTAAACACGCGCTAAGTTTAAGCGAATTAGAGGCTCATGGTCTAAAAGTAAATGGATGGTCTTTGGATTTCAAGGTTGTCCAAGAGCGCAAGGAGCGCATAGTTGGGAAACTCATTAATTCCTTGGAACAGCGTCTCAAACGAGCAGGGGTACAAGTCATAAAAGGCTTTGCTCGCTTTGTCTCAGCTAACCGGCTCGTAGTGGAAAAAGAAGGCGGAGAGGCAACAGAGGTCGAAGCGGACAGGGTTATTGTGGCTACAGGGTCAGAGGCCAGTCTTATAGCTGGTTTACCTGAGGCGCTAACAAGCACTGAAGCTCTTGAGCTTATGGAAATACCCAATAGCCTTCTCATCGTTGGAGGCGGCGTTATAGGGGTAGAGTTCGCATGTATTTTCTCGGCCTTTGGCAGCAAAGTGACAATAGCAGAAGCTCTTCCCAGGCTCCTTCCCAATGAAGACAAAGACATCAGTGAAGCTCTATTTAAAGCGCTCCAACGCAGAGGTATTGAAATTCTAACCGAGGCCACTGTCGAAGGTATGGATGGGGAGGAGGTAATTGTTTCCACACCCAAGGGTCAGAAAAGGTTACATCCCGAAAAAATTCTAGTTGCTGTAGGCCGCAAGCCCTATACTCAGGGCTTAGGTTTAAACAAAATAGGAATTCATACCTCTAAAGGGGCCATTGTAGTGAACGAATTTATGGAAACGAATGTGCCAGGAGTTTATGCTATAGGTGACGTCACAGGCAAGTATTTTCTGGCTCATGTGGCTGCTGCTGAGGGAGAAGTAGCGGCAGAAAATGCTTTGGGCAAGAAACGCTTCATGAATTACACTTCAGTGCCTCGTTGCATCTTCTCTATCCCCGAGATAGCCGCCGTAGGCTTGACTGAGGAAGAAGCTCAGTCTCAGGGTTATAAAGTAAGTGTAGGGATGTACCCTTGGACCGGGGTGGAGAAAGCTCTCATTGAAGGACACACTGAGGGCCTGGTAAAGGTGGTTGCGGCCGAGGGGAAGCTCTTAGGGCTGCACATAATGGGCTCTGAGGCTTCCAATCTAATTATGGAGGGGGTACTAGCTGTAGCCCTTAGTACGCCTTTAGAGCATTTGGCTTCGCTAATGCACCCACATCCCACATTGGCAGAAGCCGTTCAGAGAGCAGTATACAAAGCCTTGCGTGAAAGTTCTTGAGCTGCGGGAGGTAATAGTGCAAGAAATAACCCTCGTTTTACGCAATAAAGTTGGTTTACATGCCCGCCCCGCTTCTCTATTTGTGCGGACAGCTAATAAATTCAAGTGCAAGATTACGGTAAGCAAGGACGATAAAGAAGTAGATGCCAAAAGCATTCTCTCTGTATTGAGCTTAGGAGCCGAACAGGGAGATGCTGTGACCATAAAAACACAAGGGGAAGATGAGGTTGAGGCCTTAGAGGCGCTCAAAGCTTTGATTGAAAGCAACTTTGGCGAAGAGGGATGAGATGCACTTCTATATAAGGCGACAGCAATGAAAAAGTTTAAGGGACTTCCTGCTTCAAGAGGCGTTGCAATAGGCAAGGCGTTTGTCTACCGGGGTGAAGAGCTTAAAGTTATTTCAAGCTTTATAGAGGATGTAGAAAGGGAACTCACCCGCTTAGAGCAAGCTCTAAAGGTTTCCAGGGAACAATTGGAGAAAATACGGGCAAAAGCCCAAGCAGAGGCAGGTGAAGAGGCAGCTGAAATTTTCGATGCCCATATACTTATATTAGAAGACCCTGTTTTCCTCGAAGGAGTGAAGGCTAAGATAGCAGAGCAAAAAATAAACGCTGAAGCGGCTGTAACTGAAGTGGCTCATGAATACGCCTCTCTTCTCGCTTCTTTAGAAAGCGATTATATGAAAGCCAGGGCTGCTGATGTAGAAGATGTGGGAAGACGGATAATACAGAACTTGATAGGGGTCGAAGAAATCTCACTGGAGAACTTGCTGGAACCTGTAATTGTAATTGCTCATGACCTTGCTCCATCCGATACAGCCAAAATGCCTAAAGATAAAGTGCTGGCTTTTTGTACAGCAAGGGGCACTTTGACCTCCCACACGGCCATCTTGGCTCGCGCTTTAGGCATACCCGCGGTAGTAGGTTTGGGCGATGAAGTTGTTGAATCCATCAAAACGGGCGATTTACTTATCGTAGATGGAGAAGAGGGGGTTGTGCTTTTGGCCCCCGCTCCTCAAGATTTGGAAAAATACCAGGAGCGACAAAAGCATCTTGAACTCGTACGCTCTGAAGAAAAGCTTTTTGCCTGGAGAGAGGCGAGAACTCAGGATGGGCACCGCATTGAGGTGGCCGCTAACATCGGGGATGTAGAATCGGCCAAGTTGGCCGTTGAATACGGCGCTGAAGGGGTGGGACTCCTGCGGACGGAGTTTCTTTATTTGGAACGCTCTACACCCCCAACTGAAGAGGAGCAATTCTCTGCATACTGTGCTATTGCCAAGGCGCTGGGAGGTCGTCCCCTCATCATCAGAACCCTTGACATTGGAGGTGATAAACCTGTGCCTTACTTAAAAATGGCGCAGGAAAGTAATCCTTTCTTGGGTTGTCGAGGAATCCGCCTTTCTTTGAAGGAAACGTGGCTTTTAAAGACACAGCTACGGGCAATATTGCGGGCTGCTTACCAACACAATATTAAAGTAATGTTTCCGATGGTTGCTGATGTTTCAGAAGTACGTCAGGTTAAAGAATTAATGTCGGAAATTAGGAATGAATTGAAGAAGTGCGGAATTCCTTACGCTGAGGAACTTGAAGTGGGCATTATGGTAGAGACCCCAGCCGCAGCCCTTGCCGCTGACATCCTTGCTGATGAGGTTGATTTCTTCAGCATAGGTTCTAATGACCTTATCCAGTACACTATGGCTTGCGACCGTACTAATGAGGCGCTCTCATACCTCTATCAGCCTTTACATCCTGTCATCCTAAGGTTGATAAAATGGATAATTGAAGCTGCCCACTCTAAAGGAAAATGGGTTGGCATCTGTGGGGAGATGGGGGGAGAGCCCAGATGTATTCCTATTCTGGTGGGGCTTGGCATAGATGAACTCAGTATGCAACCAGCCGCAATTCCTACCGCTAAACGAATAATTGGAGCCACGACTTTGCCTGAAGCCCAGGTTCTTGCTGAGAAAGCCCTATCCTTTTCCACTCCTGAGGAGGTGAGCAATTTAGTTAGCTCTTGGCTGCAAGAAAGGCTAAAAATTTAGGTCCAGTCTTTCATCGCAATGGCAAGGGAGAGCTTATCCAAGCCTTTTACCCCAATGGGAAGGTTTCCCAGCGTAAGGATTATTTCACTCCTCACCTCAGCCGGCCACAGGCTTTGGTCTTGGCCCGTTCCTGTGGCCTGACAGCGGTAACAAGCTTCCTTGCACCACTGCTCCGCCAGCGTTTGCGGGAGTGGTATTACGACGCCAAAGACAAACGTGGCCACAATAGGCTCACCCTGGAGGTCGAAACCTGCTT
>Ga0185307_1002181_pt1 | contig 10322 bp, 10 predicted proteins | sample LHCtaG_FD_128010 | JGI IMG/M metagenome (GOLD analysis project Ga0185307, IMG submission 128010) | Hot spring microbial communities from Little Hot Creek, USA to study Microbial Dark Matter (Phase II) - LHC4sed_matched (SPADES... | ecosystem: Environmental > Aquatic > Thermal springs > Hot... | reverse complement strand
GCCCAATGGCTTGCAAAAAGGGCTACATCCCTCGGCTTAAGTGTTCGAAGGATAACCGTTGTAGGCGACGACGTGGAAGAAATAGCCGCAGCAGTGCGGGAAGCCCTAAACCGCAAACCCCGTTTCATTATAACCACAGGCGGTTTGGGTCCCACCTTCGACGACAAAACATTAGAGGGAATAGCAAAAGCCCTAAACCGCAAACTAGAAGTCAACAGCAAAGCTTTGCAGATGGTTAAGGAAAAATATGAATCATACGCTAAAGCCGGCAGACTGGATTCTGCCGAGTTAACCCCCCACAGAGTTAAAATGGCAAAGCTTCCCGAAGGCGCCGAACCATTACCAAACCCAGTAGGCACAGCGCCCGGAGTATGTCTAAATGTTGACGGAACAGACATAATTGCACTTCCCGGAGTTCCAGCAGAAATGGAAGCCATCTTTGATGGGTCCGTTGCCGCCATGTTTAGGAAGGAAGTTGGAGACCTAATGTTTTATGAAGCCAGCATCTACGCGGACAACATCATGGAATCAACACTAGCCCCCCTAATCGATACAACCATGCACGACAACCCATACGTCTACATTAAGTCCCATCCGAAAGGCGAAGAGAAAAAACCCCACATTGAAATACACTTTTCAACAACTGCAAAAGACTCCAAAACGGCAAAAGACCGTTTAGGCAAAGCCATAATCCAACTTTCCGAACTAATAAAAGAAAAAGGTGGAAAAGTTAAAACTTTTAAGGCGCCTTAACACGTTTTTCTCACTGGTTGCGATGAGGAGCAGGCTAGACCCTGAAGCTTGATGATTGCAAATCCGGGTCCAGAGCAACCGCCCTCTAATCCTCATTTTAGTTAATGATTACCAGTTCGCAATCCCCATAAACCACCTAGCCAATTTTCTCGTAAGATGAAGCAAAAATCTTTCATAGCCTTTGCCGTTGCCATATTCATTATTGCAGCTTTACATACACCGTATTGTTATTCAACTAACTCTTATAATAGATCGTATTACCTTCTGGAAAGCTTTAACAGCCAAAAACAATACATATTAAACGTCGCCGTTCCCCAATCACTTTACGAATATTACCGTGGAATGGACCACCGCCAAGTCACCGTCGAAGACTTTGCCAAATTTGTTACACCTTACCCTCTAAAGCCGATCGCAGACAAACTCTGGGAAATATACAGCACCCATGAAGACTTTGCAAACGGGGTCTTAATGATTATGCATCAAATACCCTATAAAGTCACGTTGCCAGCTAAGTACCCAGTTGAAACAATAGTGGAAAATGTTGGAGACTGCGACTTATTCAGTTATGTTGCAGCCTCAATCATGAAAGCAGGAGGACTAGACGTTGTACTCCTATATTATCCGAATGAAGCCCACATGAACGTTGGAGTCTACCTCCCAACCCCTCCGCAACATATTAGGCCACGCATCTCGGTTCGCTACGTAACTTACAATGGTAACCGTTATTACATAGCCGAATGCACCGGAGGTAACTGGGTGGAGGGTTGGAGAGTAGGCGAATGCCCATCGGACCTTTTAGGAGCAAAATGTCAAATAATCCCAATTGAAAGCTACGAAGAATCGACCCCTCAACAAGTTTCTGCAAGTTATAATGCTCTATTACCGTCAACATTAACTTTGGCTGTTTCATCGAATTTCGGCATTCAAGGAAACACCTTTACCTTCTCTGGGCAGCTCTCGCCAAAACTGCAAAACCAAACAATAATCATATACTTCAGAGTCGGCAGCTCTCCGTGGAACGTGTTAGCTATAACGCAAACAGACGCTGAAGGACAATTCTCTTTAAACTGGGTTGCAAGAGAAACTGGCATATACCAATTCAAAGCCAGCTGGTCCGGAAACGACGTCTACTCCGGAGCCGACAGTCCAACAGTAACAATAACCATACTCTCAACTTTTCTCCTAATCATTGTTGCAGCGGCTACAATCTCAATCTGCGTAGGCATTGTCGTGTTTCTTTTGTCTTCTCAAGGCTTTTACAAGGTTGAGGAGCCAACGCTTCCAAGTGTCTCGTGTTAAGGAAAAGCTTTTACTTTGGGCTGTCTGCTGTTTATACCGCAGAATTTTATCAAGAAGGGCGTCTCATGTTTATAGTGTTTATAATTGGAACCGCCGGATCCGGAAAATCTCTGCTCACCGCGGCCTTCAGCGAATGGTTGAGGCTTTCAAAGCAGGACGTTGCCATAGTAAACTTAGACCCCGGCGCCTTAACTCTACCCTACACACCCGACGTGGATGCTCGAGACTATGTAAATGTGGAAGAGCTTATGGACCAGTATGGGCTGGGACCCAACGGCGCCCTAATAATGGCTGCTGACTTGCTTGCGGAAGAAGTCGAAAATCTTTCAAAAGAAATTGAAGATTTAAAGTCAGACATAGTTTTGGTTGACACGCCGGGACAAATGGAGCTGTTTGCTTTCAGAGCCAGCGGCCCCTACATAGCCAGCGAACTCACCAAAGAACCGAAGGCTATAGTCTATCTTTTTGATGCTGTTTTTTCGCTCAACCCACTAAACTATGTTTCAAACCTGTTTTTGTCCGCGGCAGTCTTCAACCGCTTTCTTCTACCGCAGGTCCATGTACTTTCTAAGTGCGACCTACTCTCTGAAGAGGATGTTAACAAAATCGTGGGTTGGTCAGCGAACCCAAAGGCTTTGGAAGATGCAATCGAACAAAAACTTGAAGGAACAAAACGCCTTTTAAGTAGAAACATGATGAAGGCCATCCATCAGCTCGGTTTAAAATTCCTACTAATACCCGTTTCAGCTAAAACCAACGAAGGAATGGTCAACTTCAACATGGCTTTAGAACGCATTTTAGCCAGCGGAGAAAAATACACCTACTGAAAAGTTTCAGCAATCATCAATAAGAGTCCAAGCAGCAGCCATAACCCCCTGCCTGGCCAAGTCCAGGGTGTCTGCACCACTAATTATTATGACATCATTTTCTTCAGGCTGCAAGAGCTTAGAAATCTGTTTAGCAGTAGCTGGATAGTCTCTTGAAAAATCGTCGCTTACACTGGGAACCATAAAACGGCCATATTTAAACACAATCGTTACAGCCCCTTTGGCGCCAATTTTGACTGCGGCGTCGCGCTGCTCCATTCCAGTTTTAACTTTATGCCCACAGTTTTTTATCAAAACAGCAAAATTGTGTTTTGCGTTTATGAGTTCACATTTGCCAATCTCAAATTTCTTGTCTACAATTTTTCTGTATTCATCCCATAGCTTCCGTCCCTTTACAGTTAGACTGCAACCAGTTTTAGAGATCGAAATTAAACCAGCCTCTTTCAAACGAGCAATTATAGTACGCACAGCTCCCTCCCCTATTTTTAGCTCTTCTGAAAGTTTCGTTCGCCCAATATGTTTTTCTGCGACAAGCTCCATGGTATGCAACAAGTGCAGTGCCGAAAAAGTCGGGGCAGGTCCGGGTGCTTTTTCTTTCGCGATTTTTTCCAAAAGCTGTTTAAGTTTCAGGGACATGGTTCTCAATAGTTAAATGAGTATGTAGGCTATAAAAATTGCCAAGAGTCAACCTAACAATTAAAAATAGGTGCGTTCTAGCGGGCTGCTATTCCTTCCTTGCATAATACTCTCTTACAATACCTGCTGTTAACGCCACAAGCCCTACCGCCAGCAAATATATCAACGGGTATATGAATACCGACAGCAGCGACTCATAGGTTGCGGTTGACGGCAACATTGGAGAAAAGAACACCGTAATCCACATTATTACAAATGTTGCAATGCACCCTATACCCAAGCCGACAGACAAACCATGCACAAAACCGCTTCTGTCCACCTTTCGTTCATCTCCACTTTCGCATCTTTCCTTTTCAACCTCTTCCTCCGTCTGTGCGTACTTCTCTTCTTCCATTGGTTGGTCTTCTTCACTTTCCATTTTTTCTAGCGAAGCAGTTTCGTTTAATGAAGCTTCCTCAAGTTTGCTTTCCATGGTTGATCGCCTTTTCTTGTTTGTTAAGTATGGAATTAATAAAACTATTCAATCCTAGATCAATATTCTGAATAAGAATTCAGAATTCAAATCGCTGCTTGAATTATTTACAGCTTAATCAACGTACCCTAATCCTCCACCCTTATCTTGAATTTAGCATATGGACATTCTTCCTTGAGCCAGTTCCATGCAGAACTTGTCAATGTTCTCCAGTTCATACTCTAAAATTGCAGCTATTCTGTTTCTGATTTTATCTATGGATGAACTATCATCTTTCATTATAACCTGCGCTGCTGCCACGGCGGGCTGATCTATGGGTCTTCCGATTTCGCTTAGGAGCCATATGTAGACTTCTTCCAGCTTTGGTATTTCTTCGTAAACATGTTGGGCAACCTTAAAGGTCAAGGCATTGTAAATTTTTCCAACATGGCTGACTGGATTTTTGCCAGCAGCTGCCTCGGAGCAGAAAGGCCTATTTAATGAAATTAAACCGTTTACACGGTTTCCTCTGCCAACTTGCCCTGAGTCTCCGCTGTCTGCGCTTGTTCCCAAAACAGTCAGGTATACTCCATCAATGCCTCTGCCTCGGGCGTCTAAAGTGTTTAATCGAATGTTTACGTTTTCGAAGTCGGTGTTAGCCTTAACAAACTTGTTGATTTCTTCAAGCATCTTTGCCTTTTTTTCAAAGTAGTCTTCTTCGCTGTATACATAACGATCCACAAAAGCCATTGAAATTGTAAGGTTGAGGCTATTGTTGTTTCGATATCCCATAACTTTTATGTCTTCGCCGGACTCTGGGAAACGCTGTTTAAACTCCTTCGAATTTAGAAATTGCTCCGTTTTTAGAACTATTTTTTCTGTCCTGGTCATGGGTGCGTAGCCGACGGCTGCCGAAGTGTCGTTGGCGGGCAACACTTTCCCACCACGTTTAAAAATGTCGACTAGACCTGCTGAACCTGGTTTTAGCTCGACTTGATATTTCACATGTTCCTCTGGATCTACAAAACGCATGTTTTTTCTAAACCACTCTTTCGCCGCATTTATGGCTATCTCTTTAACATCTATTTTTACACCGTCAAACTCCGTTGTGGCTCTGTCGCCGAAAATGAAAAGCATGGGTTGTTTAACATAGCCTCCGCCAAACCTAACTTCTGCCTGTCCCGCCACAAGGAGAGATTTGTCTGCATTGTGATGCAGTATTGTACCAGTTTTCTCCATGTATTCTTTGCTTAGACGACGAGAGATTTCATCCATGACCGCGTCGCAGATGTAGTCGGGGTGTCCTAAGCCCTTTCTTTCGACAATTTCAATCCTTTGGTTTTCTAGGGGTGTCTGCCTAAGCTTTTCAACAACTATGTTTCTCAACTTTAACCTCCACTTAGTGGTTTTTGAGTTGTATATGGGAAAGCAAATATATGCTTTGCTGTATTAACTTTGTATTCAGAAATAACTGGTGGTTATACTTGATAATAACGGGTTCCACCATCAAAAAACTGAGGCTCGAGGCAAGGCTAACTCAGAAAAAACTTGCAGAGCTTGTTGGCGTTTCACAAGCGCATATAGCAAAAATAGAGCAGGGAAAAGTTGACCCAAGGCTTTCGACAATCAACAAAATTTTAAAAGTATTAACAGAGAGTGGAGAAAAGAAATGCAAAGACATAATGACCCGTGGAGTGATTTTTGCAAAACCAAGCGACAGCATTTTGAAAGTAAGTGAAATAATGGTGCGGCATGCCATCTCCCAAGTGCCAGTGATTAAGGGCTCTGAAGTTGTGGGCACAGTCACCGAGGAAAGTATAATACGGAAACTTGGATCGAATATAGCGGAAGAAAAAGTTGAAAATGTTATGGATCCTCCCCTACCAATAGTGTCTGAGGACACTGGTATAAGTGCAATTCGTCCCTTGCTAGAGAGAAGACAAGGCGTCCTAGTTGCGAGAGGAAAGAAAATAGTCGGTATAATAACTCGTTCTGACCTTTTAAAGACTATTGGGTGAACATTACATGTCCTTGCAAGCATTTAGACAAAAAGCTAACCATGCCATTGCTATGCTGAGGAAAAAATCACCAAACAAAGTTCTTATCATTCATCACGACGACGCTGATGGTTTGTGTTCCGCGGCAATAATGAAAAAAGCGTTGGAACGTGAAGGGCTAATCGTGGAAACCTTCTGTTTAGAGAAAGTTTACAATGAGGTTGTAGCTGATTTGCATTCAAGAGAAGGCAATGTTTTGTTTTACGTCGACATAGGCTCTTCCCATGCTGATCTAATTTCAGAGCTAAACGATGGGCGAAACCTAACCATAATTCTTGACCATCACGACCCTAAGCCTTCAAGGGACGATATGGTTTTAGATTTAAACCTAGAACATTTCGGATTTAAAGGCGAGACAGATTTCTCTGGAGCCACATGCTGCTATCTCTTCGCAAAAGAATTAAACAACGTAAACAGCGATTTGGGCTACTTGGCTCTTGTTGGAAGCAGCGAAATCCCAGAAAGGTTCAAAGCCTTAAACAGCATGGTCTTGCAGGAAACATTAGAAAACGGCATTATTCGACAAGTAGGTAAAAGCCTAGAAATCCCCCGGCTAGGCATCAAAGTTGACGTGCTTTTCTCAAAACTTCAAGTTCTTGGGGCTGTTGGTTATTATGAAGGTGGTCCAGATATGGGTATAAAGGCGTGTCTTGAAGGAATCGACAAGACATTGGAGGATAAAATAAATGCCTTAGAAGAAAGGCGAAAGAACGTTAATCGAAAACTTTTGGGAAGGCTTTATCGTGAGAGGCTTAAAGAAACAAAACATATCCAATGGTTTGATGCTGGAGACATGTACGCTGGCATGGGAACAAAAGTGATAGGACAGTTCTGTTCCTTCTTATCCTATCAAACACGCCTAATAAAGCCAGACAAATACATTCTCGGCTTTGTTAATGTTCCTCCAGAAATACCGAAATGGGGTAAGCTTAAAGAAAACTTTGTCAAAGCATCCGTTAGAGTTCCAAGACCTATGCAAAAAATGATTGATCAAGGAAAACTTCCCGGTGCCGTCAACCTTGTAGAAATGGCGTCTAAAGATTTTGGAATGGCTGACGGCCACCAATACGCTGCGAATGTCGTTTTGCCCGTGGCTAGAAAGTTTGAACTTCTTGAGAACGCGGAACGCGTGCTGGAAAGTGAAGCCTAAAAACCAGCTTTAATGGGGTTACGTGGCTTCATAATCTCTCTTAGAAGAATTGTTGCGTACGAGCCTCTATAAAGCATGAAACTCATAACAACCTTCTTTTTTCCATTGGCAATTTCATCTCTAGAGATTTCGCGCAGAGAAAACTCCTTTATGACTGTAAGAGCTGGGCGTAACCCACCTTTTAGGCTTAGTTCAGGTATCTTCTTTATTTTGAAGTTTTCCAACGAAACTCCTTCTTCTTTTAGAATGGTTCTCTCGATCTCTCCTTGAACTCCCTGAGAAAGCTCTTGTTTAAAACCAACCAGCGGAAGAGCCAGCAACATTCTTCCAGATTTTATCGCTTTGTCCACTTCGTCTTTTGTTTCTTGGCTGACAATATGATATTTCTGGGGGTTAGGTAATCCTGAGGGTTCAACTTCTATTACGTAATCTCCTACTTCAGCCCCGTTTATTGGCAAACCTTGAATTATTCTTCTGCTCAAGATTTTGTTGAAAAGATAAGCTTGATAGGCTTGCGGAAAAAGGGTCCGAAGTTTTTCTGGCAGCCGTTTGAAGGCTCCTACAAAATCTTTAGGTTTTTTCGCCAAATGCTTAAGCATCAATAATTCATAATCAAGGCTTTTTGGAAAGTTTTTCAAGGCTTTCTCAAAATCACCTGTCTTCCACAAATCTTCTCGTGCCTCTCTGGATCTAGGGTGCTCGTTTGGGCTAGGCTTTGCAAGGAAAAGCATGGCGGCTCTGCGAAAATTTCCCTTTACCAATGCTTTTCCAACTAAATGTGTTATTGGGCGGATTGTGCCGAAACGTTGATGCCCGTAAAAGTTTGGCATCCCGCCTAAAACCTTAATTTCTTCAACGATGCTTGATATTCGCCTCTGTATTTCCGTCTTTGTATGGCTTAGAGCGCGTATAGTGATTGTAAAAGTGTTTCCTAGAAGATGGTACGGTGAAAGTTTTGTATGAAAATAGCATATTGGTCGAACCTCCAAACCCTTAATTTGCACTTTTTCAAGATTGTCTGCGTTTATGTTTTCTATTGTTATGTGCTGTGCAGTGACGGCTTCCGCATCTTTTATTCCAGCGATGTGTATTCGACGCACACTTATACCTAATTGACGTGCGACTGCTTTGATTGCTTGGAAATTGTCCCAGTTTCTCTTAACCAAGACACAAAGCAGATATCGCTGTTGCGCATTTCCCCTTTGCAGAGTGAGCGGCTCTGTTTTTGATGCTTTTATTTCCGCTCGTGTCCCGTCTCGTAAAATTTCTTCCACTAAAAAATCCTCGGGAAAGCGTTTAATGGCTCCTCCAACGCCCTTGGAATGAGTGATGTAAACCTCGATTCCTAGGCGTTTTTCCAGTCTTGAAACAATCAAGTACGAAACCTCAATTATAATAGCGGAAGTTTCCCTGTTAATTTATCCAATTTTTCGGCTGGAGCTGGGCCTATTCCTAGGCATGTTATTGTACCGGGTGGGACTTCGGTGAGCCCTCTGTCAACTATTAATGCATGGGGTAGCCCTAACTCCTTTGCTCTTTTTTCCAGTTCAAGAAGTTCTTCCTCATTTTTGACTTTTACAACCACTTTACACTGTCCCTCTTCAAGCCATGCTTCAAACCAGTCTTTGTGGCTTCTTCTGGCTTTTTCAGCGGCTGAAACTGCAGCATGTCCCGCTTGAGCCGCTATTTTGCCCTTACTCATTTTCAAGTCTGTTCGAAAGACAATAACTTGCTTGTAATGAAACTCGCTCACAAATCTTCCAACCAATCCAATTTAAGCGCGCTATTCCATTTTGACCTATCACGGGTTTTTAAGATTTTCAAATGAAGCAACTTAACAAGAAATATGCAAGTGTTGTCAGCATCCTTGGTTTTCGCCATATACAAAGAAGCGCTTGTCCTTGAAAGTCTACTTCTCTTAAATCCGAAAGGTCTATATCTACATGAGTTTTGCTGCAGAAATCTATAATCTTGTCAATTTTTTCATCTGGTAACGTGTCAAGTAGTTTTCTCGCCATCTTCATAACTTTTACGTCAAAGCCTAAGAGTTTCATAAAGCACCGTTGATACGTGCTCAAAAATTTTGAAGAATAATCACCTCTTTTTATGGCTTCTGCGGCAACATTGGCTGCAATTTTTGCACAATTTAATCCGAATATGACTCCACCACCAGTGGTAGGTTTCACTTGGGCTGCGGCATCACCGACGGCGAGAAATCCGTTCGAATAAGCCTTTACTGGTCCACTTAGCGGTATTGGATGAAAAATCTCCTGCATAACTTTGGCATTTCTCAACTTTTTTGAAGCAGCCGGATGTTTATGCATTAACTTTTGAAGAAGTTTTCCGGGATTCCCTTTTTTAGCACCAAGTCCAACTTTCGCTATGCCCCCTTTTAAAGGGATAAGCCAAGCGTAAAAACCCGGTGCATAAGCATTTCCAATGTAAACTTCAACAGTGTCTAGTTCTACATCCTTCACATTTTCAACTTCAGCATTAACACAATTGACAAAATAGTCCCTCACTGGTGGAGATAACCCTGCATGCCTCAAAATCTTGTACGATATTCCTTCAGCATCTACAACTATTTTTCCAAAAATCTTGAGAATCTTTCCGTTCACTTGTGCTTCGACACCTTTTATGTTTCCTTTCTCCGCAATCAGGCGTTGAACTTTTGACTTTAAAAGTATATTAGCACCAGCTTTTTCAGCTAAACGTGCAATGTATTTGTCGAACAATGCACGGTTAACAACACAAGTCTTTGGCGAAGAAAATTCTACAGAAAATTCTAGCCCTTTTGGCGAATAGATTTTTGCACAGCAAAAAGTATTTTCCACCACTTCTTTAGGCAATGGATGAAGCCCAAGAGCCTTCAAACCGTTTATGCTCAGATGTCCTGCACAATGGCATGGAATGCCGATTTCGCTGTGTTCTTCGAAGATTGTTACGTCAACATTCTTTTTCGCAATATTGAGAGCGCAAAAAGAACCGCTGGGACCCCCTCCAACAACTATTACATCTGAAAAATTTTCCATGCATAAACACGTTGCTGTAGGCTCGTGTTACTACGCTATGAGTTCAACTCTTTTCTTTCCACGTGCAAGTGATGTTGTGCGTATCTTTCCAGCAATTTCAAGCCTTAACAGTAATTG
>Ga0185307_1002177_pt1 | contig 10343 bp, 18 predicted proteins | sample LHCtaG_FD_128010 | JGI IMG/M metagenome (GOLD analysis project Ga0185307, IMG submission 128010) | Hot spring microbial communities from Little Hot Creek, USA to study Microbial Dark Matter (Phase II) - LHC4sed_matched (SPADES... | ecosystem: Environmental > Aquatic > Thermal springs > Hot... | reverse complement strand
CAAGGAAACCTCGAAGTTGGCCCTCTCTAGGGCCCCGGCTACGAGCATGGAGCTGTAGGAATAGACCTCAGGCGTTAGTACTAGGATTTTAGTCGTCACTTCGACCTATCCCGTTACATCGATACAAAGCCAAGATTTAAGGTTAAAAGGTCAAACAAGGACACATAGCCCTCACGTCACGACCCTGAATGACAGAGCTTTTGCCACAAAAATCCTCTCCTTTAAAAGAGAGCGACCGCAAGGCTCTCTCCGAGTGTTGCTCGCCAAATCTAGGCCCGATGATGAGCGCTTGGTTGGCAGAACCATGGCGGTGAAGAGACCGCCAGTTGCTGAGGTCCAACGATTCCTCTATCAGAGACTGGGGCTAGCAATCGCGAACATCGACGCGCGGTTGGTTCAGTGCTTAGGCTTGGACAACAATGAGATCGTCGGGAGACGTTTTATCACTTGAAATCGCCTTCTTCGCTATCAATAAGCTTTAAAGTCCTCTACGGCCAAACGTCTTTGGGGGTTTGCGTGGAAGACATCATTGATGAAGTTGCCGAGATCTTGGTCAAGTCGAGGTACGCGATAGCGCTCACCGGAGCTGGGGTCTCGACCGAGTCTGGGATACCAGACTTCAGAGGACCCTCAGGCATATGGACCAAAGACCCCGAGGCCGAGAGAAGGGCTTACGAGGCCTACGCCCTCTTTTTGAGGGATCCCAAGGCTTTTTGGGAGGACTACTTGTCACGCCCCTCGATCTTGGGGGACCTCGAGGGGGCCCAGCCTAACCCCTCGCACTATGCTCTGGCCAAGCTTGAGGAAATGGGCATATTAAAGTGCTTGATCACTCAAAACATAGACGGCCTGCACGAGAAAGCAGGAAGCAAGAACGTGGTGGAGTTCCACGGAAGTGCCTTTAAGTTGAGGTGCATCGACTGTAATGCGAGATATCCGAGGAGCGACTTTGACTTAGCGTCTATGAGGGAGAGGGGACAACTGCCGCCCCTCTGCAAGAGGTGCGGGGGCGTGTTGAAGCCGGACGTAGTGTACTTCACAGAGCCAATCCCTCGAGACGTCATAGCTAGAAGTCTAGAGGAGGTCAGGAAGTGCGATGTGATGCTCGTCTGCGGTACCTCTCTTGTGGTCTACCCAGCCGCTGAGCTCCCTCGACTAGCAAAGAGGAAGATACCTCCAGCAACGGTAATTGAGGTAAACCTTGAGCCCACTTCGGCTACTTCCGACGGGACCTCGGATTACTTCTTGCAAGGGAGGACCGGAGAGTTATTGCCGAGGATAGTGGAAGTAGTGAAGCGTAAACTAACGAAGTAGGCTAAAGAATAGAAGTCCTTAAACAACTGTTGTGAACACCTTTAAAAAGTGAACCTTTGTGGGCCCTAAATGAGAGGTAGTTTTCATGACAATATCTCCTCGCAACATATTAAACCACGAGCTGATAGGCCTAAGGGTCAAGGTGGTTAAGAGCACACATCCAGGCTACGTCGGGATCGAAGGGGTAGTTGTCGACGAGACCATGAAGACCATCAGAGTGATGAAAGACGAGGGCGAAGTAAAGATGGTCCCCAAGAGCTGTTGCACTTTTAGGTTCAAGCTACCTTCGGGTGTCATAGTCGAGGTTGAGGGCAACTACCTCGTAGGGAGGCCGGAGGACAGGGTAAAGCGAGTGATCAAGAGGCGCTGGTAAGAGATTCGGCTTTGAGCAAAAGTTTTTAAACGCCCTCTCAATCCTCTCCCGCTTAGCGGTGATCCAAAGTCATGAGCAAGGCAGTGAGGACGAGGAATATAGGTATACCTGGTATCAAGCCCCCAGAGAAGACTTGTGATGACCCTTGTTGTCCATATCATGGCACCCTCTCCGTCAGGGGTAAGATTTTGGAAGGCACGGTAGTGAACACGAAGATGAAGGCCACGGCCACGATACTCCACGAGTACATGGTCTATGTGAAGAAGTACGAGAGATACGAGAGAAGGAGGCGTAAGATCCACGCCCATCTGCCTCCTTGTCTTGACGTCAAGGTTGGTGATAGAGTCGTCATAGGGGAGTGCAGGCCCCTAGCCAAGACTGTGAGCTTCGTGGTCTTGGGCAAGCCCATCTCCTAAAATTTTAGTGTATGGCTTTGGGAATAGGGATCGAAAGAAGTAAGTTTTTATACCCCGCAAGGCTTTTTGAGTCCACAACGTCAGCTGGGGACCTCGATGGCTAAACGAGGGCCAAAGGCAGCCGCTGGGATCTCATATAGGTCAAAGATAAGCCTAGCGGTCTTTCCAGGCTCCAGGATAAAGTGCGCGGACAATAGTGGTGCCCAGGAAGTGGCGATGATAGGTGTCATAAGGGGCAAGAGCAGGCATAGGAGGCTTCCCGGAGCTGGCGTAGGCGACATGATAATAGTATCCGTCAAGAAGGGGACCCCAGAGCTCAGGAAGCAGATAATGAGAGCTATTGTGGTGAGGCAGAAGAAGCCGTTTAGGAGGCCTAATGGCCAGTGGGTTCAGTTCGAGGACAACGCAGTGGTTATAGTTACTGAGGACGGTACCCCGAAGGGAACGGAGATCAGAGGACCCATTGCTCGCGAAGCAGCTGAGAGGTGGCCGAGGCTAGCAGCTCTAGCGACTCTAATAGTGTGAGGTGGTCCAAGTGCACATAAAAACGAAACAGCCAAGGAAACAGAGGCGCCTCTTATACCAAGCGCCACAGCATGTTAGGCATAAACTAATGTCTGCCCATTTATCTGAGGAGCTCAGAAAGCAATATCAGTTTAGATCCTTGCCGGTAAGGACTGGTGATGTGGTCACGGTCATGAGGGGGGACCACAAAGGTCACACGGGCAAGGTGATAAGGCTGGATCACAAAGAGTACAGGATCTACATCGAGGGATTAGTTAGGAAGAAGGCCGACGGCTCAGAGGTCCCTATACCCGTCCATCCTTCGAAAGTTCAGATAATAAAGCTAAATTTAGACGATGAATGGAGGAAAAAGATCATCGATAGGAAGATGGCGACTAAAGCAACTGCATGACCCTAGGTGAGTTTTCATGACGAAGAAGTCTGCGTCAAAGGGCTTGAAGCGCTATGCCATGCCGGCTTGGTGGCCAGTCCCGGTAAAGGAGTACGTATGGGCACCAAGACCATCACCTGGTCCGCACTCCCTCGAAAGGTCGATACCTCTCCTCATATTATTGAGAGACGTGCTCAAATTGGCGGAATCTGCGAGAGAGGCCAAGTACATCTTAAGATCGGGGATGGTTAAGGTTGACGGGGTCGTGAGAAAGGACTACAGGTTTCCCGTGGGTCTTATGGACGTGATAGAAATAGAAAAGGAGAACTTGGTCTTCAGATTACTTCCCAAGCCCGGTAAATTTTTAGACTTAGTACCCATTCCAGGACATGAAAGGTACTTCAAGCTTTGTAGAATAGAGAATAAGACTACCGTCAAAGGAGGTAACATACAGCTCAATCTCCATGATGGGAGTAACGTTTTAATTAAGGTATCAAGCTCTCGAAATCCTGTCGAAGACGTTTACAAGACGTTTGACGTTGTTAAAATATCGCTTCCAGACCGAAAGATCATAGAGCATTATCCCTTCGAGCCAGGTAACTTGGCGTTAGTCATAAGCGGGAGGAAGGTCGGTAGCACGGGCAGGATAGTCGAGGTGAAAGGAGGGCCGATGAGGGAGCACAAGATCGTGACCCTCGAACAAGGAGGTGAGAGATTCGACGTGGGCTACTTGACGGTGTTCGTGATAGGGAAAGAGTCTTCAGCTATAACGCTGGGGTGAAAGACCATGGACAAGGAACATCAAAATCCGATGAAGAGGCTCAAGATAGCCAAAGTCGTTGTTAACATGGCCGTGGGGGCTTCAGGTGAGAAATTGGCCAAGGCAGCTCAAGTCCTAGAACAGCTCACAGGCCAAAAACCCAGCTTCAGGAGGGCCAAGAAGACCATCAAGGAGTTCGGAATAAAGAAAGGAGAGAACATAGCCTGCGTCGTCACGTTGACTAAGGGCAAGGCCTTGGAGTTCTTGAAGAGGGCCCTCGCAGCCGTGGATTTCAAGATCAAAAAGTCCTCGTTTGACGGATTCGGTAATTTTTCGTTCGGGGTAAAGGAGCATATATCGTTACCAGGGGTGAAGTACGACCCCATGTTAGGAATATTCGGGTTTGACGTCTGCGTGTCCGTGGAGAGGCCCGGATATCGAGTGGCAAGGAGGCGGAGGAAGAAGTCGAGGATTGGTAAGAGGCATAGGGTGACTAGGGAGGAGAGCATGAAGTTTGTCGAGGAGGTTCTTGGCGTCAAGATCGTATAAGATTGTGAGGTGGGAGTTGATTGGGCAAATATAGGCCGCCTAAAGAGAGGAAATTCGGCAAGGGCAGTAGGCGATGCAGGATTTGCGGCACTCACGAGGCCCTCATTCGCAAGTATGGGCTCATGATCTGTAGGCGATGCTTTAGAGAAGTGGCGCCTAAGCTTGGCTTCAAGAAGTACATGTAGAGGTGGAAGATCGTGGTAATGAATGATACGCTTGCCAATGCCTTGACGACGATAAAAAACTGCGAAATGAGGGCTAAGGGAGAAGCACTCATAATGCCAGCTTCGAAGCTCATAGCTAATGTGTTAAGGATCTTGCTCAAGAACGGCTACATAGGCAACTTCGAGTACATAGACGATGGCAGGTTCGGAAAGATAAGAGTTCAATTACTGGGTAGGATAAACGACTGTGGCGTCATAAAGCCCAGATTCCCCGTTAAGAAGAACGAATTTGAAAAATGGGAGAAGAGGTACCTGCCATCTCCTGACGTGGGGCTCCTCATAGTTTCAACCCCTAAGGGGGTTATGACCCACAGAGAAGCCAAGGAGCTTGGCATAGGAGGAATCTTGTTAGCCTACGTCTATTGAGCACTAGTATGAGGTGCTGGAGATGAAGGTGCTCTACCAGCCCTATGTTGTTGAGAGGATACCTATACCGCCAGGAGTAGACGTGAAGGTCGAAGAGTCCGTAAAGGTGACGGTAAGAGGTCCTAAAGGGACGTTAACTAAGGACTTCTCACACGCCAAAGTTTTCATCACGAAGAGCGATGCAGAGGTCCTAGTGAGGTCTTACATAAAGGGCAGGAGGGGGAAGAGCATTTGCGGAACCATAGCGGCTCACATCAGGAATATGATCAAAGGCGTCACTGAGGGCTTTGTGTACAAGCTCAAGGTAGTCTACTCCCACTTCCCCATGAACGTTAAGGTAGAAGGCGACAAAGTTGTGATAGAGAACTTCATGGGCGAGAAGTCTAAGAGGATAGCAAAGATAGTGGGCGATGTGAAGGTCCAAGTTAAGGGAGACGACATAACAGTGGAGGGCATAGACATAGAGCAAGTTGCCCAGACCGCCGCCAATATCGAGCAAGCGACTAAGATAAGGGGCTATGACCCCAGAATATTCATGGACGGGATATACGTATACGAGCGCAAGGGCAAGAGCGTGGTGTAGCCGATATTGATGAAAGTTTTTAAGTTAATCGTGTAGTGAAGTGGTAAGCCTCGGGGGTCCATCTCTTTGAGCACGGTGACAAAGAGGCTCTTGAGGCTTAGATTGAAGATGAACAGAATGAGGGTTAAGTTCAGAAGGCTGAACACCCTAAAGCTCAAGAGGGTAGATGAGGATAGCTGGAGGAGGCCAAGGGGAATAGACAACAAGATAAAGTGGTCTAGAAAGGGATACCCTCCTCTCGTCAGGATAGGTTATCGAAACCCTAAGGCCGTTAGGGGGTTGCATCCTTCCGGCTTGGTCGAGGTCTTGGTCCGCAGACCTCAGGACCTTGAGGGCCTAGATCCGGAGAAGCATTGCGTTAGAATAGCTCACACTGTTGGGAGAAGGAAGAGGCTCCAGATAATTGAGAAGGCTAAGAGCATGGGGCTAAGGATCCTCAACATGGTTGGTGTTGAAGCATGAACTTAAGCATCGTTAGGAGGCTGGCAGCCGAGGTCTTAGGCGTGGGAGAGAGCAGGGTTTACATAGATCCTTCTAGGCTCGACGAAGCTGCTTCGGCGATAACTAAGGAAGACGTCAGGAAATTGATTGAAAGAGGCGTGATATCTGCTAAACCGGTCAAAGGGACGAGCAGGGTGAGGGCTAGGCTTAGAAGCCTTAAGAAGCGTAAAGGCTTGAGGAAGGGTGAGGGCTCTCGCAAGGGCTCTGCGGCCGACTTGGAGAGGAGGCTTTGGATCGCGAGAGTAAGGGCGCTTCGAAAGTATCTCAAGATGTTGAGGAATAGGAGGTTGATCGATAAAAGGGCATACAGAAAGTTGTACAGGTTGATCAAAGGAGGAGTGTTCCAGAGTAAAGCTCACCTGAAGGAGTACATAAAGCAACAGGGCCTCTTAAGGAGGATCTGAGTTGGTTAAGAGAAAGGTCATAAAGCGGGTGCCCTTTAAGAGGAGGAGGAAGGGCCTAACGAATTACAGGAAGAGGATGAAAGCGCTTCTTTCGGGCAAGCCATTGTTGGTGGTTAGAAAAACCAACACTCAAGTGATCGTTCAAGTAGTGAAGCCAGAGATCAAGGGCGACAGGGTCTTAGCCCAAGCTACTGGTAGGGAGTTGAGGGTTAAATTTGGCTGGCCAGCTTCAGGTAAGAATACCCCTGCGGCTTATTTGGCTGGTTATCTCGCGGGGCTCAGGGCCCTAAGGGCTGGCGTGAAAGAAGCGATCCTGTACATAGGCCTGCACAGAGCGGTAAAAGGTGCTAGGGCCTTCGCAGCCCTTAAAGGAACGCTGGACGCAGGGCTTAAGGTTCCCCACGACCCTGAAATGCTTCCATCAGAGGAGAGGCTTAAGGGCCTTCACATAGCTATGTATGCAAAAATGCTCAAGGACACGGACCCAGCAACCTTCGAGAGGCAATTCTCCGCCTATCTTAAGTCCGGCTTCGACCCAGAAAAGATGATAGAGGCCTTCGAGAAGGTGAAGAAAAAGATAGAACAAGAAATACGACTACAGGGAGCTGAGTAGTGGAGAAGTAGTGGGAACATGTATAGATTTTATATGGAAAGCTTAAAATAATCCCCTCAATGTGTAGGTTTTCACCGCCTAGCTCAAATTACTGTTAGAGGATGGTGAGGATGTCCTCGCTTGACGTGTGGGTCCCGACGACATATGTAGGAAGGTTGGTGAAGGAAGGCAAGATAACGAGCATGGATGAGATCTTTGCCAACAACTTAACAATAAAGGAGCCAGAGATAGTTGACGCGCTACTGCCTGACTTAAAGCACGAAGTAATTGACGTGAAGATAGTCCAGAGGCAGACGGATATCGCCTAGCGCTTAGCTGGGCGACCGTAAGCCGGCGAGATCTCAAGATTCAAAGTAGTGGTCGCTGTAGGCAACGAAGCGGGCTACGTTGGGCTGGGCTTCGCCAAGGCTAAGCAGATGAGAGAGGCCATAGACAAGGCGATAGTAGAGGCTAAGCTCAACATAATCCCGGTCAGGCTCGGTTGTGGAAGCTGGGAGTGCAGGTGCGGTAAGCCGCACAGCGTGCCGATAAGGACTTGGGGCAAGGCGGGGAGCGTGGAGATGACCCTAATACCAGCACCTCGAGGCACGGGCCTAGTAGCTGGCGACACAGCCAAGATAGTGCTCAGGCTCGCTGGGGTCAAGGACGTGTGGACCCTTACTAGGGGTGAGACGAGAGCTAAAGAGAACATGGCAAAAGCCACTCTTGAAGCCCTTAGGAATACGCTAACCTTTAAGTCCGTGAAGGACTGGGCGAGAGCATGACGAAGAAGCTCTATGCCGTGATAAGGCTTAGGGGTCGTGTCGGAGTACCCCCTGACATAAAGTTGACGTTGCGCTCGCTTAAGCTGACGAGGAGAAATCACTGCACAATCGTCGAGGCCACTCCCTCGATTGAAGGCATGCTGAGAAAGGCCTCGGGTTATATAACGTATGGGGAGATAAACGAAGAGGCTTTGGCCGCCCTGCTGGAGAAGAGGGGTCGACTTAGAGGCGACGAGCGCTTGACAATAGACTACATTAAGAAGCTAGGCTTCGAGAGCTTCAGGGACTTAGCCAACGCCATACTAGAGGGTAAGGTAAGCCTGCGTAACATACCTGGCTTAAAGCCCGTCTTTAGGTTGCACCCGCCTTCTGGAGGGTTTAAAGGCACCATAAAGAAACCTATCGAGCAGGGCGGAGAGCTCGGCTACAGGGGCCCGCAGATAAGCGAGCTATTGATGAGGATGATCTAGCCGAGCTAACTTAGTAAAGACTCAAGGATCTTTCTACGCTCAAGAAGGGGGATCTTTAAGCGCTTTAAAGTTTCTTGCACTAAGCTCAGTAACTTGCACTTGGCGTTGAGGAGAGCCCTCTCCCTTGTCCTCACCTCTTGAAGCTCCTTGTCTATCATTTGGATTACGTTTTTCACCTCAGATAGAGCCTCATAAAACCTCTCGCTTAGTACTTCCCTCTCAACGAGCTCCAAGACCTCTTTTAAGTTGCGAGGAAGCTCGTCAACAAAGTCATGAAACTCTATTTCGCTGTACCCTTTGAACAGGTTAATTGATAGAGATATGGGCTTAACGAGCTCATAGTACTTCCTTGAAGGACCTAGGGAACCCGTCTTAACCTCATAGGCTCTTATCAGCCCCGCGCGCATCAAGACATTGATGTGCTTCAGTATGGCCTGCTGGCTGACATTGAGCTCCCTCGACAACTGAAGCAAGTACTTCGGCTCTCTAGCCAAGAGCTCCAAGATCTTCCTGCGCGTCTCATTCCCTAAGACCTCTAGCAAATCCATGTTTCGGGCCATGTAGTCTCACCTCAGCGGTCTCAGCCTGACACTAGCAGAGAATAGGCGAGAAAGATTTAAATATTTCTAACCATAGGTTAGTAACTCGAGGTGAGAGATATGTGGAGGCCCAGAAGGTTTTCAAGGATATTTAACGAGATAGAGAGGGCATTTGAAGAGATAGATGAGATGGTAGAGAGAATGTTCAGGACCTTCGTCAGAGCACCCAGAGAGGTCGCCGAAGTCGCCGTTGAAGGACCATACTTCTACGGTTTCAGCATAACCATAGGACCAGACGGCAGGCCGATAATACAAGAGTTCGGTAACGTTAGGCCGTCCCTCTGGGGCATCGAAAAAAGCGACGTTAGGAGGCCCTACGTGGAGACTCACATAGATTCGAAGGCCGGAGTGCTTAAAGTGGTAGCTGAGTTGCCGGGCGTGGACAAGGAGTCCATCAAGGTGAACACCACTGAGGACGTGGTGACCATAAAGGCTGAGCAAGGAGATAGAAAGTACTATGCCGACGTAAAGCTACCAGCGAAGGTCGATCCGACAAGTGCTAAGGCCAGCTACAGGAATGGCGTCCTAGAGGTCACGCTGAAGCTCAAGGAGAGAGTGGAAGAAGAGAGAGGCTACGAGGTCAAAGTTGAGTAATTTCCATTTTGCTTCATTTACTTCTTTAACATGCGAGGTCGTGACCTATGACGAATAAGGCTTCTACTTCTGTCACTTTGAGGGTTGCAGAGGCTAGGGCTAGAGATGTAGGTAGAGGCATAGCTAGAATAGATCCTGCGGTGATGTCTCAGCTCGGCATAAGCACGGGCGACGTCATAGAGATAACAGGCAAGAGGAAGACCGTAGCAATATGCTGGCCCGGCTATCCTGAGGACTACGGCAAGGGGATCATAAGAGTGGACGGCTACATAAGGCGAAACGCTGGCGTTGGCATAGACGATAAGGTCACGATAAAGCTCGCGACGGTCAAGAACGCCGAGAAAGTCGTGCTTGCGCCCACGGAGCCTCTTAGGTTAGTGGGTGCTGAGGATTACATAAGGCAATTGCTCGAAGGGAGGGCGGTTACCAAGGGGGACTACGTGCCTGTGGGTATAATGGGAAGGACAATAGACTTCATAGTGACGTCGATCAACCCCCCTGTCGACGCGGTGATAGTGGGGCCGGAGACCCAGATAGCGCTGAGCGAGAAAGTCGAGAAAGCTCCTCGAGAGATACCCAGAGTAACCTATGAAGACATAGGAGGCCTCAAAGAGGCCATCCAGAAAATCAGAGAAATGGTAGAGCTACCTCTGAAACACCCAGAGCTCTTCGAGAGATTGGGCATCGAGCCCCCGAAGGGGGTGCTCCTCTACGGCCCCCCTGGCTGCGGCAAGACCCTCCTGGCCAAGGCAGTTGCGAATGAGACTAACGCCCATTTCATAAGCATAAGCGGCCCCGAGATAATGAGCAAGTTCTACGGAGAGAGCGAGCAGAGGCTCAGGGAGATATTCGAGGAGGCCAAGAAGAACGCCCCCTCGATAATATTCATAGACGAGATAGACGCGATAGCGCCGAAGA
>Ga0185307_1002175_pt1 | contig 10346 bp, 12 predicted proteins | sample LHCtaG_FD_128010 | JGI IMG/M metagenome (GOLD analysis project Ga0185307, IMG submission 128010) | Hot spring microbial communities from Little Hot Creek, USA to study Microbial Dark Matter (Phase II) - LHC4sed_matched (SPADES... | ecosystem: Environmental > Aquatic > Thermal springs > Hot... | reverse complement strand
AAGGATGAAAAGTTTAAGCTGTTAACGTTTAGCTTCTCTTGTAAACTTTTGAAAATTAATGATAAACCATTTGCCAAGTCTTTCATGTGCTTTTCTTTCATTTCTAAGAGAGAGGATATACCCTTAGCTATTACCAGGATGTTATCGTTCTTTCTTGGTGCATACTTTGCAAGAAAAACAAAATGCTCTGTTTCGCCTATAAATCTTTCTTTCAGCCTTTTTTCTTCTTTTATTAGCTCTAGCCAATAGTTTTTCTTGGTTTTTGAATAGAACTCTTTACTCTTTTTCAGGAGAAGTTCTTGATAGCTTAATGGTTTATCTTCTGATAGAAGTTGCATGTGTGGATGAACTAAAGATGCAGCTCCTGGGGGCATGTAGTTGAAGTTTATGCTTAGATATTTTCCGTTGAATTCTTTGAAAAATACTTGGGCTGTTTGAAAAGAGAGAAAGAGTACATCTGGTGTGAACTTGTTTAAGGGTAAGTAATGTTCTTTACTCATCACAAGTATTGCATGAGCAGAAGAATATGGGTACAAATTTGGAAATATTGTAATTCCATTTTTTTCTATTCTTTCCTTCTTGCCTAAAAATTTTGAAACAGACTTATCTAAATTTTCTGGGCAGAATGGACAACCTTTCTTAGAACTTTCGATGAAATCGCTGATATCGAAAGGAGTAGTATGAAATCTTTTCGTCCTGTTGACGTTAACTCTTGTCTTCTCTCCTGTTAAGGGATCTTCTCTTACCTCTATCTTCTGTTCTTCCACTTCAAAATTTTTTAGTGGTGATCTGATTCTGGCTGTCAAAACTTCCTTCTTAAATTGGATTTTCATATAATTATTATAGGAGGTATTAAATGAATTTGTTTCGTGCGTACGACCTGAGAGGGGTATATCCAAAGGAAATAAACGAAAAAGTGGCTGAAAGAGTTGGTAAGGCTTTAGGGACTTTTCTGCAAGGTAAAGAAACTGTATGCGTTGGTTATGATACAAGGTTAAGCTCAAAAAGGATATTTAAAGACTTTTGTTCTGGTCTAGTCTCTACAGGATGTAAAGTTGTTTCTCTTGGGTTATTACCAAATCCTGTTGTGTATTTTCATGCTTGGAGAAACAAAATGTTTGGTTGTATAATTACTGCTAGTCATAATCCAAAAGATTGGACAGGTTTTAAGCTCGTTAAACCAAATGGAACGAGTTTTTTGGAAGAAATAGGAAAGTTGAAAGAAGTTTTTGAAACTGGAAAATTTTTAGAGGGGAATGGAAAATTCTTAGAAGAAAATGCTTTAATCCATTATAAGATATTTCTTAAGAAGAATTTTGGAAAAATAGAGAGGAAAGCTGTAGTTGAGTGTTTTGGAGGAGCTGGCGTAAAAGGTATTGAAGTTCTAAAAGAATTGGGGTTAAATGTGATAGGGTTACACGATAAGCCTGACAAGAATTTTTTTGGTTTTGAAAGACCTGAACCAAAAGGAGAAAATCTCAAACCACTTATTAAAGCTGTAAAAAGAAAGAAAGTTGACTTTGGTGTGGCCTTTGACGGAGATGCAGATAGAGCAGTTTTTGTAGACGAAAAAGGGAGGGAATTGAACGGGAGTATACTTTCTGCAGTTTTCCTTCAAGATATTTTGAAAAAGAAAAAAGGAAAAGTAATTTTAACTGCAGATTGTGCAAGTGAGCTAAAAAGAATGGTAGAAAGATTGGGAGGAAAGCTGATTTGGTGGAGAGTTGGTCATGGCTTTATAGAGAAGAAATTATTAGAAGAAAATGCTTTATTTGCAGGAGAAGAAAGTTCACACTTCTACTTTAACCAATTCTATCCATTTTCAGACGGAATCTTAGCAACTGTATACTTAGCCAAAATCCTCTCAGAAAAAGAAGAAAAGCTTTCTACCATTGTTAATAAGATAAGATTGCACCCAACTGAAAAGATTTACATTAATGTGGTCAACGATGTAAATAAAGTAAAAATTGTGGAAAAATTGAGGGAAGAATTTCCTGAAGCTATCAACCTTATGGATGGTATAAAAATTGAGCTGAACAAGGTAGAATGGGTTTTGATAAGAGCGAGTCAAACTCTACCTGAAATAAACATTTGCGCGGAAGGAAAAGATAAAAAAAGGTTGAGAGAAATTGTTGCAAAGTATAAAAAAATTGTGGAAGAGAAGTTGAGGGGGTTGAATGAATAAAGTTACTGTTATTGGAGATGTAAACATAGATTTGCTTCTTTCTCCTATAGAAAATTATCCAAAAAGAGATTTGCAAAAAATTCTTTCTTGGATAAGGGTTGAGGTTGGGGGAGGAGGTGCACATGTTGCTTTAGCTTTATCTAAGCTTGGAGTGAAAACAAAGTTAATTGGGTTAATCGGAGAAGAACCTTTTGGAAAATTTATACTTGAGAAAGTTAAAAAGTTCGGAGTAGAGAGTAAACTTAGAACTGTTGAAAAGGAAACTGGCATAAGCATTGGAATAAATTTTAAAGATGGTTCAAGAAGTCTTTTGACTTATAGAGGAACAAACTCTATTTTCTCCATAAAAGATTTTAATCTTGAGGAAATAGAGGGGGAAATTTTGTTCTTGAGTGGTTATGGTTTGCTTGAAAATTTTAGGAAAGATGTAAGAAAAACTCTAAAGTTTGCAAAAAAGAATGGAATGATTACTTGCATGGACCCTGACCTTAAAAGTTATAGGCGATTTGATGCTAACGAAATGAAAAGTGTTTTAAAGCTTATAGATTTTTTCTTTCCAGACTTAGAAGAAGGAAAAGTAATAACTAGAGAAAAAGGGAAAATGAAAATTGTAGAAAAATTGCTGAAGCTTGGTTGCAAGACCGTAGCGCTAAAACTAGGTAGTGAAGGTTGTATTATTGTCGACAAAAACAATCTTCTTATGCTTGGACCAATAAAAACAAATGTAGTAAATTCAACAGGAGCAGGAGATTTTTTCAACGCTGGCTTTGTTTTTGGTTATACAAAGTATAAAGACTTGGAAAGTGCTGGAGTTTTTGGGAATGCTGTAGCAGCTTTTGCAATAAGCAGGTTTGGCGACGAGAGATACCCTTCTAGAGCTGAAGCAGAAAAGTTAGTCAAGGGGTATGAATGGAAAGAAAAATAGAAGAAGTTTACCAGGAAAGTATTAAAGTAATAAAAGATTGTTCTCTTAAGAATGGGGCAATAGTAGCTGCTAACATTCTTGACGAGGCTTATCCAAAGGATGTGAAAAGCTATTTTTACGTTTGGCCAAGGGATGCAAGTTTTGTTTGCTACGCTGCTGACCTCTTAGGCTTACATAAAATTCCAGAAAAATTTTTCGAATGGTGTTGGGAAGAAGCTGAATTGTTCAGGGAAAAGGGTGTTTTCCTTGCCAATAAGTATTATCCGCATGGAAGGATGGCTGGAGATTTTGAAGTTGAGATAAAACCGAATGAAATCAAAAACAGGAGAGTTAGAGAATTTGCTAAAAACCAAACTTTTACCAGACTTTTCTACACAAGCTTTCAGCCAGATCAAACTGCCTCATTAATTTGGGCTATCCATGAGCACTCGAAATTCAAGAGTGTAAAGAAATTTAAACCTATAGTAGAGAAAGCTGCAGAGAGTATATCCAACTTTTGGAACAAAAACTGTTTCAAAGTACCAACTTATGACCTTTGGGAAGAAAAGGTTGCTTTGCCAAAACTTCAGCAAGTGCATACCTATTCTTTAGCTATGTGTAAGAAAAGCTTGGAATGGGCTGTAGAAATTTTAGGTCCTAACAAGAAATGGTTGGAGCGCATTCAACAAATGAAAAATATCTTAGAAAGATGTTACTTGAATGGATATTTTGTCAAAACTTATGGGAAAGTTGTAGATAGAACAATAGATTCTTCTTCTCTTGGCTTAGTCTGGCCCTCTGAAGCTTTTAATGCTGAAGATCCTAGAATTGTTAATACGGTAAAAAGGATCTTACAAAAGAATTGCGTAGAAGGAGGAATTCATAGGTATCCTAATGATAAGTATGATGGGAAAATAAGCTTTGGTAAGTTGTCTCTGGGTGGGGCTGGTGCATGGCCTGTTTTGAATTTTTGGCTTTCGATCTATTTTTGCTTAGCTGGAAAAAAGCAGGAAGCGTTAAAACATTTTAATTGGGTTTTGGAGAGAATTGAGAAAAAATTACCAGAACAAATTAAAGATGGTAAGCCTGCTTCTATAATTCCATTAGCTTGGTCTCATGCAATGTTTATAATTGCAGGGAAGTTTTTGGACTTGTTCTAATATTTGTAATACGTATTACATAAAAAGCCTGCGATTTTAAAAGTCTTGGGAAGTAGAAGAAATATGTATTTCATTTACATTTAAACTTTCCACTGGTTCTTTCTCATCAGGCATTCTTAAACTTGTAATACGTATTTCAATGCATTAAAGATTATTTGATTATTCTTTTCCCTTGCTCCCAGCTCTCCCACTCAAGCCTGCACTCTCTGCACTTCAAAACATTAAACCCTTTTTCATAACTTGCAAATCCTGTGCAAGTATCTGATTTAGCATGTGTAAACTGATCCAGCTTATCCGCATGTTCGTGACAAACAGCCCTCCCACAAACTATGCATACTCCTCTAGCTTCCTTTTCACAGAACCAACACTTCATCTAAGAACCTCCTCATAAACTTTTAGAGTCTGCTCAGCAACTTTGTCCCAAGTGAAAACTTCTTCGGCAGCTCTTCTTCCGTTCGTGCCCATCCACCTAGCATGCTCAGGGTTCCTTAAAATCTCTTTTATTCCCCATGCAATAGAATTTGGAGCCTGATAGACTCTATACCCAGTAACATCATGCCATATAAGCTCGCCAGCCCCTGTCCCATGAGTTGCTATGACAGGCTTGTAACAGCTCCATGCTTCAAGAACTACTATACCAAAAGGCTCATTTCTGCTTGGAACTACTACGCATTCAGCAGCCTTCATAAGCTTTGTCTTTTCTTCGTCTGAAATGTAACCAGTAAACCTAACAGCATGTTGGACCCCAAGCTCCCATGCCCTACGCTCAAGCTGACTTTTCATGTACCCATCTCCAACAAAAACAAACTTTGCGTTTGGGAAATCTTTTAGCACGTCAGGAACAGCTTCTAAAAGCAAGTCTGGCCCTTTCTGAGTAGTCATTCTTCCGACAAAAACTATTAAAGGATCGTACACACCAAAACCGTACCTCGATTTTACATCCTTCCATGCATCTATAAAACCATCAAACTTCTTTGCCCAAACACCATTTGGTACTATTCTAATCTTCCAGTCTGGAACTCTATGGAGTTGCATCACTTCGTTCTTCATCGCATTTGAGCACACGATTACCCTATCAGCAATGTATGTTCCAAACCATTCTATGTTGAGTATATCCTTTGCACCACCATCATGAAAACGATTGCCGTCTCTACCATACTGTGTAGAATGCATGGTAAATATAACTTTTTTGTTTCTTGCTTGCTTTATCTCGTTCAAGGCGGTAACAACATGCCAATCATGTCCATGGATTATGTCAAAGTGTCCTGCTACATTTTCTGTCTCAAAAAAATAATGTGCCATAGACTTGCTCATGTTGTTTGTCATCTCATAGATGAAGTTAGAGTTGAAAGCAAAAGGACATCTGTGATAATGCACGCCATCTATCACTTCGTATATCTTTTGATTGTTCCCTATTCTAGTAAAAACATGAACTTCGTTTCCTTTTCTCTGCAAGGCTGCAGCAAGCTCAGTAACATGAACAGAAATGCCTCCAACAACAATAGAGTGTAAAGACTCCCATGAAAAGAGCGCTATACGCATCTACAACACTTATTTAAATTCTACCGATTATACTTATAAAACTTACTCTCCAAGCTTTTTAAATCTTTCTAAAACTGCTTCTATAGTCCTTTCTCCCTGGTTAAACCAGAAATCAGTCCCCCAGTAGTTGTAACAACTTGTCTCAGCTATCAAAAACAATTTTTTTGTTTTCTCGTCTACAGCATGGAAAGAATGAAATTTTTCACTCAACTCATAAAGCCTTTTTATCATCCTTTCTCTTCTGCTGCCTTCTACCCAGAGGGTATGCCCATCTATCCAAGAAGCGCCTAAACTTTTCAGCTTTATTTCTTCCAACTCTTCTGGATAAAATTTTTCCAAAAATTCTGAAATTAGCATAGATCCGATCTTTTCATCAACCTTTTCTTCAAAAAACTTTTTATAAAACTGTGGGAAGAACTCGTTCATCATCACATTCCCGTTCTCCCCGTCAGAAGCAGTGATAACAAGAGCAGGCCTTTCATCAGCTAGCTTTCCAGCCTCTAAACACTTTGAATAAACTTCTTCAGCGCTCATACCTGCCTGTTGGTCAAGAAAATAAGTAGGAGCTCTAAACACTACTTTTATCTCCTCTCCGCCACAAGAAACTCTCCACGGCTTAATTATCGTTTCTATTCTTTGTGTATAGGACATTCTTTCATACCCTTCTACTGCCTGCAAAGGAAGTATACACCACTCGTACCCTTGCTCGCGCAGAACTCTTATCAGCTCTTTTAAGTTCTCTTCATGCTTAGGCACACCCATCTCAGGCAACCAAAAGCCTTTTACCCTTTTTAGCGCATTTTCACCAAACAAGCAACTAAAAACGTTCCTCCACTCTTCTACTTGGAGAGCATAATCTTCCTTTGGTATTACTGGAAAGTATGAATGGGCGTAAGCTGTTCCTGCAAACTCTATACACTCTGGATACCTTTTTAAAACTTTTTTATAGTAAGCTATCACACCACCAACTTTTTCACCACCAACCTCCACTTTATCCAAGAACCCTCTTTCTTCCAACTCTTGTAAAGATTCTAGCAGTATTCCTGAAAAGTCTAATGCTATCCTAGGCTCATACCCACTTTTCTTCAGCATTTCTACGTACTTAGCAGGATTTTTGTAAGCTCTTGCTATCAGCCTGCCGTCCCAGCTTTCTCTGGAATCAGAAGAAAGTATCATTTTTTCTAGGTTGCTTACGAGCTTATCGTCAAGCCAGATCAAGGGCTGGTGCATGTGCAACCAAGGAAGAAAAACAGCTTGCATATATTTATTGAATGGTCCGCAAAAATTTAAATGTGAAAGGGTTTAAAGTAAAAGAAAAGAACGGAAGGTTGAGCTTACAGTTTGACAGCAAACCAGTCTTTTGGGAAAGGTTTGTAAGCGATTTAGTAAGAGATAAAGTTGTTCTCGACTTGGATTCTGCAAAAAAACTTTCTAAAGCAAACAATAAAGTTGTTTATACTGTATACAACCTTTGGAAGTTTGTTGACGATTATAAGAACAAAAGTGTTTTGTGTGACTTGACTCTACTGAAGTATGGCATTTTTTCTCTTGAAGGTAAAGGCGAGCTCTTTGGAACCTATGGTCACGTGCATGAAAAAAGGTATGGAGAGTTTTACAAGGCGATAAAGAATGATTGCTTTCTTGTACTAGTAGACCATCGTGTAAGAAAGAGTTACATAGTAGAACTACAAGAAGGAAAAAGCTTTTTAGTTAGACATAACTTAATGCATAAGCTAGTAGCAAAAGATAAGGATTGTTTGGTTGCAGGCTTTACACTACCAAAAACAGGACATAATTATGAGGTAGTAAAAGGTAGAGGATTTCCTTTTCATTTATTCAAGCTGGATGGAGAGATAGTACCGGTAGCTAACCCTAAGTATAAGAATTATAAGATTGAGGTAAAGAGAAATAATTTGAAGTTGGATGCAGAAAAATTGTTCTTTAAAAACATAAGAAAGATTGTGAATCTCCTTAAAGGATTTTAATACTTTTAGTTTTATATCTTAACTATGCCAACAACCTTATACGAAACTGTAGTTGACTGGTTAGAACACGAACTGAAAAATTTGGACAAAAAGGGAATCATACTAAAAGTCAAGGATAAGAAGAATGAGAAGGAATACTTCACTTCTATAGACAGAAAAATATTACGAAGGGGTTAAGTATGTTATCACACAAAACTTTCCTGCATTTAAAAGAGTTTTAGAAGAAAAGGAAGTATTGAAAGTTTATGAACTCCACCTCGCAATTAAGAAAGACCCAAACGGATTGTACATAAAACCAATTCCAATAAAGATCGCAAACAGATAATTTTTCCAAACCTTTATATATTAATCCGAATAAAAACATTTTAGGAGGTGTGAAAATGGCTGAAAAGAGGTCTTTAGTCGTAAAATCTGCAGTAAAAGGTCTTCTTAAAGGTATGAGAGTAAGTGGTGACTTCTGGAAAGCTTTGGACGAGAGAGTAACTTGGAAAGTAAAGAGAGCAATAGAAAGAGCAAAAGCAAACGGAAGAAAGACCGTTAGAGGATGCGACCTATAAAAGGTATTGGAGGAAAGTAATTGGACTCACCGGCACCATAGGTGCTGAGAAGAAAACTGTAAAGGAAATTATCCAGAAGAAATTAACCTGCTATACTGTTACTCTTCTGATATAATAAGAGCTGAAATAGAAAGGAGAAAATGTACACTGGACAGAAATATCCTTCAAAACATGGGAAATGAACTAAGAAAAAGTATGGCTCGCACATACTTGCAATGCTAGCTGTAGAATACATGCCAAAAGAAAAGAATTTTATAATTATCGACAGTATAGGGAATCCTGGCGAAGTAGAATATCTGAAGAAAAAGTATGGAAAGACTTTAAGCTCTTGGCTGTAGATGCCAACGAAAAAATAAGGTTTGAAAGGTTGCTTGTCCGAGGAGAAAAGAAAGATCCAAAAACTTGGGAAGAATTCTTAGAAATGGATAAAAGGGATAAAGGCTTTGACGAACCTCCTTAGGGCCAGCAAGTTGGTAAGTGCTTGGAAATGGCTGATTTTACCGTATTGAATGAGGGTAGCCTAGAAGAACTGGAAAGGAAAGTTGAGGAAATAATAAAAGCTCTCTAAAAAGCTTATTAATAGAAAAAAACAATTTTAGGATTGATGAAAATGTATAAAAAAATAGCAATACTTGCTGGTGTGGCACTAGTAATGCTAGTAGCTGTAACAACAGCTCAACCAATTTCAGTTTCCATAGACAAGTTGCATATGGTAGGAGTAGGGCTGTTGATAGACAAATTTGACGCTCGAGACTTCTCCCTCTTCAGAATAGGCATAGCCACTGTTAAGGCAAGGATAAACAACCAGACAATAAAAGTAATAAGAGGTATCATGATCGTTGAAGGAGAGATTTACAGATTAAACATTTCCATTGTTACTAATGACACGTTTACAGCAGACATATACTCTAACAATACTCTAATAGGCAATATGATAATGAGTGCTGTGCTGAAAGGTGACAAGATTGTCTGGATCGGTGATGCAGTGATAAATAACAAGGATTTAACTGTGTATATTCTAGAATTTCCAAGGCTCTTCAAACCGTTTGAAATCAGAGAAAAGGTAAAAGAATATTGCGACGAGAAGCCTTCGGAGTGCGTTGGTATAGGTCCAAACTACTGTGATAAGCTAGAAGATCATGACTGTAGGGTTAAGATAGTCAGATGGTGCGAAAAGCATCTAGACGATACAAGATGTAAAGCACTAGCCACAGAAATAGGTAAATCCTTGCCTGTAACTCCAGAAGCATCGACTCTCCAGCGGATGTTCCAGCATCAGGTCCAGAGCAGGTTTTGTGCACAGTATCCATCGCTATGCGCTCAAACACTAATGAAAAGAATCGCAGGGAGAAGGTAGATAAAAATGCACACTGGAATAATAGTAGGAATTCTTTTATTGGTAGTAATAGTAAGTGCACTAGTATACACGATGAAAATATCCCCAATAAAGCCTAAAGTAGCCTTAACAGAAGAAACTAATAGGGTTATAGATACAGTCTTGGAAACAGAAATAGAAAATACGCTAGCTAACGTATCAGAATCAGAAGTAGAGCAAACTCTCCTCCTTTATTAATTTTTTATTTTTAAAAGCCAAAAGGTCTGAACCAAGATATTTTTTCAGCCTTTTTCTTTTCTTCTTCCTCTCTTTTCTTCATCATCTTTGCATTCCTTTTTATCAACGGTTCTATCTCTTTCAAAGACCTTTCATCGTTGCCAACACCACATGAATTTCCAACACCAACTATAACTATGGGTCCTTTGCTGGCAGCTATGTTTTCCTCTATTCTTTTTACCGTAGGTTCCACTGAATTAAAAACTTCCAAAGGCATTGGTGATATAGCTTCTTCTTGTGACATCTTTACTACAAATGAGTCGAGTGGAATATTTTTAGAAGTTGCCACGTTCTCTATATAACTTCTGTCTACACCTATACCACCTATAGCAACACCTATACCTTCAGCTATAGTGCCAGTCTTCTCCCCTTCAAGCTTTGCTGCTGCATCAACAGTTATT
>Ga0185307_1002174_pt1 | contig 10347 bp, 11 predicted proteins | sample LHCtaG_FD_128010 | JGI IMG/M metagenome (GOLD analysis project Ga0185307, IMG submission 128010) | Hot spring microbial communities from Little Hot Creek, USA to study Microbial Dark Matter (Phase II) - LHC4sed_matched (SPADES... | ecosystem: Environmental > Aquatic > Thermal springs > Hot... | reverse complement strand
TCCGTGGCCGGGTCACTGGTGGTCACAAAGCCCACGAGCACATCCTTAATGAGAGGCCTTCTCTCCATTTTTCCTCATTTTAATCAACGCCGACCATAAGCCAAGTCTTTCTTTCCTCAAACTCGCGAAAATGCGAAAATTCTCACTCTTTCGGCATTTTCGGTCTTAACATTAGGGTTAACAGCAAAAGGCCAACAAAATTTCATTCCTCATTTTAAGAAGATTGGCCTATTTTTCTTTGGTGATGGAAGGATTTGAATATCTCCTGGTGAACAGGATGGCGCTGGCCGAGCGGTTCCTCTGGCTTTGCTCCTTCCGCACCCAACTTGCCGAGGCCTACCACTGGGTGGAAAAGCCCATCCTCTCCGTGCGGCCACTTTCCCGGAAAAAACCGACCCTCGAGGTCGTGACCGCTAACGGCATCCGATGGATCGTGAGGAGGAAAGCCGGATACAAGGCGCTCGTGCCCCACTTTTACCGCTGATGAAAGGTTTCAGGCTGGCTAGCGTTTATATAAGTGATGCGCAACATAAGAACATTGGTCCTGGGGATTCTTGGGGCAGGAGGCCTCCTCCTTCTGACCTCCTGTAGCCAGAAGATGGAGGCCCTTGTCCCGGGGACCAGCCGCCCCTCCAATCCTTCCGGGCTGGTGGTGGAGAAGATCGAGCCCCGCGTAGCCCTGCCCGGCCAGGCTTTTCGGGCGGAAATCCGCATCACCAACCACTATCCCGAGGCCGTTGAGGAACTTACAGTTTCCCTGGATCTTCCGAAAGAGCTCGAGCTCCTCGGCGCCGAGCCCTCACCAAGCGAATTGGGCGGGAGCCGGGCTCTCTGGCGCTTTTCCTCCCTTGCCTCTGGAGAGACCGCAAGGATTAGCCTTTCCCTCCGTGGCCCAGCCGGCGATTTCCCAAACCGGGTGGTTGTGGAGGCTGTGCGGCCTGTAAGGGCTGAGGCCTCCCAAATCCTCAGCATCTCCGCCATTCCCGGCCTCACCGCCTCGATAGCCGACGAACCCGGTGTCGCTCCTGTGGGAAGCGAGATCACCTACGTCCTCACCCTCCTCGGTCAGGGAATGGGCAGGGCTGAGGAAATCGAGGTCTCGGTGCGCCTTCCTACGGGGATGGAGCTCGCCCGCGTCGAGGCCCTGGTTTCCTATAGCCTCGAGGGAGAAAACCTGCGCTTTGCCGCCTTTTCCCTAAATCCCGGAGAGACGATGGAGCTTAAATTCGTCCTTTTGGCCAAGGAGGCTGGGGATAAGGTGGTGCGCGCCACCGTGGGTTACCGGGGCTTCCAGCACCGGGTGATTTTGGAGGAGCCCACAACGGTCTATGGCCACTAAGGTCCTTTTGGTTTTGGGGTTGGCGGCCTTCCTTGCCCAGGCCGAGATCTGCGTTGGCCTCGTTCCCGGGGTCGAGCCCGAGGCCGTCATCGAGGCCGGTATCTTGGCTTTAACCCTTCTGGGGAGGGCTGGCCTTGTCATCGGCACAAGCCCGCTTCTGGATATGACTGGTCCCACAGAATCCTTCGTTTCCCTTCTGCGGGGCCTTTCCGCCCGGCCGACCAGGGGAAGGGTCATTCCCACCCTCAACGCCTGCCTGGATCACCGGCCCAAGGCCATCATCCTTATCGCCGGCGAGGCTCCAAGCGAAGTCGAGCTTCTGCCCCTCCTTCCCCGCTTGGGAAGGGCGCAAACTAAGCTTTTCGTGGTGGCAAGCGCTCCGGAGGCTAAAAGCTTCCTTGGCGCAGCCCAGGCCACAGGCGGCGAGGTCTACAGCTTCTCCACCCCTCAAGAGATGGCCAAGGCCGTCGTACAGGCTGTAGCCAAGGCCCAAAACCGCCGCTTTTTGGACCTCGGATACATGGCCCTTACCCCGCCCAACCCCCTGGACCTCGTCACGGAAGGCGGGACTCTTTATGTCCTTAGTGAACCCGGCCTTTCTCCCTCCCTTTTGGCCGGCGGTCAAAGGATTGCCGGTGAGGTGGTGCATCGCGGCTCCGTCCATGTCCACAGGTTCTTCGTTCCGCGTGGGAAAATCCAAATCCTCAGCTCCCGCTACGGCATGTTAGGGCTGCTCCTTGCCGACCTTCCAAAGCGGTTCGGGGTTTGGCCCCTGGCGAAGGCGGTTTTGGGAGGGATGGGAGGGCTTCTGGCCCTGGGTGCCGTAGTGGCCTGGAGAGCAAAGCGAAAGAAAAGCTCCTCAAAATGGCCATACGCGGTGATCACGAGTATGGGAAGGCGCGGGCCTAGGGTTCCTATAACTTCGGAGGGCCTGGTCCTTGGTCGGTCCCAAGGCGATGTACCTGGTCGGTTCGTCCTCCTTGACGACCCTGCGCTTCCTCCGGATGAGCCCGTTTTGGCCCTGCACTGCGAGGCCGGCCGGCTCTGGGCCAGGCCCCTGAGCGCCAAAGTTCCTGTTAAGCTGAATAGCTCCACATTGCTTGGGCCGGAGAGCCTCGCCGATCTGGATCACCTCTCCTTCGGCGGGACGGAGCTCACCGTCTTCCTTTCCAGAGAGCCATGATGCGCAATCCTGCGGCGATAATTGCGGTGGGCACTACAGGGCTGCGGGTCCTCGAGGGCCTCCTCAGCCGGGCTCCTGAGCTGGCTGACCAACCGCTCCTTCTCCTTGGCGTTGATGCCGACCTTCCCGCCCTCCTAAAGCTCGCGGGCTTCCAGGCTCACAACCTCTGGCTTTATCCCTTAAGCCTGGTCGACCTTCAGGGAATGGTCAAACGGCCGGAGCTCCACCCGGAGGTGGCCGAAAGCCTAAAGGATGTCAGGCCGAGCGCCTTTCAATACCTGGATCATGGGTCACAGAAGGCCTTTCCCTTCACAGTTGCCGCGTTTCAAGCTCACTGGGCCCGCCACGATGGCCTCCTTCCCCTCCTTGAGGCTGCGGCAAGAAAGCTCCAGGCCTGGCAGAGGGAATACGGGGGGAAGAAGATCATCGTCACATGTGTTGGTCTTATGTGCGGCGGGGTAGGTGGGATCCTTCCTCCCCTTTTGGGCCTGGCCATCCGCGATATCGCCCAAAAGAACAGAGCTTTCGGCAAGGACCTTGAGCTGAACCTCCTTTGGATTGAGCCCTGGCCTGAGGAAAAGGACGCGCGCCTTTTGGGCAATGCCCACAGCGCCCTTTCTCTCCTCGAGGCCGGCCATCACGGCCGCCTTGAGCTCGCCGTCCGGGAAAACGGCGCAAAAAGGAGCCTTTCCCACCGCGGCCCCCTTTTCAACAACGTCTTTGTGGCCTCGGAGATCACGGAATCCGGAAGGCTTACATCCGAAGAGTTCTACGAGGGCCTTGCCGAGTTCCTCCTCCTTTGGACCCTGGATCCTCTGAGCGAGGAGGCCAGGGCGAGGCTCACCGATATCCTTTCCGTGCGGGAAAAGGAGGTGGCTGGCCACTCCCGCATCATCCAATCCTTCGGCGTAAGCGGGTTCTATCTCGATCCCGATCTTGGTTATGCCAAGGCCGCTTACATCCTGGGTCTTGGGGATGTCCTTTCCCGGCCCTCCCTTCTTTCCCAGGAAGAGATGGAAAGGACGGTGGAGGCTTTTCTCACCGCTTGGGGCCTTTCCGCTCCCTCCTTGCGCGAATTTTTCAGGCGCAACCGCTTTGGCCATCCCCATATCCGCGCGGAGGAGCTCCGGCCAAGATTGGAGCAGGAAGCCCTGGCCAGGGCCCAAGAAGGCCTGGAGATCAGGGCCTGGTTAGAAGGCCTTGTGAGAAAGGTTCTGGGCCAAGCGGAGGAGGGCGTCAAAAGCCGGGCTGAGGAGAAGGCCCGGGAGGTGAAGAAGGCTGTGGAAGGCCTTCTTGAGGCCCGCCTGGCTGAACTCGACCTAAACGGCGCTATCCAGCTTTTGACCCTCCTCATCCAGAAGGTGGGAGCCCTGGGAAAAGGGATCCAGCCTCCCTCCCAGACTAAGGAGATCCACCAGGCCATATGGAACCTGGAGCGGGCCCGGATGAGCTTCTTTTTGAGGGGGAGGAAACTTGGCCGGCAGGCGGCGAACCTGGCCAAAGCCGTCCTTGAGCACATCGATGAGAAAATTTCCGAACTTTGCCGCGACCACATCATCCGTTTCTATTCAGACCTCGAGGAGTGGCTGAAGAAAAAGCATCAGGAACTGCGGTACCTCAAGCAGACTTTCCAAAAGTGCATTGCCATGGCGAAAGAGCGGGTGGAAGGATCCCGGCCGTTTAGGGAGGCCAAGCCCCTCAAGGCCATCGAGCCCATCCTCAATCGGGCTGAGTATTTTGAGCTTCTCTCCGAGCACATGGGCTGCCCGCCCGATGCGCTTTCTTCGAGTTTCCTCGCGGCCTTGGCCCGAGAGCTCCGCCTTTGGGAGAACACGTTGCTTAGCGAAACCGAGCTTTGGGAGAGGCTCGGGAGCTTCCTTGAGCCCAAACTTGCGGAGTTCGGCCGGCTCGATTTCGCCCGCTACATCCGCTGGAAAGCAAAGAAAGAAAACGTTGGGGAAGACCAGGTCAAGGAGGAAATCCTCGCCTCCATCCAGAGCAGGGCTGGCGTGTGGTTGACCCTGGACAGGGCAGCGTTTCCTGAGGGTGAGGACGTTCGGGAAATCAATATTCTAGCTGCTCCCTCAGGTATTGAGTTCGAGCTTTCCGCCCAACATGCCCTTCGGGTCTCATCCGACTCGAGGAAGATTCTCCTTTTCAAGCTCCTCGTGGGCGTCCACAAGGCCAGCCTTTCCTTCTGGAGGGAGGAGATCCCGGAGCCCCAGGATGGAAAAGGCCCAATTGTTCCCTCTACCCTTACGGAATCCTAATCAACAGGTGACCTTTTGATTCACATTAAAAGCGCTTCCACAGGGATCAGGCGTCGGGCCACTGGGTCCGGAGCCAGGGAAAATTGCTCAAGGGTCACCGCGCCCAAAAGGGGCTCGGTCTCAGGATCACCAAAGATGACCACTGTGGTGAGGCAAGCGCCGTCTATCTCCACCACCGCCTCAGCACCTTCCCGCTCGACCACACGGCCATCAGCCCATCGCAACCTTCGCCGCAGCTTGGCCTGATAGCCAAGCTCCTCAAGGATGGGGCTGGGTATCCATGTATAGGTGGCCCCGGTATCCACCAGCGCCTCTACTACCTGCTTTCGAGTGCCGTCCGAGCTGTGAATCACGATCGGGTAACGAAACGTGCCCATGCTACTGGAGTATAGCGCTCCGCATCTAAACTAACAAAACTTCGAGTTGCCTCATTGAAATTGTTGCCGAAGGGGTCATCGATTCCTCATAAACCGGGTACGACCGATACACCTCTCCTGAAGACCAAGAACTCCTGGAGAGGATCTAAGGGTTCCCGGGTTTTCCGCTAATCCCCGCATTTTTGAGGCTTTCGGAGATAAGCGGCGGCTCATACCTCCTTTAAGAAAGGCTCCTTTTTGAGGAGAACTGATGTGGATTTTGCTACACAGAAGTTTTCCACTCATCACGGATCACGCGTCACTTCTCACCGAAGTTACGTTTTCATACCGCTCGGCAGTCTTCACAGTCTGCGACCTCATAGAGATCCCGGCGAAGATGTGATTGAATTCTTGTTTCCATACCGCTAAGCAGTCTTCACAGTCTGCGACACTTCCTCCAGAGTATAGCTTGCTGGAGGAAGAGGATTTTGTTTCCATACCGCTAAGCAGTCTTCACAGTCTGCGACGGAAGTGATTGATGAAGTTTTAAAAGAGCTTTAAGGCGGCTGTTTCCATACCGCTAAGCAGTCTTCACAGTCTGCGACGCTGGACCAACGGAAGTTCAGTGGTGGTCTCGTCCAACGTTTCCATACCGCTAGGCAGTCTTCACAGTCTGCGACTATCTCTTCCTAACCGAAGCGAAGCAAGCTTGGAAAGAGTGTTTCCATACCGCTAGGCAGTCTTCACAGTCTGTAACCCTAGCCTTGAAAAGCCGCTTCCATTATATGCCCCGGAGGCAGTTTCCGCTAATCCCCCACCTTTTTGACCCTTTTGGAGGTTAGCGACCGTTTATACCGCCCCTTTGTCCCCTCCGGCAAATCTCCATGAAAGGTTTGCCCCCATTTGCGCGTTTAATCATTGCTATGACAAAGAAAAGGAAAAAGCCCAAACTCCCAAGGGTCATGTGGCGCATCAAGCCCATGGACCGCATCCACGCCGGCAAAAAGCACTACAATCGCCAGCGCGACAAGCGCGCCCTGGAGCGGGCCGCCATGCTGGAACAGTGGGAGGACCTATGGGACGCAAGGTCGTGATCCAAAAGGTCGATCTCGACACCGCGCTTTGCGCCTTCCTCTTGGGGGTAGGCCGTGGCGATGAGGTTTTGGTGGTGCGGGATAAGGCCGCGCCGGAGGACCTTGCCAACCCGGAGGTCCTCTGCATCGAGTGCGGCGGAAGCGGCGAGGTCGAAAAAGGAAACTTCGACCACCACGACACGGAAAAGCCCCTTCCTCCGGCCTGCCTCCAGGCCTTCCAGTACCTTTCCCAGAAAGATCTAAAGCTTTCCGAAAACCTGGCCCTTCGGGAACTTGTGGAATACGTGGCCATTCTGGATACCCAGGGCCCAAAGGCCTTGGAGGAGCGCGCGGGAAAACCGGACTTCCCCACCCTCTCCCACGTTTTTTCCGGCATGCTCCTTTGCACGAAAGACCCCAAGGAGCAGCTTTTTCGGGGTATAGAGATCTTTGAACTTGTCCTAGAAAGGAAGATCTCGCCTTTTGGGAAGATGCCGGAGCTTTTGGAGTGGCGGGAGTACATTGCGGCGAAGAGGGAGAGCTTGGAAGCTGTAAAGAAAGCCGTGGAGTCTGCGGAATTTTTCCAGACCCGAGGAGGGCTCCGCGCGGCGTTTGTGGAGGCAGAGGTACCGGGTGTCCTCGGCGCTCTCTACGAGATGGGCGCCCAGGTGGTGATCGCCTATTGCCAGAAATTTGGAAACCCGCCTGTGCCCAAGTACACGATCGGAGGAAACGGCGTGCGGGTGGATGGGCTTAAACCCTATTTGGCGGAGCTTGAGGAGGGGTGGGGAGGGCCGGCTCACGGCACCATCCTCGGCTCGCCCAAAGGGGGCTCAAAACTCCCGCCAAAGAAGATCAAAGAGCTGGTATGCCAGCATCTTTAGAAAGGAACGTCCTTGTGGCGTTGGTGGGCAAAAACGACCCCCACGGTTCCCGGGGCATCGGCCCCATCCTCACCGCGGCCATCGGGCTCCGGCCTGAGGCCATCCACCTCCTCTACCAGCCTAAACCCCACGCAGATAACACTGAGGAGAACCTAAAAGCACTGGAAGAAGCCCTGCGGAAAAACCCGGACTTCCGCCACCTTCCCATCTTTTCCCACCCTTTAGACCTTCCCGATCTTCGGGACTACAAGCGCCTTACGGAAACCATCCCTCCTTTGCTTCGGAGCATTGCCGCCCAATATCCGGGAAGATCCCTCTACTTCCTCTCCGGACATCCCCAGGTGCGCGTGATCATTTGGCTTTCCCTGGCGAGCTTTATTGTGGAAAACGGCGTGCCCTTGGAGGTGGACGATCCCGAGGAAGATGAGCCTGTAACGCCTGAGACCTGCAGGAACCGCTTCAGAATCCCGGACCTGGGGGTGATCACCTATTTCCGCAGGGAAGTTGAGCAGCGTCTCAGGGAGTTGTATGCCCGTTTGATCCTGGACCTAGATAAGGAGGAAGCGGAGCTTGGAGGAAAAAAGCTTAAGCTTCGGAAGCGGGATGGCGAGGCCAAAACTTTCTGGGTTTTGGCCCTCTTGGCGGCTTATGCCCGCTACGGCAAAAGCCCTGTTGCCTCCAAACGAAGGATTCGGGAGCTCGTTTATCCCAGAAAGGACGAATCCCTTGTGCCTAAGGCCATACAGTCGATCAACAAAATAGCCGGCGAGGAGCTAATCAAGGTGGTTGAACCCGGCAAATATCAGCTGAACCTGGACAGGGGCCAAGTGGGCTTTAAGGGTGACTTCTTGGCCGCCTTCAAACGCAAATTTGGCCAGCCTCCATCCCCAGAGGAATTTCCCTACGCCCCCCTGTAGACGGTCCCTCGTGTAATAAGCCGTGTAGTTTCCCCGCCATAAATTCACAGCTTTTTTCATTTTCAATCTCCACCTATGCCCATACTATCCACTCGCCATGCTGGGAGAAATTGTTCGAAATGCAAGAAAAGGGGACAAGGAGGCCCTGGCTTACCTCTATTCCCTCCTTCGCCAGCGCTTCTTGCCCCGGATCAGGCGCAGGCTCCGCGATGCCCATGCCGCTGAGGACGTGTTCGAAGAGGCTTTCGTGAAACTCTACGAGAACTACATCCTCTCCAAAAAAGAATGCTGGCGGGGCGAAGGGCAGTTCCTCCGCCTCTTCTCCAAGATCCTCCATACCACCGCCGTCGACCACGGCAGAAAAGAAAAGGTCCTCCCGGAGAAAGAAAACGAAGAGGCTTTCCTAGGGTTCTGGGAAGAGGATTACAGCCATTGGCAGAAGATAAAAACCAAAGCTGAAGCAATCCTTGTGGGCCAGGAAAAGAGGGTTTTCCAAGGGTATGTGGCCGCAATCGAGGCTTTCCCCCGCGCTCACACCCTCAAAAAGCATGAAAGGCTAAGGCTTGTACAGGAGTACTCCGGCCTAAAAGGCAATGCCTTCCATATCGCCCACCATCGCATGAAAAAGAAGCTGGAGGAAGTGCTGCGGACGTATCACCTCAGGGAGGTGGGGTAATGGAGAGGGTAGGGATATTCGTGGACGGGGATTACCTTTACTGGGCTTTCCCGAGGGTGGATGTGGCCGCCTTGAGGAACATCCTCGTTGCTGACCGGTTCTTGGCTTTCGGATTTTGGTTCCAGGCCTACGCTGATCAGGAAGACCTCAACCGAAAACAGGGCTTCTTCCGGTTCCTCCAAGGTTTGGGCTTCACCGTTTGCCCCGTGCCTCTCAAGACCAACGCCGAGGGGAAGAAGAAAAGCCGGGTGGATGCCTTTCTTGCGGCTGAGCTCTCCCGCCGGCTTTTGGCGGAAGAGCTGGGAAACGCGCCGCGGACGGATACGTTCGTTCTCGTCTCCGGCGACTCCGACTACGAGCCCATCCTTCGGCTCGCCAAGGAGCGGAACCGCCGCATCGAGGTCGCCCACAAGCAAGGGCTTTCCATGGAGCTCCGGGCTCTGGCCGATCGCACCATCGACCTCCATGTCTATGAGGAGGAGCTTTCCCGCGAACTGTCAGGCCCCAAAACCGGCCCGCAAGAAATCCCCGTGGAAGCTGTGATTTTGAAGATCCAGGCAGCCGGTAAAGTCCTGGAAATCCCCATCTTCCTTAAGGGACGAGGCCCATGAAAGGTTTGGCCCACCGCCTCCGTTCTAACTTAGGGATGGCAGAAGTGAGGATTTACGTGGACGGTGAGGAAATCGTCGTGCCCATAGGGCACGTAACCGGCTTAGGCAAGCCCTCTTGCCAACTCAAAGGCCGGGAGCTCCGCCAGCTTATCCAAGCCCAAGAGGATGAGGTGGTTTATAGCGTAACCGAAGAGGGCCACAGGGTAATTCGAGATGAGGACGTGATTGAAGTGAAGGACGGCGATGTGTACGGAAAAATGACGCGGGTTACCGCGGCCTCTCGCAACATAAGGCGTATCCAGGCGGAAATTGAGCTTCTCTGCCAGGTGTTGGGCGAAGAAGCCGTCACCTGGTCGCCCGATTACTCCTGGGTCATGATCGAGGGCGTGAAACTCCCTCCCAACTACAACAAAAAAGTCACAAATGTTCTCATTCTTATTCCTGAAAATTACGGCTATGGAGAGCCCCTTCAGGACCTCTTCGTTGACCCCAACCTTAAAATAATCGTGGACGGAAAAGAGAAGGATATCCCTCACTATTTCCCCAACCGGAACTCCGGTGTGGCCAAAAGGTTCCGAAAACACTATGGCAAGAACTGGCGCTACCTCTGCCTAAAACAGGAAAGGTGGGACCCCAAACGCGACCATCTTCTTGGTTACCTTAATCAGCTTTACACCTTCCTCAGCGACCCCTTCCGTTGGCCCTATCAGGCATGAAGGTTAGGATTGTGTTTAAGGAAGAGGATTTCGCAAGGCTTCGCGGCCATCTTCTTCAGGAAGACGGGCTTGAGCGCGCAGCCTTTCTTTTCCTCGGGAGCCGCTGGAGCCAAAACGGCCTCCTTGAACTATACGTCTTGAGGCTTCTTACCCCCGCTGATGAAGTTTACGAAAGACAGGGGCCAGCAGAGGTGGAAATAAAGCCGGAATTCGCTCTCCAAACTTTCCACCTTTTCGCCCAATTGCAGCCCGCCGGCCTCCTCCACGCCCATAGCCACCCATTTTCCCCTCGCGCCTCCTTCAGCAGCGTGGACAACCTCTT
>Ga0185307_1002173_pt1 | contig 10348 bp, 9 predicted proteins | sample LHCtaG_FD_128010 | JGI IMG/M metagenome (GOLD analysis project Ga0185307, IMG submission 128010) | Hot spring microbial communities from Little Hot Creek, USA to study Microbial Dark Matter (Phase II) - LHC4sed_matched (SPADES... | ecosystem: Environmental > Aquatic > Thermal springs > Hot... | reverse complement strand
ACCCTCACTCAAACTCCTCCTCCAAGTAGACCCCGCTTAATTCACCCGGCTTCGGCTCTCTCCTCCCCTCAATACTTTTCAACATCTCTGCATGTTGAGCTAGTATTCTCCTTATTTCAACAGGATCTACTTTTCTCTTAGCTGGTTTCAAAACAATACCATCACTAACCTCTACTATCAGCTCATCGCCTTCCTCAATCCCAATCATATCTCTCAACTTCTTAGGGAGAATTAAATAACCCTTTCTACCAACACGTAGCTTCAATGTCAAACCTGGTCCACCCATAGTTAAACTAGGTCAAACCAATTTATAAATAAGAAAGGTAACTTCAAGATCAAAACACATAGACCTCAACACAGATAGATATTAAGATCACATATGAAGATATATAAAAGGACAAATGAAAAACATCACGCACAGAAAACAAAAAGCAGAAATAAATACAATGCTAAAGAATTGAAAGCTATTCTAGGCGTGATTTCCTCTCTCTGTACTAGCCTCAGAATACAATAATAAGAATTGAAAGCTCATCGTAACAAGCATTCTAAGTCCAAATGGAAGTAGAAAAACTACATTAGAGTCGATACATAGGAGATCAGGATTAATCTCTACAAATTTACCAGAAACACTTATGCACACGTCATAAGTTCTATTGGTTTAAAGAAATAGTCTCACCTCAAAATCTCCTTGGTGTGTTATGTGTTACTCTTTTAGCTATTCTCTAAATTAGTGGAGAATTGAGAGCCTCTAATAGCCTTACTATCAGATCACATAGTGATCTAGGATATCTTCTGGGGATTTAAGAGATTATGTCTATGTAGCTCTATTGCTCTCTCCAGCTCATGATTAATGAACAGGATCTAGGGCGTTAAGGAATTTACCCGTAAAGTACTAGTGCTATTTGTGTTGCTGTAATTCTCCCCTTACCTCTCCTCGTTTAATCCTAGGTTTTTGAGTCTTGTGAGGGTGTTTTTCACAGTTTTCTCTTTAACTCCGAGTTTCAATGCTAATTCCTTAACAGTGATCTCGCCGCTCTCAACTACGAGTTTGAGTAGTCGCTCTTCTATTTCACTTGGTTTTCGGAGAATATTAGTATATAGTGTACTGGGTATTGTAACCGGGTCTACTCCCTCAGCTTCAGGTTCGTAGTGTAGTGTGAATGGTTTACGTGAAGCCATTAACGCGACTTCAACAATATGTGTAAGTACGCGTAATCCAGCACCACTACAAAAATACAGATCTGCTTCACTGTGCTCTATAATAACACTTTTAACTCTCCTCACAGACTCATAAAAATCTCTACACTCAAGCTCAAGTACCTTAGGCTCAGGAAATCCTTGCTTTAAGCAGAGAGCTCTAAGAGACTCTATAGCACGCTTTACAGCACCAGCCACAGGACTACAAGTAATAACATAAACTAAGTCATCGCGGTGAACACGAAGACGCATCATAGAGCGCAACAATATATCCTCGTGAAAACCAATAGGCATTAAAAATACGCGCAACCAAACCCCCATTAATAACTAAGAATACAAAAGATAATAAAAGATCCTCTTAGACTCATAGTTAAACTAGCATTTACGGATACGGATTTCTCTACTAAGCGTTACACAGTTAGATATTACTGTGAGTTAAACTACACTATGTGAGAGGGGATCAGGTGTTTAGAGTTAGAGTACACTAGAGGTGAGATTCAAAGAGGTGTAGAATAAGAGTTTTCTACTCTAGTCTACTAAGTGAATTAGGGGAGTAGTGTGAGTAGACTTATAGCTATCTTAATTGTAGTTGTGATCATTGTTATTGTAGTTGGTGGTGTAATATACTACTCCTTTTCTAGGAGGGGTTTAGAGGGTGTTGTTACTATTACTAGTGTAGAGCTCTGGCTTAGTCCTGAAGAGGTTACTGAGGTAGCTACTCCAGTAGAAGTTCATATTAGTGTTAATAATAGCTTCCCTGTGAGTGTGAGAATTGAAAGTGGTAATTTAAGAGTAGTTCTCAGTGATTTAACACTAATATTGGTGAGTATTCCAGCTCAGGAGGTTAAGCAGGGAATTACAACATTGCTGGTAAATGCTATTCTAGACAACACGCTTCTCGATGACTTTTGGTATCGCCACTTGAGTAGTAAAGAGAGATCAGATATGTCTATTGAAGGTAGTGTAAAATTCTTAACACCTATAGGGGTATTAGAAATGCCTGTAAAATATTTGAGCGCTATTGAGACAAAGATCTTCCCTATTGAGCGAGAACTTATTAAAGAATACAATGCAGGCATCTTAGGGAAGGTGGTTGTTAAAAAGCTTACTGTTGAATTAGCTGAGGTAACTCCAAGTGAAACAAAACTAAGAGCTTACATCACTATAGAAAACGACCTCAGAATACCCCTATATATCAACTGGATAGTATTTGATGTGAAAACTGGTGGTGGAGTAATTCTAGGTACTGGTGAGCAAGAAACACCTAAATCAATAACACCAGGTGAAATAGACACAATAATATTTAATATTGTAATCGATAACTCTAAGATACCTAAGCTCTGGGTTGAACACTTGAGAAACAGGGAGAAGACCACAATAAACATAAACATATGGCTAAGAGTTAATATAGCAGGAGTGAGCATAGAGATCTTCAAAGAAAACCCACTAACAGTCTTAACCAAGTTTGAAACAAGTATTTTCAAGTATAAAATGTGAAAACATCATAGCTGTAGCTCGCACAGTAGCGCCTATGATCTCTAGGCATATATAGCTCTTAGAGAAGCTAATACTCAGAGATATTTTAGTTGTCGAGAATAGATTTACATATCTCTTTAGTTCCAGCACCACTTTCAGCAGGTGTCTTAATTCTCTCTCCAACGAGGTCTAGTCCATATGAGTTAAGTATTAGTCTGAGTATTTCTTTACCCCTCATAAGCTGAGATCTTAGACAATCAATAGGCGTCTCCATAGCAATCTTGACTATTTCAGGGTTTAACAGTGGTGCTGAAACCTCTATATTAAGGCATTTCGCTACCTGTAGCTCTGGAAATCTACTTCTAGACATTTTCTCTATAGCCTTAGTAAGCTCCTCTCCTGTTAAACTAAGCATAAAGTTGTATCCAGCAAAAACCTCATCACCTCCACTTCCAATAAATACACATCTACACCCATCTTCTTTAGCTCTCTTTAGAGTAGCATAGAACACTATATCATTTCTAATCTCAATACACCCGCCATCTCCATGACTATCTACATTCTCTTCACCAATACACTCAACAACACTATTAACGAGGTCTTTAACATCACCATAATCTATAATCACATATTTAACATCAATACTGAGCTGTTTAGACAAGTAGATAACATAGGGAAGATCTCTTGGAACACACCCCCTCTATAGAAAGCAACATATCCTCTAGGTTTTAAACCAGCTAGTCTAGTCGCTAAGAGAATTACAGATGTATCTATACCGCCACTAAGAGCAATGCAATCACACCTACTCTCACTAACAACACTTACAAGCTTCTCAAGAGCAATATCTGCACAAATATGACAGGGAAGCCTCAAAACCACAATCATAGCCTTAACAATACTACTTACTACACATACCCTTAAAGAACAAGGCTACACCTATAAGCATTATAGATAATTAAGATTAAGAAGAGCTTGGAGCTATCATTTCAGATTAATGTTAGAGTAAAGGACTTACTACATATAATTTACGCTTACTTGTTGACATTAAAATTCAATGTAAAAACTATTATTACGTGCGACGTAGAGCTTCTCAAAGTAAGAGATCAACTGGTAAGGTTCCTTGAACTATCAGCTAGATTTCTCGGCACACCCCACAGTGCCATGGATCAAACATAATTTCCTGAAAACTCCAGGAACAGCGACGTCAGAGATATTTCCTCAACTATAAGTAAGTGTGAGATTAAACATTCCCGTCGCCTAGAACTTTTGGTACTAAGAACCTCTTAACTCGCACTCCACGTAGCCCCGTGTCTTTTAGTTAACTGAGTTTAACTTATAGCGTGTTCTTGTGGGTGAAATATATGAGTTTGAGTGAGTACTTGGAGAGATTTTATAGTGTCTTCCCGTGGCGTGAGGATCCTTTTACTGAAGAGGTGTTGAGGAGGTTTCATGAGTCACTGAGGACTTTTCAAGTTATTATTGAGCACTCTTGGGTTAAGGAGTTATTGAGTAGTAAGAGTGTTTTGAGGATTATTGATTTATGTAGTAGTACTGGTATTGGTGGTATTGTGCTATCTAGAACTCTACTAAATCTCGGCTACAGTGCGGAGTTGACTCTTGTTGACCTACGTAAATCGGCTTTAGAGAAGAGTATTGAGTTTTCTCTGGGAGAACTAGGATTTAAACCCAAGATGCTAATTGCTGATGTTATACGTGAACTTGGTTTTGAGAGAGACTTTGATGTGGCTTTAATATGGGATCTTACAACACTACACTTCAACCCCTTGAACTGGGTTAGAGTCCTAGTAAATGTGAGTATAATTCTCAGAGATAATGGCTTACTCCTCTACGATGAGGTCGATAGACACAGCCTGTTTATTGAGGGAGATTATGAGAAAATACACCTTGTAGAAGTCGGCGAGGACAGGATTATCCTAGATATTCACGTGAGTAAAGAGTGTAAGAGCGGTTTTACTAGGAAAATCATTGTAGACTTAGTACCGGGGAAGAGGGTTAAATTACATAAATACATACCTTCTGGGATATAATCATCAGTAGCATTTGCCTGGATATTCTTTGAAGACGTAGATTTCAAGCCAATACAAGAACAACGCTATACAAAGGCACAATAGTACTCTGCAAGAGACCCATAAACACTATTAACACAAATCAACTACTCAGAGAAACCCCGACAATACTAAAACAAGAAAACAACAAGTAAAACCCCCATCCTTAATATCACACATACTACTAAAGGTCACTAAAAACCACAAGTCTCATTCAATTAGTACATATCACAACTCGTCGTAGAGAAAGAGTTCTAGCTAAACTGGCTTAATATTTCCTCTAGGTAATAGACATGTAGCAGAGTGAGTAAGAAGAAAATCTTTCTTAACAAAAGTATTTGATAGGGTGAATGAACCCATATTTATAGCAAAAAAGAAAATTTACAATAATCAAACCCGCAAGGAGAAGAAGTTTAAGAAATAAGAAATACTGAAGAAACTTATAATACACTAGTTACCTAAAGACATTAAACTAAAGACATTAAAAGAGATTTAGATAAACAAGTGCAGGAAGTCCATAGAAAACATAGGTAATATTTAAAGTTTTAAGTTTTTAAACCCCTATATTACTGTAGGAGAATAAGGGATGAAAAACGTCTATTCCTGAAGAAATAGAGAACGAGCTAAAAAGCATTTCCTTACATTTAACAACTCTAGACAAAATAATAATAGCTCATATGGTCATAGGAAGTATCATCTCTACTTTTCTTATAGAATATTTAACTATAGGCTACATAGATAGCGTGCCAAAAAGTTTTATCACTACAGTAATTATAGCGATCTTAACCATTTTCGCGGGCTCAGCTTATTACTTAACATTTAAGAAAAAATTTAAAAAGACTAGGTGATGTATATGGTCGGCATCTTACCATTAGTAATATTAGCAATATACCTAGCAATTTATGTTACATTGCCATTCATAGCATTTAAGAGAGGAGGACGTGGTTTAACAGAGTATTTAATAGCTAAAGGAGCTCTTGGAAAAATTCCTGGTATTTTCACACTTATCGCAACATATGTTAGCGTATATGGTTTCATAGGGTATACCGCGGCTTTTTATACCGCGGGGTTTGACTGGCTACTCGTTGACTTGACATACAACTGGTTTATCCTTGTACCTTTAACTTGTCTTCTTGGTTTTAGAATCTGGAAACTAGCTAAGCTGCATAAATTTATTACACCAGGAGATTTCATAGCTCTTAGAACAGGTTCAAATATTGCACGACTAATATGTGCTATACTAGTTTTCTGGGCTGCTGTATTCTATATAGGCATTCAATTCATAGCACTCTCTGGAGCATCTAGTGCGCTAACTGGAATTCCATACCACGTGTTCTTAACAGTATATGTTATTATTGCCGTAATTGCTATATTTGTAGGGGGTTTGCGAGGTGTAGCTTATACTGATGTTCTTAATGGCGTATTCTTCTTAACAATGATGGGAATATTTATAGGCTCCTTACTAAGTCGCTGGGGAGCTCTAGACATTAGTGGAGCCCTTCGTAACCCTATATTCAATAGAACTTTGCCTACCCAATACTTTGCAACTGCATATCTTATAGCAATAGCATGGCCTGTTCTAGTACCTCATATTTGGATCCGATATCACGCCATAGAACGTAGAGATACTATACTATCTAGTATTCTGAGCTACGCGTTAGTATGGGCCGCATTATACTGTATTGTGCCATATATCTTGGTAGTAGGATTTGCAGCATGGTGGCCTGTTCCACCTAAAGTAACAGTTGCTGAGGAGTATGCTGCAAGGTTCTTTTCAGAACTTATTGGACCTGCAATAGCAACAACAGTATTATTAGGTGTATTAGGAGCTGGTATTTCTACAGCCGACTCTATAATTCAAACATGTGTTGCTATACTACATAGAGACGTCTTAGAGACAATAGTTAAACCTATTGCAAAATGGCCCGAGAAAAAGAGAGAATTACTGGCAAGGTTTCTGACAATAGTTGTTGTATTATTTGCCTTAGTCGCTGCATTTGCTCCTGCTCTGCCAATAGTACGAATAGCTATTCTCTTTATTTGGCCTTTATACTCAATACTAGCACTTCCAGTAATCCTTATGCTATTTTGGAAGAGGATCAACAAATACGGATTTATTTCAGGAGTATTAGCTGGGGCAATAACGCAACTACTGTTTCAATTTGTTATATGGCCTGAGTGGCCTCATAACCCATGGTATTTATGGGAAGGCGCTCTACCAACAATTATAGCTGGAATTGCTACAGTAATAGTCTCACTCATAACACCACCACCTAAAACAGTCTTAGAAACATTCTATCGTGAATAGTTTTTTCTTAATTTATTCCTTTTTAAACTTAAAGATACTTCAAATTAAAAATAAAATTGGAAAGGCGATTGTTAGTGAGAGTGGTTATGCTTGGTGGAGTTGGAGCGAGGTGTGTTAGTACATCCTTGATGAAATTGTTATAGCTAATGTTGATGAGAAAACTGCAAAACACTTAGTTAACGTAATTTTAGAGTGTAATGATAGGCTTAAATTTATAAAGGCTGATCTAAGTGATAAAAATGCTATCTCTAAGCTTTTAAAGAATTCTGACTACTTCATTCGGCATCTCCCCTTTACTCCGAGAAAACCCTTTTCGAGGCTTTATTAAAGAACTCTAACTTGATAGGAGCAAGTTTAAATGATATTGAAATTGACTATGTTATGACAGCTCTTTCCCTAAATTAGCTGAAAGAAATATTACATTGTGATATGCTAATGGAAGATTAATAGTTTCATCATCTTTAGCTCTATGAAATTAATGGAAGTAAATGAAGCTAAAGAAGTGAACATTTATTGGGGTATGTGGAGACCTCTTATCCTTACCACTAGAGGGCTTACAGCTACGATATTTATGAATATGATCCAGCAGTAGAGGAGAGGATAGAGTTGTGTGGAAGGAGGGGAAAGACTAGGACTGTACCTCCATGTGCTCTTATGAAAGAGCTCACATTTCCCGAGCTTATAGGAAGTACCGTCACATATATCTTTGCTCATATAGAGCCTATAACACTTTCACATAGCGAGTTAGTTAAGGAGAAGAGGGTTAAGAGGATAGTGGTTAGAGGTGTTTGACATCTTAGCTGGACTAGCTTTATAAAGACTCTTCTTGAAGCTAGTGTTTTTGAAGCCGAGCTTATTATAGCCATTAATAGGAGAGAGATGAGACCTATAGACCTAGTTATTGACTCTATTCCTGTTGAAAGAGAATTTAGAGATCCCTCTGAGATCGTTAGAATTATCAGGCATTTTCCTGCAGCAATTTTACCTGCTAAAATAATTGAATATAGGAAAGAAATAGGTCACAGATCCGTTTATCATTACATACCACCCTGCCCATTCTTTGAAGAAAAACCATAAGAGCTATGTGGGAGTGCGGTTCATATATAGGGATAACGCTTTTGATAACACCACAGCTTATGCTAAAACACGAAATTCACAAGTAAAACTAGAAGAAAAAAGGCTTATCCCCACAGAAACAAGCGGACTCTTGCCTTAATTCATATTAGAGGAGCTTAGAAAAAGAGGATTTAAGTTAATTAAAGAGACGTACTAACGAAGAGAATACACTCTCCCTCGTTTTTCCGAGAGAAATTTATCAGTAAAAAACCTATAGATAATTAAGGTCCCTTGGGGAAAGCTTGGAAAACTTAATTACCTAGTTGTCCAGAAGCTCTTAAAATAGTTATTAAACCTCCAAGACTAAAACTTTAAATATTTAGAAATAGATCGAGTTTGAAACGGAAACTCTAATGTATCTATCCTAAGATATTTGGACTTCAATAGAATTTGCTAGAAAAATACCATTAAGGATGTTAATGGAGATTATTCACTACATTGACCGGGTTGTCGGGACTGCGTTCTCAGATTGTTTATAATAATTATTTAGCTAAATATGTGAGAGACTCTCGTAATACAATCTTAACGTGAGCTTAGATTAAGATTAAAAGGCCACACCCTTTAGAGCGAGGTTCAAGGGTGTTAAATGTAAAGTTAAGAAAAAGTCTTTGAAAAAGTAGGAGAGGAAAAGAAGACTGATTTGAAGTAAAAGCTTGCGAATGTTAATGTTAAAGTTGTTAAGGAGAGGTAATATGCTATTGTCTTAGAGAAGCTGGGTAAAGAGCCTTTTAAGGATAGGATTGACCATATAAAAATGACCAGTTATGACACAGAATGTGCCGGGATCTTTTAAAGAAGTTTAGAGGGTTATTGAAGAGAAGGCAAAAGAATACAGAGTTCAGGTAGTTTATGTTCATCCAGAGAATATTTCTAGACTATATCCAACTCATAACTCAAAGATAGTCTTTAGAAATAGTGATAATTTCTCGAAGCTAGTCTAGACAATGTAAGCTGTACTTTGCGTCCTTGAACTCAACAGGCACCTACGAAGTGTAAGCGAACTTAGTGATCTCAAGCTATAGTACAATTTTGCTAGCAGAAGTAAGAATACTCACTAATATTATTTAATATTATTAAGTACTATTGGCGGGAATATGTGACTAAGACTTAATAGTGTTAACGCGCAAACTAGTGATCTTTACAAATTAATTTCTGATTGACATGACAGGAGCTCTTATGATTTTTTTACTAGTCTAAAATTGCATGGTCAAAAACTATTCATCCTTAACATTTATGTCTATTACTGATTTTCGAGATCCGAAGTATTTGTCCAAGTTTAGCAGCTGCACCAGGAATACTTCTTACTGCCTCAGTACTATAAAGAACTTTCCTGGATTAGCTTCATCCTAACTAAAATATGTTTTAAAATCAACATGTCTAAATATCAGATCACTTATCTCTACTATATAAGCATCTCTGTTTTGATGAATGAGTACTCATAATCCTGTTCATGAAATCACATACTTCTTGGATATAAATACTTGATTAATGAAATTTTAAACAGGAAGATCATTAAGAATTAATAAGGATTATAATAACATGGCATTTTTCTCAGCAGAATACCGACTTAATAGTAAGGAATTAAAGTGTTATGAGCTTTAACTTCAGGGAGAATTATTAATGCAGGTTATGAAACAACCTCAATAACTTATCGCACTCAACATTAACTTAACCTGTATATTCTGCCTTGCCTTGGTTTCATAAAAAGTTTTCTCAGTAATTTTATAATGGAGAGATTACCGGACCCTCCGTTAGATACTTAAAAAAGATTAGAGACCCTTTACTTAAGTTCTAAACTAAAATGTGAGGTTAGTGTGTTGTGCTTTAGTTGAGTTGTGGTGTCAGATATGTACTATACTTAAATCTTTACATAGCATTAAAGTATAAGAGAGAAAAAGCATAAGGAACTAGAAACTGCATAGAGTTTGATAAATTATAAAAAATAACTATTGGTTACTTCGGCTGAGATCTTTTGACCTAAAATACGCTGTTTAAACAGTCTTCTTCCCGAAATATTTTTAAACTCGGACTTAGATTGATGTGCGTCGGGTGATATTCTCTATGGGTTTGAAAGAGGAGTTGTTTAGTAGGTTGAGAGATGCTGTTCTTAGTGGTGATCCTGATGAGGTTGTTAAATTGTGTAGAAGAGTTGTTGAGGCTGGTCTAGATCCTCTCGAGGCTATTG
>Ga0185307_1002172_pt1 | contig 10349 bp, 10 predicted proteins | sample LHCtaG_FD_128010 | JGI IMG/M metagenome (GOLD analysis project Ga0185307, IMG submission 128010) | Hot spring microbial communities from Little Hot Creek, USA to study Microbial Dark Matter (Phase II) - LHC4sed_matched (SPADES... | ecosystem: Environmental > Aquatic > Thermal springs > Hot... | reverse complement strand
CTCTGTGCCTCCTCAACCTCTCCCTCAGCTCGTCGACATTGTTCCTCCTGACAGGCTTCAGGAGTATGCCATCCCTTATCTCGACTATCACTTCGTCACCCTCCTCAATGCCCACCGCCTCACGAACCGCTTTCGGTAGTATGATGTACCCCTTCCTCCCGACCTTGAGCCTTAGAGGCAAACTCAGGTCACCCATGGTAAAACCAGGTCAAACCAGTATAAATGCCTTCCCTTGCGCCCACGTCAAGCTTCTCATCGCCTGAAGGGCTCTTAGCGCCCCCTTCCCGGAGTGCTCATGGGCTCTACCGCTTGCGTGCGCGGCGGCTTAACTACCACAGCGTTACCGGCCACTGTGCTTTACACGAACTTGGAGACCGTGTCGAACAGTGGGTAGTTGAACAGTATGACCACCAGCACGAGGCCATAGGGCTCCCTCCGCACTACAGCCTCGGCTCCACAGGCATGGAGTCCCAGCCCCCGGCGCGTACTCGCCGAATATCTTCCTCGCGTCCAGATCAGCCCTCCCAAGCCCGTCGATGCATGCGTTGACCCCGCCCTCCGCCTAGCTCCTGGTCTTCCCCGAGTCGCGCGTACGCGCGGGGAGGGTCGGTGGTTCAAAGGGTCGGCGGTCGCTACCGCTTCTCAAGCACTATTCCCTCTCTGCAATTCTTTTCCGAATTTATTTTATTTAAAAACAGCGCCCCCCGCGCTAGAGCGATAACGAGATAAAGAACTCTTTTCGTTATTATGTGCGAGAGAGATGCACTCGAAGACGCACAAACTCGTTACGGAGCTAACCATTTCAATGGTCGCAGGGATCGCTACGTTACAACTGCCTAAGTGGTTTGTTAAAGACGTCGTGAACTCAAATATTAACTGGATAGAAATCCCGAGTACAAGAGAGAGGTTGTTCTGACGGAAAGGGGTGAATTAAAGAGTGTGGAAAAGAGGGTTGCGCACCACACCAGCAGCGAGAGTTGGGTGATGAGGAAGCTCGATAGGGTACGGCAGGATGTTCTAAAGGGACGCTTGACACGTGAAGGCGCTGAGAAGCTAGGCGAAGCCCTGCATTACATTCAAGATAGGTGCGTACCCTCTCCGAAGTTCGACTGGAGGCTACACGACAGAGTGGAGAGGGAAGCCGTGATGGCTCACCGAAAGTTTCATTCGGCTCTACTTTACGGCGCGCTTAGGCCTGTTGGGCGTAGTGAGCTGAAGAAGTTACTCAAGCAGCAAAGTAGGAAAAGGGCTGAAAGCGGTGTAGAAGCGCTACGCTGCGCTGCTATTTACACGTTCGCAACGTTCTACGCGGCATTAGCAAACCCGAGGAAGGCTCCTAAAGATTTCGTAGAAAGAGCCGTATGTGCGAGACAAGCTTTCAGCGGCGCTGTCCGCTGGATTTACGCGGGCACTGCTTTAGGTAGCTTAGGCCTTTACTTGGTTTTTATCGCGCTAGCCCTCCCTCCAATGGTAGGCGTAACGAGCTTCGTTACACCCACTCTTTTTCTGGTGGCGTTCCTCGCCCCATGTCCCTACGTTTGCATGCTAGCGTTAGGTGCGCTCTTTTCACGGAATCTTCAAGGCTTCCTGAGAAGCTTGACACGAGCAACTGAACCCAAAAACCTTTCATAGCAATAATGGCTTTGGCTTTCGTGCCCAATCTTCCGCTCGTCTACTAGCTCCTAACGGTTTTTGTATACGCGAGCTCTACTGCCGTGGCGCTAGCGCCGTACCTCTCAAGTAATTTCAGAGTAATTAGGGAGGAAGCTTTCTGGTTCGAATGGGGGTGACACTTCCCAATTCGATTCTCGCTATTAGCGCGCGCTAACCGTGAAGGAGGGTTGTGTGGCTCGGAGGAGCTCAGCCTTGCTTCAGCGCGTAGTCCGGCGTTCCGCCTTCTTGCTTCGGAACCGCAACCGTTGTATACCCCATCCTCGCGTTTCTGAACGGGGAAGGGAGTTTGAAGCTGGCTACGGTAGGCGTTGCGATGTTGGGTGACGAGCGCAGACCCGTTATGGAGCGGTTAGAGCCTAAGTGCCGCGAGCAGATGGAGAGGTTGGCTCAGATCATAAGGGAGAAATGCAAGTACGCGAACGGTGAGAGCCCTCCCGTCGTCGTCGCGCCGAAGGTTGCTTCGAGCATTAGGGATTCGAAGGAGGTTGGCGCGTACTTGGCGAGTCGTAACGTGAAGATCCTTGTGCTTGCCTACTACATCTGGGATTACCCCTACCTAGTTTGGCCGCTTGTGAACGAAGTAGGTAGGGATAAGCCGGTTCTTTGCATCTCCAACAACGAGGGCCTTTACCCCGGTAACGTGGGCCTCCTCGCGACCGATGGTGCTTTGAGGCAAGCGGGCTTCAGGACTCACAGGATCGTGGGCGACTTCGAGGACCCGAAGGTCCAGGAGGCGCTGGTAAAGTGGGTGAGAGCGGCTGAAACGTACGCCTCGCTGAGGGGGCAGGTGTATGGAATGTTTGGGGGCCACTCGATGGGGATGGAAACCGGGTACTTCCACCTGGTACCCATCCAGCGGGCTTTCGGAGTCACCGTCTACCAGATCGACCAGCTTTGGCTGGTTAAAGAAATGGAGAGGGTGAGCGAGGAAGAAGTGGAGAAGGGGTTCCAGTGGCTCACGAGCATGGTCCGCGAGGTGAAGTACGACGGGAAGATGCTGACTCCCGAGACTTTGAAGAAGCAGATCCGTCTGTACATCGCCATGAGGAGGGTTTGCGATGAGTGGGGTTTCGACTTCTGCGGGATCAAGGGGCAGCGCGACTTTACGGAGACAGTGTGCATCACCGACGTGGCTGAGATGCTGATGAACGACCCGTACGATTGGAACGGCCTGAAGGAGCCTTTCGTCTGCTCAACGGAAGCTGACTCGCTGGGTGCGCTGACGATGCAGGTGCTCAAGTACGTCGGGTGCGGCGTTCCCGTGCTCTTCGCCGATGTGAGGCTGTACGTCCCGGAGAAGGACCTATGGCTGTTTGTGAACTCGGGTAACCACGCCAGCTGGTACGCGAGCAGAAGCTGGGACCCGCGCGAGAACCTGAAGAAGGTCACCCTCCACCCGGCGATCGAGATGTACTTCCCCACCGGCGGGGCTTCGGTCGAGTTCGACGCGGCGCCGGGGGAGATGACGTTCGCGCGCCTCGGCCTCTACGGCGACAAGCTGTACATGGTGATCGTCAGGGGGGAGTCCGTGGACCTACCCGAGGAGGAAAAGAGGAAGCTGAGGGAACAGACAAACCCAACCTGGCCGCACATGTACGTGAAGCTAAAAGCAAGCTTCGAAGAGTTCCTAAACGTATTCCCTGCAAACCACATCCACGGCATCCCGGGCGATCACGTCGAGGAGCTCGTGCGCTTCTGCGAGATCGCTGGCGTGAAGCCGATCGTGCTGGGGGAGGACGTGAAGAGATTCCACAAGCCGATCTGGGAGCTCGTGAGCTAGAGCGCTCGCGCGAATATATCGTCTTTTTTGTTTTTCACCGGACCTAGCTTGAGCAACGTCACGCAAATAAGCGCCGGCGAGTAAAGCGGGCGTGGAAGCGAGGTCGTGGTACCGCAGGTTGCAGCTAGAGCGGGCGGCCGAGGCCTTGAGGAGGAACGGCTTCTCCGCCTACGTAGCTTCAAGCGCGGAAGAAGCAAGAAGCCTCGTGCTCTCGCTTGTGCCTCCGGGTTCGACGGTCGGTGTGGGCGGCTCGGTGACCGTTAGGGAGTTGGGTTTGATCGAGGAGCTTGAGCGCATGGGGTGCAGGGTGGTGCATCACTGGGTGCAGGCTCCGCCCGAGGAGCTCGACGCACTGAGGAGGGCTGAGCTGGTGTCCGACGTCTTCCTCAGCAGCGTGAACGCGGTGACGCTGGACGGTAAGTTGGTGGTGATAGACGGTGTGGGGAATCGCGCGGCGGCGCTGCTCTTCGGGCCGAAGCGTGTCGTCGTGGTCGCGGGGAGAAACAAGCTTGCGCGCAGCGTGGAGGAGGGGGTTTGGAGGGCGAGGAACGTGGCTGCGGTGATGAACTGCAGAAGGCTGGGCCTGCGGACCCCCTGCGTCGAGCTTGGCTACTGCGTCGACTGCGACTCGCCGGAACGCGCGTGCAGGGTGCTCCTCGTGCTGGAGCGGAAACCCTCCCGCGCCAACTTCCATGTCGTGCTGGTGGACGAGGAGCTCGGCTACTAGCGCTATCGTTTTGACCGTGTTCTCCCTCCGCGAGGTCGTGCGGGAGTGGAGCGTTTGGACGTCGTGGCTCGTCGAGTATAGCTTCGAGGAGGCGTTGGAGTGTCTCTGGAGCAGCGGGTTCGCGCACCTCGAGCTCTCGGCGGAGCACTTCAACGAGTACCTAGCCCGCCTCGGTGCCAGCCCTTACCTCGACGGCGCGTCGCGGGCTAGGGCGGAGGCGATGGCTGGCAGAGCCCCCGTCGAGCTGAGCTCGCAGCCACCGGTCGAGTTCGTCCATGCCCACGGCCCATTCAAACCGTTCGAACTCGAGTCGGCAGGGGGTCTCGAGCAGTCGCTGAAAGTCGTCGAGGAGTGGGTCAGGAGGTGCAGGGACCTCGGCATCGCGGTGCTTGTCTGCCACCCCTTCACCGCCAAGGGGTTGAGCTGGGAGGATCTCGAGTGCCTCAACCTAGCCGCTTACAGGAGGCTGGCTCGGGTGGCGGAGGACTGCGGCGTCATGCTGGCAGTGGAGAACATGGGGCGCGGCTACGGCTCCTTAGCGAGCCACTTGCTCCGCTTGGTTGAGGAGCTCTCGCCGAGCGTCGCCGTTTGCGTGGACACAGGCCACGCGAACATCGAAGCATACAGGGGCGCCGTCCACAGGCTCGTCGAGGAGGTCGGAAAGGCGATCGCCGCCACGCACGTGAGCGACAACGACGGGAGCGGCGACCAGCACCTCTTCCCCGGGAAGGGGACGATACGGTGGGGCGAGGTGCTCGCGGCGCTGGAAGCTGTCGGCTACCGAAAGCCCCTAAACCTCGAGATCCCCGGCGAAGCAAGGCTCTGCCCCGACCCCGGCGCGCGCGTGGACTACCTGAAGCGGTTGATCGCTTCAGCGGGCGAGCTGCTTAACCCGCCCAACCCCCAGCCCTCCTAAGAACCTCGACGAACTCATTGAACAGCAAGCCGGAGAGCTCCTGAACTAACCTCCCGTCTCCTGTCTCCAAGTACAGCTCATCCGCCTCCCGAAGCTTGGAGGGCAGGCTCTTCACGTACCTTCAGTTAACCCGCCTCTTCCTCAGCTCCCGGTCTCCCTACTCCCACTCCTCCTGGAGCTGCTCCACGCCAGCAGGCACGGTTTAGCGCTGCGGCGCTCGAAACAACCCTTTCGCGTTAGAGCACGCTTATTAACCACCTCCACTCAGTTGCCGCGTGAGGGGTAGGGTCGCTTACCTCGTTGAGAAGGGCAAGTTCGAGCTGCGGGAGGAGGAGGTGCGACCACTGGGCGATAGGGAGATCCTTGTGAAGGTCGAAGCGTGCGGGATATGCACCGGCGACATCTACGTGTTCCTCGGCTACCCCGTTTGGTACCGGCTACCCGCCGCGCTCGGCCACGAGCCGGCCGGAGTGGTCGTCGAGGTGGGAGCTAAGGTCACCAGGTTCAAGCCGGGCGATCGGGTAGCGGTGCTGGGCGGCCCGGGATACGCCGACTACCTTATCGTGGAGGAGAGCTTCGCGGAGCCTGTGCCGCCGGGCGTGCCCATCGAACACGCTCTGGGGGAGCCGCTGGCTTGCGCGGTGAACGGCGTCAGGTTGGCTGAGCCGAAGTTCGGGGACACTGTCGCCGTCGTGGGGGCTGGCTTCATGGGCCTCCTCCTCGTGCAGGCGTTGAGCAGGATGAGCCTCGACAAGCTGGCGGCCGTGGACGTGAAGGACGAGAGGCTGGAGTTAGCGGCCGAGTTTGGTGCCGACGCGCTGCTCAACCCGGAGCGCGAGAGCCCCGAGAAGCTGGCGGCCGAGATGAACGGGGGCTTCGATGTGGTGATCGAAGCTACCGGCTCGCCGAAAGGGGTGGAGGTAGCGACGAAGCTCGTCCGGAGGAAGGGTAGGCTCTGCATCTTCAGCTTCCACCCGCTCCCGGTTCCCGTAGACCTCGCAGCTTGGGATTCAAAAGGGCTCGAGGTCGTGATGACCAACCCAAACAGAGCGGACGACATGCGCCCAAACCTGCGGCTCGCGATGCGAATGCTGGGTAGAGGGGTCTTCAAGATGGATAAGCTGGTCACCCACAAGTGGTCCCTAAGCGAGATACAGAGCGGTTTCGAATACGCTTCAAAAAAGCCGAAGGACTACATCAAGGGTGTCGTTATCCCTTAGCAGCGTCGAGCGCCAACCTGCTCAACCTCCTTTCCGCTAAGAGGGCGGTGCTAACTCCCACAAGGACCTGCATGAGGTTAAAGGGGACTTCCGCCAGAGCGGCAACACCGAGGACTAGCTGCTCGTAAAGGAAGTAGCCGGTGACCATCACCAAGCCAGCTGCTACGAGAGCCGCTGCCGTCCAGCCCGCTTCAGGCCTCCTTAAGCTCACGTAGGCTGAGTATGCGGCGAGCGAGGCAGCAACCGCGAACCAAACAGCAGAGCTCATCTCCCACGCCAGCGTGGAGGTTACTGGGCTGGCGGGCAGAGCCAATGTTGCCTCGGCTCTGCCCGTGTAGAAAAGTGCGCCTAAAGCCGCCAGCAGCGCCGGCGGGGCGATCGAAGTCGCAAAACCGGCTACCCTGCTAGCGGCGCGCGGCCTCCTCCTGAGGAGCAGCGACGCGACATACGCCTCGCAGCCCTTAACGATGAGGGTTGCGGGAGCGTAATAGTAGTAGCCGAGCGTCACGTCCGCTAGCATCGAACCTACACCTCCAGCGAACGCGGCCCAAAGCGGCGGAAGCACGAAAGCTGAAGCATAAACGGCCGCCTCGCCGAAGTTGAAGTAACCTCGGGTCTCCGGAATGTAGAGGGAGAAGCTGGCTGTAACCACGAACACGAGCGCTGCCATTATCGAGGAAGCCGCTACGAGCTTCGCTCTGGTCACATGCCATTGGAGCGTTAGGATTTTTAAACGCTTTTGCTGTTTTTTCCGCTCTGCTCGGCGGATGGAGAGCTGCAAGCCTCGAGCTTGCGAGTGCGCGCTACACTAGCGTCTGAACACTCAACGCAGATAGAGAAAGATGAGAACTCCAGCTGCGCTCCTTTAGACTACCACCACCTTTATCCCGAGGAGCCTGGCAGCCGCTGCCAGCGGCTCGGTGAGGTCGCCGTGGATCATCGACGCGTGGTGGACGAACCCCTCCTCGATCAGCGTCCTGTAGACCCTGTCAAGGTCGGAGACCTCCACCCAAGCCCAGCTCCCGCTGAACTCCCCCGGCTCCTCCACGATCCTTCCTTTCGTAAGGAAGAGCTTGAACTCGCCACCGTACTCGATGAGCCTGCTGATCGTGACAGTGCCTGGCTTCGTCCTCCCGTCCACGGTCCCGTAGCTGCGCTCCGCACCCACCTCCCTGTACATCACGCTGTGGAAGCCGAGCCTGCACACGCCGTGGCAGAGGGACGGGGGCATGTTTCCGCAGTGCCAAGCGAGGAACACGTTGTCCTTCGTTGGGTGCTTTATTGTCCAATCGATGAAGAAGGGAATGGACTTGCCCAGCGACGCGGCATACTGCATCGCCATCGTTAGCGCGCCGTAGACATCCACTTCGCACGCAGCCATGATCCCTGCATCGGTCAGGCGGCCCATGACAAGGCAAGGGGTCACGCCGTAGAACCTCTGCAGTTCGGTCCAGCACCGCAATCCCAAACCCACCAACCCTCTCCGCTCAGCCAGCCCCCTCAGGACGACTTCCAGCTTCGCCAGCTTGACTAGGGCTTCGCGGGGTACTCCCGAAGCGTCGAGCTGCTGCGCCACCTCCCCCAAGACTTTCGCCACACGGGGGTCATTGTCGCTCAGCCTGCGCGCTTCCTCCACGACCTCGAGGAGGTCCACGTGCACAACCCTCTGTTTGAACTTCGCCGCCATCGCGGCCTCGTTGAAGGTCACTGTCTCGAACCTCTCAGGTCTCGGACCGATAGCCCCAACCTTCGCGCCGACGAAAACCTTGATGACATTCGCGGCTCTCACGAACGCGTCGAAGCTCCTGCGGAATTCCTCCTCCTCGGGCAGGACGATCCCACCGAAGAGGAAGGGCAACCCCCGCCTGTAGAGTGCTGAAGCCAGGGAGAGCGTTCCGCAAAAGGAGTCGGAGCGCCGGAAACCGCCCGGCAGGGTCGGAGGCTCCTTAGTCGCGTAGATCACGGTTGGCTTCCTCACGAGCTCCACAACCCTAGCGCCGGCAAGCTCGTCGCCGAACGTGAGCGCAGCGATCGCGATGCCGTCCACCTCTTCTCTCTTAAAGAGCTCCGCGACCGCTTCTGCATCGTCATCGTCGGAAACTAAACCCAGCTTCGTGTCATTCTCGCTCGGGTAGACGAGCTCGACAGCATCCCCGAAACCTGTTTTCACAGCCGCGGTGAACCTCTCCTTAAGCTCGAGTGCCCACTTCTCATCGAACGGGTGCCTGTGTAAAGGAACGAAACCCACTTTAACCTTGCTCACGGCAGGGGCCTGCCCCCTCCCGTATAAAACGTTTGCACCGGGAAGCTAACCACCACCCAACCCCCTTCGCGCTCACACGAGCGTGAGCGAGAGACTTCCGTAACAGCGAGCATCCTGGATGCGCACAAGCATCGACGGATAAAAAGCGAAAGATTGAATCCTGCGCGGATCGGAATGTTTTTCCAATCAGCAGTGGGCGCGCATAAAGCTAGCTTTTCCTTCCTCCGTTCAACGCATTCTCGCTATTCTCTTCAGCCTGTCAACGTCCGTTGCTTCGATCCGGTTGCCTACCCGCCGTGCTGCGCCTGCAGCGACCAGAGCGTCGATCGCGTCTCTTGCATCGTCTCCGTAAAGCTCCTCAAGCTCGGCCACGTCCTCGGCTCTCAGCGAACCCTTCTCTAGCAGCTTCTTCGCAACCTCTGCGTACACCCTGCTGAAGGCCACGCGGGAGACCGCACAGGACATGATAAAAGGATTGCGCACCCCTAACCGCATCCCAGAGTTCAAGCGGATCGCCGCGCGAGCCTTATAAGCTGCCTAGCGCTCAGCCGCCAGTGAGTGCCGAGCAGAGGCGCATGGAAAGCGAGCTGCTAAGGAAGCTGGTTCACGTAGCTCTCGCTCTCCTACTGCTGTTACCACTTTCATCCTGGTACGAGCAGCTTACAGTCCGTGCTGGGTTTAAGGGCGACGCAGCTCTCTCAACCTACGTCCTCCTCCTCGTTGCCGCCCTTTTCGTTTCGACGTTGCGGGTCAGGAAGCCGGAGCTGAGGGAATCGATCCTGAAAATCTCCAAAGATGCAAGGAGGCTAGTGCTTCAGCACGTGAAGAGTCTAGGCCCGCTGCACGAGGTGGTGAACGGAATCGAGCAAGCGCTCGACAGGGCGGAGCAGGGCTTCTTCGCGCTTGTGGACGCTGTGGAGCGGGATTACGAGAAGCGGTACGGCTACGTAGCGGCGATATGCGCTGTAGCTTCCGTGCTGGCCAGTTACGCTCTTTTCGGCCCGGCTGCAACCGCTCGCGGCATCCTAGCGCTGGCCGTCGTCGACCCTCTCGCCTCTGTACTTACGCTCCTCATCGGAGGGCGTAAGATCCTGAAGCATAACCCCCTGTCCGTGGCAGCCTCGGCGCTCGCGTTTGCAGCCGCTTTGCTGGCGGCAGGCGAGAGGCCATTGCGCGCGCTCCTGCTCGGCGCGGCAGTCTCGCTTATTGAACTGATCTCACCCGAGGACAATCTAACCCTGCCGTTGGGCACAGCGGTTCTCTCCTACCTGCTCGAGCTCTCTGGCTCTTGAGCCATACGCCGAACCCCTCCTAATGCCCACTGCAATAGGAGGAAGCTCAGCGCCACCAAAGCGAGGGTAAGCGCGAGCGCCGCGAGTAGAAAGTAGGGAGCGAGCGGCCCCACTCCGAAGCAGATGGGCACGAAAAAGATCAGCACGCACCCGCCAACGCTCGTTGCGCCGCTTCGCGCTACTGAGAACACTGCGACCAGCACCGTCGCGAATGCCAGAGCGAAACCCGCTAGGATCAAGACAAAGCCCAGCTTCTCCAGCTCCACGGTTACCACCCCTTGCCCGCTAACCAGTTGAGGAGGAGGAAAAGAGCGAAGGCTAGCGCTGTCAAGGTTACCGCTAGGGCGAGTAACGTTTTCGTGATTCGCTCGCTCGTACCGATGGCTATCGGCAGAGGCCCGATGACCAGCACCGCTCCCCCCTCAAGCCTGCGTGCCCCCCTCAGCGTCGATAGGGCGATGAGCAGCATCCCGGCTG
>Ga0185307_1002171_pt1 | contig 10352 bp, 10 predicted proteins | sample LHCtaG_FD_128010 | JGI IMG/M metagenome (GOLD analysis project Ga0185307, IMG submission 128010) | Hot spring microbial communities from Little Hot Creek, USA to study Microbial Dark Matter (Phase II) - LHC4sed_matched (SPADES... | ecosystem: Environmental > Aquatic > Thermal springs > Hot... | reverse complement strand
ATCTTGCCACTATATAGGCGTCCTCAATCTTTGTAATCATAACAACGTTTTTACCCTCGAAAAGAACTTCTAATCCGCTTGCGACATTGGATAAAAGCCTAATAAGGGTCATTAGAGAATGTGTTCTTGGGTACATTCCCGTTTTACCAATAGCTTGTATTTCAACATTAACTGGCAGTATTGCTCCAAGTTGAAGGCAGAGAGATCGTATACCCTCTTTTGGAAGAGCTCCTCAGCGTTCCTTAAAAATTCTTCAGCCCGTTCCCTTAAAACTTCAGCCTCCTCAAAACTCACATATACCCAAGATATTTATGGACTGAAGAAATATAAATTTAGCCTTAGCGCGCGCCTAGTTCCTCTCTAGACAAAACACGTTTGATTATTGCCGTGGTAACAGTGGTAGAGCCAGAGCTGTCCCAATCCATCCCAATAATGTTGTTCAGGCGCTAAACCAAAAGCGCTCAGGCGGCAGCTCACCACGATCCCGGTCTTCACCTCTTTACTTTCGCCTTTGACCGGGGAAGCTATAATACCCTCGCGCATTGGCTAGCGTTGTGCCGCGCTTCGCCGACCTCTTCGTCGAGGAAGTGAGGAGGAAAAGAAGCGACGTGCTCAAGGTCGTAGGGGGCGGTGAAAGCTTAGCCGCGCGCTACGTGGATCTTGTGAAGAAGGTTTGGGTCGCCGGGATCGCCGCCGAAAAGGGCTTCGAGCAGGTTTTCGCAGTGGATAGTGGGAGCGACGAGATCGAGGTTTCGGGCGGTGGTGTACTACTGGTGACGCGGGCTATGGCGCTCGAAGCCGGCGGGAGGGAGGTGAGGAAGCTGAGGTTGGACGCGCTGTTCCCGCGGGACGTGAGGGATTACGAGGACTTCAAGCGGCTGGTTAGGGAGCACGTCGAGCACCTGGTGGCGCTCGAGGCGCTGGAGGACGGAGCGGACCTTCTACTAATCGACGGCTCGCTCTACGGGAGGATGATCCACGTGATCCGCGAGCTGAAAGTGGAGGGTAGGGAGGACTTTATGCTGGAGTACGCGGAGGCGTACAGTGAGCTCCTCTCGAGCGCGCTCGAAAACGGCGCTGTCGTGGTAGGTGTGAGTAAGGATTCGCGCTCGACGGTTTTGAAGGAGGAACTGCTGCTGACCCAGCTGGTTTCCCTACTCTCCGGCTACGAGCCTGGGGTGAGGGAGAGGGTTATGGAGCTGTGGAGGTTGCTGAGGAGAAGGCCCTCCCAGGCGCTGAACGGTGTGAGAGCGCTTGTCAAGGAGGGCCTAGATCCGCGCGCGCTTGAGCTGTTTGAAGATGCGAGGAGCGCTGTTCCGGACTCGAAGATCATCGCTGCTATCGGATTGGGCACTGGCTTCACCTCTCCTCTTGTTCTCACTCTTGAGCGAGTATCCACGGGAATCACCGACCTGCTTCTCCGCTCGCGCGACGAAGAGCTGGAGGGAGAGCTTGCGAGGGCCTTCGAGAAAGCGGCGGAGCAGCCGGATTTCAGTGCCCGTGTCAAATCTCTGCTGAGAGCCTTGAGGAGCTACCCTCCTGTCCACACTACCTACGCGGTCTTTGCGGCTGGCGACGACCCGGTGAGAGTAGACATCGTGGCCCGCGAACTGATCCAGCCTGCCGGCAGCAGTAGGTTTGCGAACCCCACATCCAGGGTTGTGCAGGCGGTGCTAGCTCACCTTGCCCTTCTCTACGGAGGGAGGCGCTGCTACAACGCTCTCCTGCTGGAGGTGGACAAGCGGGTGAGGACTACTCTCGAGACGCTGGAGCTGTACTACAAATTGGCGATGAGGGAGGTGGGCGAGCTCATTCTTCACTCGAGGGGGGAGAGGAGAGTTCTTTACCCTTAAGTTCCTCAGAGCTGTGCCTATCGGATAGCGTCACAAGAGTGGGGGTGGAGAGAGCTTCCCCGAACTCTTCGAAAAGGACGCGCATAACCTCACTGTTGAAAGTGTACGGGAAAAGGGGTTTGCTGGGCTTAACCCTCAGCTCGTAGATAACCGCGTACGGATGGAGTTCCTTGATTAGAAGCCTATAGCTGGCGACGGGGGCTTCTGGGCTGTCTAGGTTCTGGAGTGCTTTGTGAACGCGAGCGACAACCTCCCTGTAGGGGTAGCTGTACGGGAGCGTGAAGTGGACTTCCAAGTACCTACGGGCCCTGCGGCTGAAAGGCTTTTTGTAAGTGTCGAGGAGGAACTTGAGGTTAGGGATGTACACTTCCTCATCAAACGTATTCACGAGGAGCGTGTGAGAGGAGCCTACCCTAACGACCTTAAGGACCTCTTCGTTGAAGCGTATGAAGTCACCCTCTTCCACCAAGTCGCCGAACTTTATGATCAGCCAAGCGAGGTAGTTGCCCACTATCTCCTTAACCTGGAATGCCAGGATCAGCGCGATAAGCATCGAAAAGAAGCCTCCCAGGGTTGAGGCGAGCCACTCCACAACCTCGGCAGCAGCCGACACACGGAGCGAGAGCAATCCGAGGAGGGCTACGGTGAAGGTGATTAGGGTCGCAATAGTGAAAATAAAGCGCACTAGCGTACCCACGGGCTTGAGCTTCGGGCTCAAACTCGCGATAGTTGCGGACGCTAGAATTCCGATCTTGTAAAAGACACGCGCTAGCACGTAGGAGAAAAACAGAGCCGTAATTCCGAAGACGAAAAGGTATACAGCGGTCGCCAGCTCCGCTGGTAGAGCAAGCCCCAGAAGTGCGAGGATGTACTGCTCAGCATAGTGCAGCGCGAAGAGTAACACTCCCAACGTGAGGGCTGTAGCGAGCGTTCGCTTTAACTTATATAGGATGCCTCTAACGTCAATGCGATGAGAGTCCCTCAAAGTGGCTCCTGCTAGTAAGATTGTTGCGGCTTAAGAAGGTAGCTCTCAGGTAGAGCGCGCGCCCACATCTCGCCCCTCATCGCCTTAGGGCTCCTGGCGCCCCCTCTGGGAGGTGTTCATGGGCGCCCCCTTTGCGGGGTTGGATCCGCGCCTTGCGGCGCCTAGCGCGCGCGCTCTATGTAGGGAAAGGAAGACCTAGCTTCTTTGTCAACCCGCACTCTAGCGCGCTTCGCGTTAAGCAACTTTCCTTAAACCGTTTCACCGCGATAGTTTGCTTTTGCGTAGAAGTTGTTGAGAATGCTCTCGTAGAGTTCATCCCTTCTGATTCTCTCGATTAGTTCAGCCACTTTTCGGATCCAAGCATCAAAGAGTTTACGCCCCTTTTCCGGCGTCGCAACTCTAGGGTCTCCTACGTATCCTTCGACCGCGTAGCTGACCCAGTCGGCCATGGTCTGCGCACCTTCAACAACGTGCTCTGGTCCCAGTTTCGCGGGCCCTTTCACGCGCTCAACCTTGCAAAGATGTGGAAAAAGATAGAGGGCTAAGCTCGTTTCAAGTTCGCAAGCATGACCCACAGGCCATGACTCTCTGATCTCCTCGATCACCTTCTCGAGGCCATCCATCGGCTCTACTGCGACGTAGAGCAGGTAGCGTTTCCCTTTTTCCTGCATTTCCCTCACGAAGAAAGAGAGGGGTCTCCGATTGCCCCCGTGCCCGTTGAGGATGAGGATCCGCTTGAACCCGTTCCTGTAAACCTCGTCGCAGATCTCCTCAAGCAGCTTAAGGAAGGTGGAGCCGCTCAGCGAGATCGCGCCCGGGAAGTGCCTGTTCTCGGGCACGTACGCGTAGTAGAGGGGTGGGAGCACGATGGCGGGTGGCGACCTCTTCGCAGCCTCTACGGCAACCCTGTGAACGACAAGTGTGTCCAACCCTAAAGGCAGGTGGGGCCCGTGAACCTCCAGCGAGCCTACAGGCAAAACCACCACAGTCTTATCCTTATCAGCATCTCTCACATCTGGATAAGCCGACTCAGCCCACTCCACGCTCGTCACGCGTGAGCCTTTCTGGCTGGTATTAAAAACGATGCCCTGTACTCTAGCTTAAAGGCAGCAGATGGGGGCCGAAGACCCGGAGGAAGGCCGCGTAGCCGGGAATATAGACGCGCTCTTTACCCTTAAGCACTGCTTCTACTACAGCCTCGGCAACGCGCTCAGGCTGAATCGGCTTCACTCTCGAGGGTGTGCCTCCCGCTCTCTCGTGGAACGCTGTGGCAATATAGCCTGGGTAGACTGCAATCATCCTGATGCCTAAGGCTTTCAGCTCCCTCCTCATCGCTTCGGTCGCGTAGTGGAGGGCGATCTTCGACGCCCCGTAGGCGGGGAGTTTGGTCATCAGCACGTGCACTCCAGCTGTCACCACGTTCACCACGACCGAGCCCTTGCGCATGAGGGGTACGAGCCTTCTTACCAGCGCGATGGGGGCGACGTAGTTGACCATGATCATCTCCACTAGCTCCTCGTCGGTGTGGTCGAGCAGCCTCTTGTAGAGGCCGAAACCCGCGTTGTTCACGAGGACATCGATTGAACCCAGCTCTCGAGCGGCCTGAGCCACCCGATCCACCCCCTCGAGCTTCGAGAGGTCGGCGACCACGTAGCGGAAGCTTTGGCCGAGCTCATCCCGTAAGGCACGCAGGGCTTGCTCGCTTCTTGCCGCTCCGAGCACTTCGAAACCGTGCTTGACAAGCTCGACGCTCAAAGCTCTTCCGATGCCCGAAGAAGCGCCGGTTACGACCGCCTTCACGGGAAGCTCTGTACGCTGTCTTATTTGAGGCTCGCGGCGCAATCCACTTATACGAGATCGCCATCGATCCCGCGGGCGGACAATTATGAAGGTTGGGATTTTCACGGTCCTCTACAACGACCGCCCGCTCGAGAAGGTTCTCGAGTACGTCTCACAGCTCGGCTACGAGGCCGTTGAGCTAGCCTGCTGGAAGGGTTCCAACCACATCGACATCGACAGGGTGGTATCTGGAGGGGCAGGCGAGGTTAAGGCGTTGATCGGTAAGTACGGTTTAACGATCTCAGCCTTGAGCAACCACCTGGAGGGGCAGCTGATCCTAGGGCCCCACGACGAGTCGACAGATATCTGGTTCAAAGGGCAGCCCGAGGAGAAGGCTAAGTACGGGGCAGCGAGAATGAAAAAGACGATCGAGGCGGCTCACGCTCTCGACGTCCCGGTGGTCTGCTCGTTCACCGGTGTGCCCGACTGGGGCAAGTGGTACAACTTCCCGCCGACAAACGAGGAGATCTGGAACAGGTACTTCCAACTCTTCAAGGAGCGATGGCTACCCATCCTCGACTACGCGAAGGACCACGGGGTGAAGATCGCCTTCGAAACCCACCCGATGGAGCTGAACTACAACTTGGACACAGCCAAGCAGCTCATCGAAGCGGCGGGCGGCCATAGCGCCTTGGGCTTCAACTACGATCCCTCGCACCTGCTCTGGCAGCAGATGGACCCGGCTTTCTTCATATACGAGCTGCACGATAGGATCTTCCACGTCCACGCGAAAGACGTGGAGGTCGTGCCCCACGCCGCCATGAGGACCGGAGTGCTAGCGTACGGGCCTTGGAACAGGGTGGCGAGACCAGTGAGGTTCAGGACCGTCGGTTGGGGGCAGGTACCGTGGCGCAGGGTGATCACCGCGTTGCTGGAGACCGGCTACGACTACGTGCTGAGCGTGGAGCACGAGGACCCGTGCTTCAGCAGGGACTCGGGCGTCGAGCAGGCGATTCAGTTCCTCAAGCCTCTCGTCAAGGTGAAGCCGCCCGAGGTGAAGCCGTGGTGGTGAGCGAGCCTCGCAGGATCGGGGTAGCGCTGCTCGGCTACGCCTTCATGGGCAAGTCCCACTCTCACGCGTACAAGAGCATGCCCCACTTCTTCTACCCGCCACCCGCGATACCCGAGCTCGTCGTCATCTACGGGAGGCACGAGGACAGGTTGAGGGAGGCTGCGAAGAACTACGGGTTCAAAAGGTACACGACCGACTGGCGCGCCGCCGTCAGGGACCCTGAGGTGGAGATCGTCGACAACTCTCTGCCCAACAACATGCACGTTGAACCAACGATCGAAGCGATCGAAGCGGGGAAGCACGTGATCTGCGAAAAACCTCTCGCGAGGAACGCGGAGGAGGCGAGAGTTCTGAGGGATGCTGCCCGAAGAAGCAAAGTGAAAACGATGGTCGCTTTCAACTACAGGTTCGTCCCCGCCGTCCAGCTGGCGAGGCAGCTTGTCAAGGACGGGGTCATCGGGAGGGTGTACCACTTCAGGGCGCGCTACCTTCAGGACTGGATTGTCGACCCCAACTTCCCGCTCGTCTGGCGGTTGAGGGCCGAGGAGGCGGGGAGTGGGCCGCTCGGCGACCTGGGCAGCCACATAATCGATCTAGCACGCTTCATTGTCGGCGAAGTGTCGGCTGTAACCGGTGTGGTCAAGACGTTTATCGAAGAGCGCCCGCTTCCCGAAGACCCATCAAAGAAGGGTAAAGTGACGGTGGAGGATGCCTTCGCCGCCACCGTCGAGTTCGAGAATGGGGCGATCGGGACGCTGGAAGCCTCCAGGTTCGCGACGGGCAGGAAAAACTACAATAACTTCGAGATCAACGGCGAGAACGGCTCGATCGAATTCAACCTGGAGCGCTTGAACGAGCTGAGGGTCTACCTTAGGGAGTGGGAGGGCAAGGGGTTGACGGGCTGGGCTGATGTTCTAGTGACAGAGAAGACGCACCCGTACATCGATAGGTACTGGCCGCCTGGCCACATCATCGGCTGGGAGCACACGTTCATCAACGAGGTGTACCACTTCGTTAAGGCTATTGTGAACGACGAGGAGGTCGGGCCGATCGGCGCGACCTTCGAGGACGGCTACCGATGCAACGTGATCATGGACGCAATACTCGAATCGGCGAAAACCGGGAAGCGCGTCACAGTAACCTTCGGGTAGCACCGGGGCCGAAATCTAGTTAAATCAACTCATTTTTTGCTTTCTCTTTCTTGTCCGAAGAGCTTTTGGAAAGCCACCCAAGCCAGTATCTTGGCTGTGGCCTTTAGGATCCTGGCGTTAGCCTTGAAACTACCACCAATCCTGGGCTTGGCCCTTCTCGGCGGAGGCACGTACTGGTACTCCACGATCTTGAAACCGCTAAGCAGAGCATAGGCGAGCAGCTCACCCCCGAACGTCTCACCCAGCCTCAACCTGTACCCGGCGAAACGGTCGCGCCTGTAAACGCGGAAGTTCGAGAACACATCCATCACGCCTACGATTCTCCCGACGGTCGCTGTGGCGAGACGTTCGGAGACGCGCGGGATGAAGGTCCTCGACGCGACGAGCAGGTCTGCGCCACGTTCCTCGAAAACCCTTAGCATCGCCGGGACGAGCTCGGGCGGGTTTTCGAGGTCTGCATCCAGCGTGACGACTACCGGGTACCTAGCAGCATCGATCCCTTCGAGCAAGCACCGTGTCTGCCCAGCCCTCTTCATGAGGAGCACGCGGTCCGCCCACTTCGCGGCTTCCTCGTACGTGCCATCCGGCGAGGTGTCGTCCACCACGATAATCTCGTGCTCAACGCCTTCGAGCGCCCTGCGCACCCGCTCGACGAGCGGGCGGATGTTCTCCCGCTCGCAGTAGGTCGCCGTTACGACCGAAACTCCGTGAACCACGCCCACCCGCGCGGGTTCGCGCTAATAAAGCTGCACAAAAGCTGTAACCCGCGGTTGCGAGCAAAAAGATAAAAGCCGAGGTTTCGCGGCGCGCGCCGGTATGGAGCCGCAGGAGGTGGGCGAGGTCTGTAGCAGGGTCCTCGCAGAGGTTAGTAAGGTAGTCGTGGGGAAACGCAGCGTGGTGGAGAAACTTCTAGTCGCGCTCTTGGCTAGAGGGCACGTGCTCATCGAAGATTACCCGGGTCTCGCGAAGACGCTGATGGCGAAGACACTGGCGCAGGCACTGGGCCTGGAGTTCAAGCGCGTCCAGTTCACCCCCGACCTGCTCCCGGCCGACATCACCGGTTCCTACGTGTTCAACCAGAGAACGGGTTCCTTCGAGCTAAGGAGGGGGCCTGTCTTCACGAACATTCTGCTAGCGGACGAGATCAACAGGGCACCTCCGAAGACGCAGAGCGCGCTGCTCGAGGCGATGCAGGAGCGGCAGGTTACGCTTGACGGCGTGACGTACAAGCTCGAGGAACCTTTCTTCGTCATCGCTACACAGAACCCGATCGAGTTCGAGGGCGTCTACCCGCTACCCGAGGCTCAGCTGGACAGGTTCTCGATGAGGTTGAGGGTGGGCTACCCGAGCGATGAGGAGGAGGTCGAAATTCTCAGGCGTAGGATCGCGAGGGGAAGCGACGAAGTACGTGTCGAGGTTGTGGCCAGCCGAGACGACGTGCTGAGCATGCAGAAGGCAGTCGAAAAGGTGCACGTCGACGAGGGGATCTTACGCTACATAGTGTCCGTTGTGAGAGCGACGAGACAGCACCCGCGCGTCGAAGTGGGGGTCAGCCCGAGGGGGGCTGAGACCTTGATGAAACTATCGAGGGCTCTGGCGGCGCTGAGGGGGAGGGACTACGTTATCCCTGACGACGTGAAGGAGCTGGCTGCCGACGCTCTAGCCCATAGGCTGATCCTGAAGGCGGAGCAGTGGGTGAGGGGTGTAGAGCCGGAGAGCGTGATCGCTGATGCGGTCTCCGCAGTCCCGGTGCCGAAAGGCTACTAGAGTCACCGCTAAGGGCACCCTGTACCTCACGCTCACCCTCGCGTTGCTGCTTCTAGCCACCGCTCTCGAGAACCTGAGACCCCTAGCTCTAACGGTTCCACTCGCCCTGATGGCAGGGTTTTCCAGCCTCTTCCACCCGAAGGCTAGTTTGAAGGTGGAGCGTGAAGTCGAGAAAAACAGAGCGGTCGCAGGCGACTGGGTTAGGGTAAAACTGCTAATTTCGAGCAGCGAGCCGGTGCTCGTGGAGGTGCGCGACCGCGTACACCGAGGATGGGTTGAGAGAGGAAGCAACGAGAGCTTGCTCTGGTTGCAAGGTAGCGAAGAGCTGAGCTACGAGGTCCACCTCCAGCGGAGAGGTGTATGCGAGCTAGGGCCCGCGCGGCTGGTGCTCAGCGACCCCCTGCGCCTCTGGGAGGAGGAGTGGGTGTGCGGAGAGCCCGTCGAGGTATACGTGCTACCCAAGCTCCTCGCAGCGAGAGGATTGGGCCTCGGGGCGAGCTACACGGGGGTTTGGCCTGGCGAGGTCCTTTCAAGGCGCAGCGGAAAAGGGTACGAGTTTTACGGGGTGAGGGAGTACGCGCCAGGCGATGAGCTTAGGCGTGTGAACTGGAGAGCTTCCGCTAGGCACGGCAAACTGATGGTCAACGAGCGAGTGGAAGAGCGGGTAACCGACGCGCTCATCGTCGTGGACGCGGGGCTCCTCGGCTTGCTCAGCGCGCAAGAGGCGGAGGAGCTTGTTGACGCCGAAGCCTCCCTAGCTGCATCGCTCGCCCTTCACCTACTAAGATCGGGAAACAGGGTCGGGCTCGTGCTCAGAGGAAGGGAAAGCCTCTGGCTGAGACCCGCCTTCGGGAAGCGACAGCTGGAAGCGATCCTCTATGCGCTGGCCCGCCTCGAGCCGGGCGAGCCAGCCCCTCTAGACTACGCTCTGAACATGCTGACCCCCTACCTTCTGAAGCCCAATGCCGAGTTCATCGCGATCACACCCCTCCTTGACGCGTACGTGGCCGAATCCATCTTCCAGCTGGCCCCCAACTACTCAGTCCTAGTCGTCTCGCCCAACCCCTTCCCACAGCGCGAGCGAACAGCCCACAGGATCCTAGAGATCGAAAGAAGTAACCTTATTGTAAAGCTTGGAAAAGTCTGCAGAGTCATCGACTGGTCTCCCGGCTCGCCCTTACCTAGAGCGGCTAGAAGAGCGGGCAGGCCAGCTCGGTTCTCGAGAACACTCGGAGGTGCACGATCGTGAAGCGCGTGATCCCCAGCGCGCTGGTCACAGTGTCGTGGCTAGCCCTTTCAGCAGCCTTAAGTTACAACGCTCCAGCACCGGTAACTCTAGCATCCATCCTCTCCACAATCCCCCTTTTTGCCGGTGCGACCATGGGTTTACGACCCCTCCTAGCCCTAGCTTTCACTGCCCAACTCCCAGCGCTAGTGCTAGCCAGCCTGGAAAGCAGCCCCGTACGGGCCGCAACCGCCATGCTGACTGCACTCTACCTAACAGAGCTCGCCGATCTGCTCGCGAGGGCGGCAAAAATGCCAGACCGCGGCTACGTTAAGGAAGCAGCTAAACGCATCACAGCTGTAGCAGCCTTATCGCTAGCTGTCACTATCGGAGCCACCATAGCTTCAGAGTCCCTCGCCCCAACCCTCGACCCGCGGATCGCGGCAGCGCTACTCCTAGCACTCGCATTCCTCGCCACGCACTGGGCGAAAAGAGAAAGAGAACGATAATAGCGGGTTCT
>Ga0185307_1002169_pt1 | contig 10359 bp, 7 predicted proteins | sample LHCtaG_FD_128010 | JGI IMG/M metagenome (GOLD analysis project Ga0185307, IMG submission 128010) | Hot spring microbial communities from Little Hot Creek, USA to study Microbial Dark Matter (Phase II) - LHC4sed_matched (SPADES... | ecosystem: Environmental > Aquatic > Thermal springs > Hot... | reverse complement strand
GGTAGGTACCGGGACCCTACGTAGGCGTCCTCGAGCTTCGTTAGCATTATGAAGCTCTCGTCGCTCTCGAGTAGGGAGCTAAGCCTCGGCTCGACCTTGGCCAGCAGCCTGACCAGCTCCACCGGCGAGTGGGTCCCGGGGTACGCCCCCACCCTAACGAGGAGCTTGTACTTAAGCATCAGCTGGCAGTACTGCTCGAGGTTGAACATGGCGAGGTCGTACTCACCTACGCTAAGCAGGTACTCGACGTTCCTAAGGAATGCCTCGGCCCTCTCCCTCAGGACCTCGGCCTCAGCTAACGACACCTACCCCCCTAGCGCGTAGGTGCTCAGCCTAAATATCCTGAGCGCACCCCTACATTACACAAGGCTTACGAAGGTCGTTGGAGAGTTTGAAGTGACTGTGAGGCTCTTAAGTAGAGGGGTCGATAGGGATCTTAAGAGATTTGTTCTCTGCTTTAGAGCCTTAACAAGTACTTACTAAGCGGGACGGAAATCAAAGCAGAGGGCTGAGACTCTTACCCACAGGAATGTGGGCAGTGAGTACTACGTGAGGGGACCGTAATAGAGGTGCTCAGAGATCGGCTGTAGAGCCCTTGAATGATCCCTGAAGGCAGGTAGAGCACCTCTGTAGACTTTCCCTTAACTCCCTCTTCCAGGTGAGGATGTATAATGGTGTGAAGCCGTCGACGCTGCTCCGCCTCGAAGCGTTGGCTACTATGTTATCTGCTAGGACTAGGAAGCCTGTTAAACCGGTTATAATCCAGAGGTCCTCGCTGCTGGCTTTAAGCTTTAACAACGCTTGATGGAGGGATCTCTGCTCCTTAAGTTCTTCAAGAGCTTCTAGCATAGCGGGTTCTATAACTGCAACCAAATCGCTGTAGGGTGACCTCCTTAAGCCCTCTTCGAGTAGCGACCTTAGCATAGACTCCTCCATGCCCCTCAGCACCTCCCTAATTCTATTCTCCAAGGGTCTCATCAAGTTCATTACTGTAGTCGGGTCCCTATCTATCATAGCTGCGTGATGTCTAGCTATCGACTTTGCTAAAACCTTTATTAGATCCCCTAAACCCTCATTGTGCTTAAGAACTATGTCACCACAACGGTATACCAGCAATGCCGAGACGTATTCGTGTAGGGGAAAGCTAAGCCTACCTCCGCTGAAACCTGTACTTCTATACGTGTCAGAGGCCTTACCGATATCGTGGAGAAAGCCCAGCATCCAAAGAGCTTGATCAGGATCCCACCTTCTCCCCCACCTAAGTAGCAGGACCTTAGCCCTATACCCAAAGAGGCAGCGCGCTAGACAGGCAGTCCTAACTAAATGGTCTAGGAGGGGTTCAGAGGAGTCCTTATCTGCATAAGCTAGGGGCCATACTTCATGCATTATACCGCCTCCTAAACATCTCCTGCTTTAAGTCCTAGACCCTCCAGGTAGCACTCCTTCTTAGCAACCACATAGAAGTCCACGTAGCCTTGCAGATCTTCAGGCAGGGAATTTACGATCTCATCATCGAGCTCTCTAATAAACTTCCTGTACCCCAGGCACCTCTGTCGAGTTACACTTTCAAGTAGGGCCTCATAAATAACTTTTGAGCATATGCCATAGTAAACTCTTTGAAAACCTTTCTCATCCACGGCTACTAAAGCTATCCTAACGCAGTCCTTCTCTACTTGAAGACATCGCCTAAGCCTCGGGAGCCTGCTGAGGTTTACGGTAATATAGTCCTCGGAAGGATCGCCTCCCTCTATTAAGAGCTTTACTAGGTAGGAGCTTCTAAACTCCTCCCAGGCATTACTCGAATCTATAAACTCTATAAGCTTACTTGGACTGGCCTCGCCACTTAGGTAGTTCTTAGCTACCTTAAGCAGGAACCCATTCAGACCTTTCTCAAGTTTTTTGACAATTTCCTTAGCGTATATCTCTTCAAGTACGTCTGCGTAGGATATCGCATCTCTCCTGGTGTCGAGAAGCCTCCAATCGATATTGTCCGCTTCCCTGAGGTTTTTGTACGTCTTCTCAACAAGATCTCTATCGTAGATCCCGTGCCCGAACTCACCTTCAGGCTCTATGAGAAGTATTTGAGGCTCGCACCGCCTATCCCGCTTAACACTTCTACACAGTCTCCCAGCTCTTTGCACCAAGTTTTCCATTGGTGCCATATCCGAAATTAGTATATCGGCATCCACATCAACCCCTACCTCGATGACCTGCGTTGCAACCACGACGTTTCCACGCCCCTCTGTAAGTTCTTCATCACACCGCTCCTTATACCCTCTCCCGATGACGGCATAAGAGGAGCTCCTATCCCTCTCGGTCATTAAGCCGTGTATTAGTATTTTATCCTGCAAATTCAGTTGTTTGTAGAATCTGATAGCCCTCTCCACCGTATTGAAGACTGCGAGAACCCGCCCACCTTTGCTTAGCTCCTTTGCTTTAGCTATAGCATCGGTCCAGCGAATCACCTCGGAGGACCATTTTAGGCGAGCCGTGCAGTAGTACCCTTTATCAGGAGCTACGAAGTCTACGTTAAAGCCAAGGTTCGCTAAGTTCTCAACCTGCTTATTGCAACCCCTACCGGAGCATACGTAAAGCACCTTAACGTTGTTCTTAACCCCGGCTAGTTTTAACACCGAGCTCAGTAACTCGCTTGGAAAGGTAGCTGTCTCGATTACGAAGGGAACTTTGTACTTCGATAAAGCGTAAAGGACTGCTGTTACGAAAGCCCAGGAGTTCTCAGAACCGCCTAGGTATATGTGTGCTTCGTCTAGAACTACTATGGACGTGAATATTGAGGAGAGGACGGGGTGGTAGTGACCCTGGGACTTCCCTTTCACGACTTTGCTAACCTCAGCTACGGGTATCCTGTAAATATTCCAGAGAAAGCTGTCTAAGGTAGTTACCACTATGTCCCGGAGGTAAAATGGGCTCTTACCTTCTTTGTTCAGCTTATCTTGGGACTGGTAGCCGACGCTAAAATCTCTGATCTGGGCAAATTTCTCGCTGTAGATTTCCCTGACAAGGGCTCTAGTTGGGACTACGTGAATTAGATTCGAGGCTAGATCTCTTTCCCTTGCTATTCGTAAAATGAGTGGTGACGCACGGGTCTTTCCAAATCCTGTGGGGGCCACAAGGACTACTCCTGCGGTATTACCGTCCTCTAAAAGTCTGCATACCCTCTCCGCTAAGTACGTTATTAAGGAGTCAGAACCTCCTTGGCTCTTAAAGTGTTTGCGTCCTTCGAACAAATGCCGGAATCACCCCTAAGGCTCCTTTGACATGCTGAATAGCTACCTCGTCTAAGCCTCGCGGGTCGTCAGCTATCTCCGAGAGATCCCTTGAACACTCGAAGAGTAGATCCCTCCCTTCAGTCCATAGGTAAAGCGCTAGATTGCTATAGCACTTTGCCACGGTTGAGGCTAATCTCTTTCCCGCGTTCTGCTTCTCTTTGGATTTACGCCTACTGAGCTGGTAGGATATACCTGATAGGTACCACAGGTCTTCAAGTATACTTTCCTTACCTCTAATAGCTATTAAAGCTCGTGATACGGTAAGTGGACCCATCCACACTAGTTGCGGTCTCATCCCCGAGCTCTCAACCCTAGCTAAAAGGAATTTCTCAAAGCCTTCCCTAGCGGTTAATCCACTTAGCTCCGCCATACTCTTCATAGTTAGCGATAGATATGTTAGGGAAGCTATGTAGGTAGCCAGATCTATGCTGAGCCCAACCTCTAACCTCATTAAATCCGTCAGCACCCTGTTAAAGGACCTACCGCGGGACTCCCCACTAAGGAAAGCTTCGTAAACAGTATTTGCTAAAAGAAGGGACTCGGGAGAGCCGTCAGGTAGAAGGTAAAGCTCGAATAAACCGCGGTTTACTCTTATGGTAGAAATCAGGGAGAATAGACCTCCAATTAACATTATACCCAAGGAGTCTACCTGAGTTTCCTCTCCCCTTATTTCGGTCATAGTGTCCCTGAGCTTTCCGTAAACTAGAGTCCTAGCTAACATAATATTAGAGACCGTTCCGCCGAGAGGTCCTCCGCTACTCCTTACCCTCTCGACATACGAGAGAGCTGCAGAGCACCAGGAGATCTCCTCAGCACATCTTATAGAACCTAGACCCGCCTTCTCTAGGATCTCGCGATCGCTTACTCCCGCTCTATACAGCTTAGGTCGACCCTCCCGAGTTCCCCTGCCTCTGCATTCTTGAAACTTTTCACATATCCTGCATAGATCCGCTTCCTCTCGTCCAATTAACGATCTCACCATAGCCATTAACATACTCTCGACAAAGTCTACGTACTCTCTACGATCCTTGAAAATAAGCGCTTCAAAATCACGGGTCAGCCTGTCCTTGAGTCCTCCAACCCCTATAGCTGCAAGCTGAAGGTAGAAGCCTAAGCTATGTTTAGGCATTAGCGGTATCCTTATACTCACGTATAATCACCCCTATCAGACACTACAACTAGGTCCTCGAGTACCGGTATTTTAAATGCTCGGCATTTATCGCTAACTAACCTGTAGGAAACGGGCTCTCCCGGCGGGTAGACCACGGTCTCCGAAGCTATGAAAGGTACGTAATACCTTCTCCACCTGTAGTCCAACCCCCATAAAGTCACCTCGGACACGTCTACATCCTTAGGCTCTACGCAATCCGCTGGAACGTACATCCTAGTCCTGAATATGTCTCCGCTCTTAAGTTCCTCCGGAAGGCCGTGTTGCCCTTGTATAACGGCCACGATACCCTCCTTAGAGCCAAGCCTTGAAACCCCCCACGTTATTATTTTACCAAGGTCTTCGTATAGCTCCCTCGTATCAACCCCAAGGCACTTTGATAGCCTTTCAGCATCTGCAACCCACGCTATATCTGCCAGAGCTGCAGGGGTGTAGGCAGCGCCTAGAGCCTGCACTGGAAGCATAGAGCCTACCGCATCTAGGAACTCGCGAAGTCCCTTACCAGCATCCTTGATCTTCCCCACTTCCCCACCAGTCTTATATGGAGCCCCGACGATCCTTGAGACCTCCTTTACCACAGCTATCCCCGTAGACCCTTCGCCCTCCTTAGCTAAGGCGAATCCAGCTGCCAACGTTGCCCCAAGTATGCAATCGAAAATGGGGTAGAGAACTTTTCCACTCCTCTTCTTAACCTCCTTTACGGGTTTAAGGAACTCGAGAAGAGTATTTGAGAAAGCCCCCACTACGGTCGTTGGTGGCGGCAGGGAGAGAGCTGGTTGAGCAGCTGTAGCTCCCGGTACCCTAACTACGAACCCCCACGAAAGCCTTAACCGAGAGTAGAAAAATATTGGTCTCAACGCCCCTACCTCTCGTGCAGGAGGGCTTTCCCCTAGCCAGCTCCTTTTCCAGTCTCTTCAAGTTCCTTACTAACTAGCTCTAAAGCCATTCTTATAGCTTCTGCGAGAGCCTCGCTATGGGTATCGAAGAACTTTACGTTACCCAGGTTAGTACCGCTCTTTGCTACCCCTTCTCTATCGAAGGCGTATAGTTCTATTCGAACTCCTGTAAGTTTTTGAATCACCTCGGCCCTCTTTGATGTCTCTAGAATGTACCCCGCATGACTTCCAGGAGATACCTCGAAGGGTATTGGCCCCTTAGAGACCGAAGCCATGAGGCTCCTCACTTCCCATACAGGCTTATACCTGGATCTCTTAGCTCCAAGCATTAGGCCATCCACGAGACCTATTAAAGCTTTCGCTGCCGCTTCGACTCTTTTAAGCTTCTGCTCCTTCAGGTCTTTATCTACGTCTTGGCAGTATTCCAGTTCCCCTATATCGCTTACTGCTAAGCTTGCTGTGAAGGTGTAGAGAGAGCTCCCGCTCTCTACATAGTAAATTGGCTGAGCTCTTGGTTGAGCTTTCAGTAGCTCAAGAGGTGCGTATCTAACGTGTAGCTGCGGGTACGTTGTAGCCGCACCCTTAGACAGGGCATCCACGGCCGGCACCATATACCCGAACCGTACTCTGGACGTTCTCTTAACTAGCTTATCGGTATAGAGGAACCCAGCTACGTCAGCTACGCAGCTAGCTTTTAAGAGTTTCTTCTCTACTTCGCAAGGGTCGTTTAAGCCAACCACATCACTTACCTCCTTGTATACGGCATTTATTACGTTATTGTCGCTAAACTTTAAGAAGAACCCTCTTCTATCCATTTCGGTAACGGGCAGGCCCACTGAGTCAGCTACCTGAGCTAGAAGGGTCTGATAGCTATATGCTAGAGACTCTCCGCTTACAGCCGGTACGTACACTAGGGAGTAACTTGCGCCACTTTCTACAATGACCGGGGCCCTTCTATGCCTACTGACATTACCAACTGTCTCAGCCATATTAAGGGCCTCGACATTGACAAGGATTCTGGCTGAGACACTTAAGTGAATCTTTCCCTTAGTTTTAGCCACCGCACTCACCTTCATCCTAACACCTATAACTCCTTAGAATTTCCTTTTCAGCTAAGGCCTCTAAGGAGATTCTCCTGGTAATCTTCACTATAGCGCTGCCCGGCTTTCCCTCAATCGCTTTGAGGAACTCATTAAAATCTCTTGCAAGCTCCTCTGCTGTGACATCAGGACATTTAAGCTTAATTTCCTCACCCCCAACTCTAGTCTCAACACATTTCTCCTTAGAGTCTAGGCATAGGGAGTGGTAATCCCTTATAGCATCTTTAACAGCCTCTAAAGCTGTTACCTCATCAAGGGAGTTCCCCAACCTGTCGACATAACCGTAGTTCCTTAAAGCTGCGAAAAATGATAGTACGGTAATCAGTCTCGCGAACCTCTGCTTAGTGGATCTTACCTCCTTTGTAGGTTCACCTTGCACAAAGTTCACCCCACGATTCCTTCGATTCTCTAGCTAATATATCTTTATGGTGCTGGGTATGTTTCTGCGTACCTTGAGAGGGCATTTACTTATACTCAGTTTCACCATTACCTATGGTATCACCTAAGGGTATGACCCTCAGGAATATCCTCACGTTTTCGGCTAACCTGTACCTACCGCCTTCCTCCTCTACGAGGCTAAGGCTCTTTAGTAGGTCAAGCTTTCTGTAGGTCGAGGTTCTAGGTACTCCAGCTACGGAGGCTATCTTAGGGGCTGTGAGACCGCGCTCGTGCTCTAATAATGCTACTAATATCCTTCTTTCAGGCTCTCCCAGCGAGAGTAGTTTCTGTAATACTCCTATATTTACTTCTATAGACGCTTCGAAGCCCTCGCCCTCGACTACAGTCTTTATCTTCCTAGCGTACCTCTGCGGTAGTAAAAGTGCTGCTACCAGAGCTGAAATCACCAAAATCCTAGGACCCCCTGTTAGGAATAGCTCTAGGGACTCGTTCTTCTCCGCTTCCCTTCTCAATATGCTATACACTTCCGCGACAGGCCTGCTAGTACCTATGGGTTCAAGTACGCAGTCCACCTTACTATAACTACAGAACATTTGTACTAAATTATAGGCCGAGTAAACCCTAGCCCAACTGGCTTCATCGACCTTTAGAGCTAAAAAGAGGGCTCTCTTAGGTGCCCCCCTAGATAACCTACGCAACGCGAAGTCCGCGTCAAAGCCTAGGGTAGCTACAATAGCTTCCACCACCTCTCACACCCTTCTACGCGATTTTTGATGCCTTATATAGAGTGAAACGTGAAGAGATCCCGACCAATTGCATATAAATAGGTCGAGAACTTTAATCGAAGATGGACCTTTACGCTAGTACTAGTAAAGTAGAGTAGTCGCAGAAGAACTAACACCTTTCGTAGCTAGGTGTCTTAGTCTAATCGACTACAGAACCAGAGCATTTCTGTCCCAACTAATCCTAGACTCTCTACCTAAACCTAACCTACTTAGTAAGACGTAGTTTTAATGAGCGCAAGTGCGGGCGCTACTTCAACAATATTCTGACCAAGTGAGGTCTGAGTTTATGTTAGTCGGTTGGCCTCTGATGATTTTGTCGCCAGATTCAATAATATTGAAAAACCAAGAGATATTCTTCGCCTTTACCTTATGCCTTTCAAATAATCTAAAGTGTTTTGATTAACCCAAGAAACTGTAAATCCTTTTATTAACTGGACCTCTTACCTTCATCTCTTAGATTCAAGGGATTCCCTCTTCTGATAGAACCTCCAACCCTGCCATTTGCTTTTCAATCCTATCTTTATATTCAAAGCAAATAATGGCTTTAGATACGCATAGGCTCGGCTGCAAAGTATGTGCTGATGACAACTAACATGCTCTTTCATCCATCTTTTTAGATTCCAGCCTAGACTTTGATGGAAGAATCTATGGGAAGATATTGCATGGCTTCGATTCCTTCGATTAGATTTCTACAAGTACTCCTCTAAGAGACTAGCGTATATGGACATTGCGACTCTCAATTCTATTGTTTAGATTCGATGGCCCCTAAGCTTAGGGTCGAGGTAGAGGCCCTAAATACTTTCAATTCTATCGATTAGATTCTGCTCGAGATCGCAAACTTATTCACAGCGCGGTACGACCTTTCAATTCTATCGATTAGATTCCGTTCGCGGAGTACTTCGAGGACGCGTGTAGGCTTATCGAGACTTTCAATTCTATCGATTAGATTCTGGGCTGAGGGAGGATGCTACGCTATACGAGCTCTGCACTTTCAATTCTATCGATTAGATTCCTCAATAACGGCCAGCTACACGATAGCCAAGGTGAGGCTGTACAGCTTTCAATTCTATCGATTAGATTCGCAACCGCGTTCGGGCCTGTAGTATCTGTGCACAGGCCAGTGGTGTCTTTCAATTCTATCGATTAGATTCGAGATATACGCGGGTACGACAAGGCTGTACTACTGGAATCTAACCTTTCAATTCTATCGATTAGATTCCGAGTAAAGGAGGTTCATAAGCCAAGCGGCAAAAGCCCAATCCCGCTTTCAATTCTATCGATTAGATTCTAAGCAGAGAGAAGAGCATGCGTAGGAAGGCGGTGTCCCAGCTCCTTTCAATTCTATCGATTAGATTCGCGTTGAGTGGAAGCTTGGCGAGAATGAGGAGGTTGACGCAGTAGCTTTCAATTCTATCGATTAGATTCTTACAAGTCCTTGGCGAGCTGGGGTAGACCGTACATCACTAACGTTGCTTTCAATTCTATCGATTAGATTCGAACGCCCTAGCCGAGTCCATATGGGTTAACAACGTAATCCTATCCTTTCAATTCTATCGATTAGATTCCTCTTCCACGGTGTCAAGGGAGCTGTACAGGTAATAGACAACTTTCAATTCTATCGATTAGATTCTCACCCCGGTCGTAGAGGCGCTGAGGAGGGAGGTCGAGGAGCTGCTTTCAATTCTATCGATTAGATTCGCCGGGAGGGGCTCGTCCACCATGAACCTAGCCGCCGACGTCCCTTTCAATTCTATCGATTAGATTCGGACCCGAAGACCGCGGAGAAGATGGCGCTGGACTTCGTAAACGCCTTTCAATTCTATCGATTAGATTCGCATAGCACCCTGCTGGGCGTTCCAAGGGGCTCCGGCTAGGTACCTTTCAATTCTATCGATTAGATTCATGGGCTACCGGTGCAGGGCCGAGGAGGACGGGGACTCTTTCAATTCTATCGATTAGATTCTTACGGTACTGCCCGGGCAACTTATCCTCTGCCTAGAGATCCTTTCAATTCTATCGATTAGATTCGAGATAGAGAGGAGGCTCCCGGCTCAGCAGGTCGGTAGCGCGGACTTTCAATTCTATCGATTAGATTCGGGCTAGAACGTGGCGAGGGGCTGAAGGTAGCAGGGGTCCTTTCAATTCTATCGATTAGATTCCCCTAGGGGCTATAGACACGGCTAGGCTGGTCGAGCTAGCTCTTTCAATTCTATCGATTAGATTCCTCCCCCGTGTCCGCGGGCTTGGCGGGCCTCCTGATCTCCCTTTCAATTCTATCGATTAGATTCCTGCACAAGAAGCTCGACGCCGACGTATACCTCTTTGATACAGCTTTCAATTCTATCGATTAGATTCCCGTGGTGGGTCCTACTAGCTAGGACTAGCTTTTTATTAAGCTTTCAATTCTATCGATTAGATTCAAACTAGTTAGTTAGCGGCCCCGACCCCGTGGAGTTGAAACAACCTTTCAATTCTATCGATTAGATTCCCAGCCCTTTTAAGCACCGAAGCCCGCCAGCCGGCTGTAGCTGACTTTCAATTCTATCGATTAGATTCGAGGAGGAGCTGTGGAGGCAGAGGGTTAGGCTGTTCCCCCTTTCAATTCTATCGATTAGATTCTTACGGAGGCCGGTGTTTAACACCCTAGGTGTAGAAGTGTAGTTCTTTCAATTCTATCGATTAGATTCCCTACGTAGGCGGCGGTGGTGGGGGCGGTGAAGC
>Ga0185307_1002168_pt1 | contig 10360 bp, 12 predicted proteins | sample LHCtaG_FD_128010 | JGI IMG/M metagenome (GOLD analysis project Ga0185307, IMG submission 128010) | Hot spring microbial communities from Little Hot Creek, USA to study Microbial Dark Matter (Phase II) - LHC4sed_matched (SPADES... | ecosystem: Environmental > Aquatic > Thermal springs > Hot... | reverse complement strand
AAGAGCTTTACATGAACCCTAAAAGCATTTTCGTAGCCCACTTCATCGGAGGAGCAAACTTTCTTGAGGGCTTTATTGCAGAGGCAAACGGCGGAACCGCAACCGTTGAGCTTCGTGGCGGTGTTAAGGTTCAGGCAATTAACAAGGGTCTAAACAAAGGTGAAAGGGTGGTTTTAGCCGTAAGGCCTGAAATTTTCACGATTAAAAAGGGAAAGGGCAGGGAAGAAAATTCCATTTTAGGTGTGATTGAAAGAGTTGCCTTTGAAGGGACAAACATACGATACGAGGTTAGGCTTGAAAATCAAGACTTGATTGTGGTGGTGATGCCTTCCCTTGCATGTGAATGGTTTAATATAGGGGAAAAGGTTACTGTAAGCTTTCAGCCTGAAAACGCTCACTTGTTTGCGTATCCGGAGGTTGGGTTGCGGGAGGAGATGGCTGTTGAGTGAACTAATAAAATGGTTTGAGAAAAGGCGGGAGGCAAAGGCCTTAACGACAATACAGCAACACCTAGCCTTAACAACAAGCATAGTTGAGGATTTAGAGAAGGCAGTTATCGCGGCTGTGAAAAATGACGTCAAAGAAATGCGCTCATGTATTGAAAGAGTAGCAAGCAACGAAAGGGAGGCGGACATGCTGCGAAGAAAAGTTATGGACGAAGTTTCAAGGGGAGAGCTTCCACCCACGGCGAGAGAAGACATAATGCACTTGGTTAAAAAGGTGGACATGGTTGCCGACTGGAGCAGGGAGTCAACAAGGGTTTTAAGCGTTATACCTATGGAAGAATTGCCAAAATCCATTAAACAAGGAGTTTTGGAAATGGTTAAGGGCGTGAAAGAATGTGCAGTTTCGTTGCAGAAATGCGTGAACAAAGTTATGGTAAAGCCTGAGGAAGCCTTGCAAGCTGCGGACGCTGTTGAAAGGGAGGAGGAAGAGGTTGACGATTTACATGAAAGGGCAAGAATGCTGCTTGGAAAAGAGGATTTGCCGAAAGCTGGATTAGCCGTCTTGGTGGGGCAGCTTTTCGAAGCTTTGGAGATGATTGCAGATTCATGTGAAGACGCGTGCGACCAAGTTAGGGTCATAATGGTTAGAAAATAGGAGGTGTTTGAGAAATGGTTGAAATGCGAATTGATATATCTGAGTTGAAAGCCGAAGGGGACGAGCTGATAAAAGAACTGGTGGATTTTCTGCATGAAAAGACAAGTTTAGAAGTTGAAAGAGTAGCTGATGAAATAGTCGTAAAAGCTGGTGAAAAGGGTGTTCCAAAACAGTATTTGCGAGTGCTACTGCGAAAGTTTTTGCATAGGGTGGAGCTTAAAGACTATTTTAGGGTTATAGGCGGGAAGGAAAACACTCTCATCGTCAAAGAGAGGAAGATATCGGAAGAGGAATAGCCTTTCACTTTTTAGCTAAGGCTTCTTTTTGTTTAGGCTTTCTTGCACCTTAAAAACGTGATGTCTTGCCAGATAAGCACTTTTGTAGGCGTTCAGCAATTGGCCGTCTCTAATGGATTTTTGAGCTTCACCAACCAGCTCCTTAACTTTTAACATAACGTTATCTATTTGCATGTTCTTTAATTCCGGATTAGGCTTATCCACTCGCATGCTTTTCTCGCTTCCAACAGCCAAGGAGAATAAGAACATGGCGTATTCAAGTTCTGCGGCAACATGCCAAAGGCCGTTTGAGAAAGCGTTTTCATTTTTGCTTTTCAAGGCTGAAATCGCTTCGTCTAAACGGTTTAGGGCATTTTCTAAAGCCTTCAATATTTTGTTGTTGGTAATCATTTGTCAGCTCAGCCCGTTGCAGAGTATCATAACCAACTTTTTATCTGTTTCGTCTTAAATGAGCTATTCTCCTCCTTTTGCAATAAAGACTATGCCCAGCAACACTAGCGCTGTTCCCAAAATGAAAAGCGGGGCTGGAAGCTCACCGAACAAAACTGCGCCGAGAACAGTTGCTCCTATCGGTTCGAGCAGAGCCATGGTGGCGGTTTCAAAGGACTTCAGGTTGGAGAGGGATGAAAAATAAAGTGTATGGGCTAAGGCAGTTGGTAAAATGCCTAAGCCTAGCAAAGGAAGAATTACGCCGTTTTCTGTGGGCAGTTCCAGTCCTTTGCTTGCACCTATTGGACTTAAAAAGCACACGGCAACCGCTGCAAACATGTAAATCGGAAGCATTATGGTTAGTATGGCTCTTTGTCCCCTTATCTTCTTGCCATAGTTTAAGTAAACCGCCTCCGCAAAAGCCGCTAAAACGGCTTCTATGTCTCCTTTAACGCTTGGAACTGCTCCTGAAAAAACAGCGTCTAAACCAGCAACTGTGGACTCTGCATACGCGATTATGCATGCGCCAGCAATAGATATGGCTATCCCAGCAACTGCCAAACGAGAAGGCTTCAAGTTGAAAAGGAAGGTTGAGATGAAAACCGAGAAAATGGGCGTTGTATTAACAAGAACCGTCGCATTCAAAATTGTCGTGTCTTTAACGGCTGATATGAAGAATATGAAGTGCAACCCCAATAAAAGCCCAAGAACCACCAGCTCCTTCAAACTTCCTATCGCATAATCCTTTAAACCAGAAAGTTTGCCGGAAAAAAGCAGAATCGCCGCTAAAATACAGCATGCAATTATCAGCCGCCAAAAAGCTATGGAGAAAACATCTAGGTTTGGAAGAAACCTTATGAAAATAGCCGCTGTCCCGAAGAGGGTTCCAGCAGTTATGCCCTCTATTAATGTTAGTTTCCGTGTCCTTAACGACATAATCCTTCCTTAACCGTTTCTAACAAACAAAATTATTAAGCGTATATTAACGCTTTGAAAAGATTGTTAATTTCAAAAAGGAGGTTTGATTTGAAACTTGTCAAGTACCGTTATAAAAGCATTGAAAGCTACGGGGTTATAACCAAAAATGGTGAAGTGGTATGCTTACCTAGCCTCCTAAAACACTTGCATAAGCGGCTGCCTAAAACATTAGAAGAGTTCATAGCAGCTGGTGCACTTGAAAAGGCTGAAGAGATGTTTGCAAATGCTTCACAAGACATTGTTAACAAGTTTTCCATATCGCTAAGTGAAGTAAAAGTTCTGGCACCAATTGCAAATCCGCCGAAAATCATTTGCCTAGGACTAAATTACATGGACCATGCCGCAGAACAAAACGCTCCCATACCGGACGAGCCAATAATATTCTTAAAACCTCGCACAGCAATAATTGGACCTAACGAGCATATTATTAAGCCAAAATTTGTAAAACAGCTTGACTATGAAGCTGAACTAGCCGTTATTGTTGGAAAGAAAGCCAAAAACGTTTCCCTTTCAGAGGCGAAAAGCTACATTTTTGGATTCACCATCTTAAATGATGTTTCAGCTCGGGACATCCAATTTAAAGATAAGCAGTGGACGCGGGGTAAAAGCTTCGACACCTTCGCTCCAATCGGTCCATGCATAGTTACACAAAACCAGATGGGAGACGTTTCAAACCTATACGTCCGCACATGGGTTAACGATGAACTTAGACAAAATTCCACAACCAAAAACATGGTCTTCGATGTTTACGAAGTGCTCCACCACTTAAGCAAAGTAATGACTCTAGAGCCATGCGACATAATTGCAACAGGCACGCCTTCCGGCGTCGGCTTCGCCATGAAGCCCGAACCAAAATTTCTACAAGCTGGCGATGTTGTGAGGATTGAGATTGAGGGGATAGGCGTTTTAGAAAATGTGGTTGTAGAAGAAACCCAGTAACGTTGCTATTTATCTATTGCTATTGTGCTTTCACCAGTCTCTTTCTCCACACGTATGACATGTTCAGCTTTTTCTGCGAAGGCTTCGCTGTGGGTTACGGCTATTATCTGTTCTATGGCTTTGAACCGTGATATGGCTTCGGCTAAGCGGTCTATGGAACCGTCTTCCCTTCCAAGGCTTTCGGTTGGCTCGTCGAGCAATAGCAAGCTTAAGCCATGCCCGGTCTTAGACTGCATTATGAGCTGTCCCAAACCCAACCGGTATGCAAAGGCAATTAGTGTGCGTTCTCCGCCTGAAAGGTTTGAGACTTCCCGCTCAACACCGCTTTCACTTATAACGTAGGGTGTATATGTTTCGTCGATCATAACGTTTATTGGGGAGCCTTCCTCGCCGACTAAATTGTCTAGGATCTGCTGGACAATGTTTTTTAGGACTTTTACGAACTCACTTCTAAGTTTTGGTTGAATGCTTCTGTAAGCGTCGCGGATGCTGGCTATAACACCAACAATTCGACTCAACCTCTCCATCTGCTCCAGTTTTTTCTGGGCTTGATCCATTCGCTCTTTAATGTCGTCTAGGCGTTTTATCAAGTCATCTTTGCGGTTTTCCATGGTTTGCAGCTCAGACCTAAGCAGATAATAATTCTGGTAAACTTTGTCTCTGTGTTTTTTAGCGTTTTCAAGCTCTGAAAGGTCGAACCGGGCTATTTCATAGCGGACCTTTTCAAGTTGAGCCCGCAGCTCCGCCTCTAACTTCTGTTTTTCTTCAAACTCTTTTGAAAGTTCCGCCAGAGCCCTAGATTCCTCGTTTATGCGGTTTTTAAGCTCCTCGATTCTTGGCATTAAGCTTTGAAGGTTTGTGATGGCTGCGCTGGCCTTCTCCTTTAACTGTTGCAGTTCCTCGATCTCTTTTTGAAGCTGATTTAGGGTTTTCTGTCTTTCACTGTTCTCTTTTTGGATTCTCTGAATGAGGTTTTCCTTATATTCGCTTGTTAAAGGCTGCAGACACAGTGGGCAGCGGTTCTCTGTTGAAAGTGATGAAAGCCTCCTTTGGTCTGTCTGCATGCTTCTAAGGGCGGCTTCATATTCGGCTTTTAGGTCGGCGATTTGGCTGTCGAAGGCCAGTAAATGCTGTCTTAAAGTTTCGGGAGGCTGGTCTGCTGGAATTCCAACTTCTTTCAGTCCATCCTTATGGGATTGGATTTGAGCTTCCAAAGAAGCGAGACGTTGTTTCAAATTTTCAATGATAGCCTTTTTACCATCAATTTTTTCCGCGACAGCTGCTAAAGAGTCTTCCAAGCTTGTTAGTTGAGCTTGAATTTGAGCCTCCTTCCTTCGGTATTCATCTATGAAAGCCCTTTGCTCTTCAAGCCTTTTAAGCCTCAAATCAGCCTCCTCGAGGGCTTTTTTGGCTTCTTCAAGCCTTCTTGAAGCACTTTGGATATCGACTTCTAAGCGTGCGAACTCTTCAGCTAGGCGCGTGTACTCGGCGTTGAGCTTTTCCAAGCCGACAACATCAGGGTCTTTTTCGTAAACCTTCTTTTCAGTTTCGTATTCTTTCTGGTATCCGGCGATATTGCTCCATGCTATTTCATAGTCTGAAAGCCCGAAGAGTTCGTCTAGGCGTCTTTGTCTATCTCTTGGCGGGGCGTCTATAAGCTCTTTTAGGTGTTCTTGTCTAACCCAGACTATTTCGCGGAAAAGCTCTTTATCCAGCCCGGTTATGGCTTTTAGCTGTTCTGCAACTGCTTCGCTTTTCACGCTGGCTATTAGGTTTTCGCCTTCAAAAAGCTTCAGTTCGTCGAAGTCTTGGCTTATCCCCTTTCCACGCCTCTTCAATCCCCGCGAAAGCTTGTAGCTTTTGCCGTTTTGGGTGAATTGGAGAACAACCCTTCCGTTTTCAGCTCCTTCTCTTAGCAAGTATTCGTAGCTTCTTCCCAAGGGATCTCCGAACAAGGCGAAGTCTATAGCGTAAAGGATGCTTGACTTCCCGCATCCCAAACCGCCTACAAGACAGTTGAAGCCCCTTGCAAAGGGCACTGTTGATTTAACGTGGGAGCGAATATTCTCCAGTTGGACAACTTCGATTTTCATTGCACAAGCTCCTCCAAAATCTGCCTAACCTTCTCATCCTGCTTTTTTGTCAAGGGTTCAATGAGGTTAACGGCGGCACGGGCTATTTTTTCAGCCTGTTCCGGGCTGAACCTCTCCGTGAAAATCTGCATGAAGTATTCGAAGCTTTTCGTTTTTAAATCTTTAACTTCGCTTTCGAATATGGAGCGAACAACAGCCTCTGGAACCTCGCTTTCACGCAATAAAATAACCGGGTGGACAAGAAGCGCCTTCTCGGCAGCACTTCTAATTTGGACAACATCAACATCAGCACGGCTTGCCTCAGCGGGCAAAACCCCCTTCAACACAAGAACAAGAATCGCGCCCTCTTCATCAGCAGCTTTCACAAGTTGAACGGCAAGCTCAGTAATCTTCGGAGCGGCAACACCAGTAAAATCTTGCTCCAAAACAACAAATTTGCGGGGAGACTCTAACTTTATGAATTGTGGTGAGGCTTCACCTTTCTCGTCGACTTCCACGTAGTAGAAGCCCTTCTCCGTTTTAGCCTCATCATAGTTTATTATTTCAGTGCTTCCAGGATAAACTAACAAGCCATTCTTAAACTTTCCAATGTAAGGCGCATGCACGTGTCCAGCAGCATAATAATTGAAATCTCCGGGTATTAGCTCCGGCGATGCCTCAGCCTCGATGTAAGGCGGGTTAAGCTCCGGCATCTCTAAAGCCATGTGAAAGACGAAAATGTTAAACAGCGAGGGATCCGGCGTCGGCTTGTTCTTTTTCATAAAGTCCGGAAGCATCTCTTCCGTTTTGCGGCGTGTCCTAAAGTTTGGAACACCATAAACATAACAGCATTCTGGCTTCCGCCAACAAGCCTCCTCATGCCTTGGAAGGAAATAAATTAGCCCAGCACTGTCCAAGGGATTTAAAATGGTGCTTGTGACAACGTTGGGCGCGGAATCATGGGAACCATCAACCACCAGAACCGGAATGCCAGCCTCCCGCAGCCGGCTGAAGTTTTTGACGGCGTTTTCCAGCGTAACGTTGGATGGACGTGCGTTGTGGAACAAGTCTCCGGCGATAATCATGAAGGTTGGCTTCAACTCTAATGTTTTATCGACAAGTTCGCAGAAAGCTTTGTCAAAGTCTTCCCGTCTAGCCTCAAGGCCGTATTGGGAATAGCCTAAATGCAAGTCTGCAGCGTGGACAAAGCTGAAAGCCTTCAACACCGTTCCACCTCGCAACCAAATACAATAGCGGCGTAATCCCTATTAACGTTTAATCATTAGCAAACAGAAACGTATAAGAGCAAAATAGACATTTCAAGCAGCCGGAAAGGCGCCTTGAAATGGAATGTCAGAAGTGCGGGGAAGAAACTTTTCTTCCTTTCAGATGCCCCTACTGTGGGGGATATTTTTGCTCCGAACATCGGCTTCCAGAAAATCATGAATGCCCAAAAATAGAGTTTGCCCGTGCATCTTCAAAAGATGAGGGGCTGGTACCAACGCAACAAGCCCAAGCATTATATGAGTATACTGTAACGTATATTCCCGTTGAGCAGAAAAGGAAAATCTACTTCAGCGGCAAGGAAATCGTGCACCTTGCCGTGGCTGCACTTCTCGTTTTGGGCATAGGCTTGTCGCTGGGGCTTTACCGAGAGGCATACGCAGCACTGGGAAGCCCCGCTATGCTGTTAGTGTTCGCTTTTCTTTTGGCAGCATCCTTCCTAGCCCACGAGTTAGCCCACAAGTTTGCAGCCCAAAAGGAAGGGTTATGGGCTGAGTTTAGGCTGATGTTTATGGGCTTAATCCTTACAGCCATATCTATCATTTCGCCATTGTTCAAGATAATATCTCCCGGAGCGGTTGTCATATTTGGGTTCGCCGGGAAAAAGAGCGTTGGAAAAATTTCTATTGCTGGACCATCCACCAACATAATCTTATCAACGGTGTTAATTGCGCTGTGGTTTATAAACCCGCAGTCGATACTGGTGTATGCGGCTGCCTTCAACGCTTGGATAAGCCTCTTCAATTTAATTCCATTCGGGCTTCTTGACGGCTTCAAAATCTTTCAATGGAATAAAACTGTTTGGACTGTAGCCTTCACGCTGAGCTTAGCTTTGACTATACTAACCTACCTAAAATTGTAGAAATCTAAACTAGTTCTATGGTGACGTGAACTTCTTCTGGGACTCGAATCCGCATAATCCTTCTCATGGCGCGTTCTTCAGCGTCAATGTCTATCAAGCGCTTGTGGATGCGCAGTTCCCACCTGTCCCATGTGGACGTTCCCTCCCCGCAAGGCGACTTTAAAACTGGAACCCTAAGCCTCTTAGTGGGCAGTGGAACCGGGCCTGTCATTTTTACCCCTGTTTTTTCGGCTATGGTTTTCAGTTCTTGGCATACCTCTTCCAGCTTCTTATAGTCTGTGCTTGTTAAGCGTATTCGCGCCTTTCTAACCATGGCTTATTATTCCACGCCTCATTTCTTATGTTTTCCCTTGCGGGTTACCTTTAGACAACAAAGCACAAATAAAAACTTATCGAAGAGAACACCATTAATAAGCAATGCCACAGTAGTCATCGCGTTGGATGGAAAACAGCCATGAGTTTGAGGGTTAAAGGAGCCCTAATAGACCTTGACGGAACAATTGTTGACTCTAGAAGGGCATACAGCGAAGCCCTTAAGAAAACCTACAAAGCACTTGGGTTGAAAAACTTTAACCCCGCCATCGCGTTGGAGATTCCGAGGAGGCTAGAGCAAAACCAGCCACTAACCGACCTAATACCCGAAGTTAACATTGAAAAGTTTCTTGAAACCTATCTAGGAGTTTATTACGCGATAACGGAAAATGAGACGAAGCCGCTGCCGAATGTTTCAAAGACGCTTGAGGAACTTTCAAGGAGGCTGAAGCTTGCACTTCTTACGATGCGACATGTTCCAGAGGAAAACATTAGAAAAGAGCTGGCAAAATTTGGCTTAGCCAAATATTTCCAATGTGTATTTACAGCCTTGGACATGCGTTTCCCTAAGCCCTCCCCGAAAGCCATACTGGAATGTGTTGAAAAACTCGGAGTTAAAATAGGTGAATGTGTAGTGGTAGGAGACTCCATTATGGACATAAGGGCCGGGAAAAACGCAGGAGCCAAAACGGTGGCAGTTTTATCGGGCATATTTTTAAGGGAAGAACTGGTGAAAGAAAAGCCGGACTTGATTCTGAAAGATATTAGCGAACTTCCAGGCTTTTTATCCGTACTGTAATATTACAATGTGTGGAATATAGCTGAAAATTACTTAAGAATGTTATAGAAGCAACCATAAATAAAGCTTAATTAAAACTTTAGCCTAGTAATATGTTGGAGAGGGCTTCGAGCAGCAATGAATTTCATTGAAGTGCTATTGTCTGAAAAATTGAAAAACAAGAACCCAATGTTAGATATTTTCGGCGCTGACCGCAAAGTTCTCCAAATAGCATGTCAAGACCTGACAAACTACCTTAAAGTTCACTGGAACCTCGTTGGCAAAGAGGCAAATGAATGTGAACTTGCCGACAAGCTGGAGGAATTCTATCAAAATGAACCAAAAGAGCTTGAGGAGTTCCTAGAATTGTGGACAGGGATATGGCTTAAAAAATGGGGCGAGAGAGTGAAGCTCCTCATAGGCGAAGAGGACTCAAAAAGGTGGGACAAGATGACGAAGATCCTCAAAAACGCTGAACCCCTTTGGAGGAGGCTCGTCAACCGACGGGAAATGCAGGAAGTAGTAATATCCACGCTTATAAAAAATGGTGAAATCTGCGGCACTTCAATTCTTGCTGAGAACCTATTAAAAATGGAGTTAGGCGAAAATAAGAAGAAATATACCACCGAAGAAGAGCACGTATTAAACATCGTTAACAACACTTTGCGGAAGGCTAGAGAACTAACCAGAAGTAAAGGACCATTAATATTCGTTAGAATCGACAAGGGCTATTACAATAACAGAGAGTTTTAAAATTAATTCATTCTTTAGCGGATTCTTTCTCTGCTAAGATTTTTAGTCTGCCACGAATACTTCCTAATTGTTGTGGACTCTCCATAACCACATGCGGCGCACCGCTTTTTCGACACGTTGTAGGCCCTTCTTCCACAGCGTCTACAGCGTATGTGAAGCGTTTTTCCAGCGCGTTTTCCAAAGGAAGGCGTTCCTTTTCCCAAAATGCCTTCACCTTGGTGGCGGCGATATCAATACAACGTTGTCTCCGCGGACTATTATCAAGCCTAATTTTTTGATGTTCTCAGCATCTGTTGTATCTTCCGTCTCCTCAAGAACAAGGTTCAGGTGCTGGTCAAAACCCTTGAGTCTCCCTCTAAGGCTTTTTCCGCCCTTTAACCTTACAAGCACAATTTTTCCAAGATTCTGTTCGAGGATTTCAGTTGTCATTTCGCTCATCTGCAGCCCTCAAGCCACATACTTACCTTTTATACTTAAACTTATACAATTTAAACCTATCTAAGAAAGAAGCGGCAGCGAATGTCTAAAAAGCATAAGAGACATTTTCTAAAAGAGA